>WNGQ01007509.1_pt1 | contig 10469 bp, 12 predicted proteins | sample 5407661 | NCBI WGS metagenome assembly WNGQ01 (sample SAMN13153382, study PRJNA577476) | soil metagenome | isolation source: 60 cm soil or saprolite under Garry oak tree replicate 2 | place: USA:California | collected 2016-06-15 | reverse complement strand
CAACAGAGAGATACATGCTTCTACCATGATTTCACGCCAAAAGCAACATTTGTCAACACAAGACAACAAAAGCCAACACTTCGGCTGTGCAGCAACGAAGGTTTTGTGCCACCGAAACAGCATACTTGAGCCAAACAGCGCGTATTGGGAACATAAAGGAGTGTGTCCATGTCAGTCTGGAAAACTGCCCTAGGGCACTTCTTTTCATGTGGCTAGGCAGTGCCACATATACTATTGTAGTAGCCACAAACGAGCCACACCAAATTTGTGGCGGAGGTGGGCTATGGCGCAGCGAAATCTTCGGATCGAAGATGATTTGAAGCGACAGATTGAAACTGTTAGCCGCACTCGCGGCTACAGGTCTAGTTCGGCGTTCATGATCGAAGCCATTGAGGAGAAACTCGGCCGGATCGAAGCTACCGCGTCAATGTCGGAGGCGGAGCAACGCCTGACAACGGATCTCAGCCGCATAACCCGGCATGTCAATGGAATCCACAATTCAGTACAGGCGCTATATGCCCTAATGGATACCCTTACCAAGTACATAGCCACCTGTATCGTAGAGCCACCGCCAGACCTGTTAGTTTCGGCAAGGGCAAGAGGGAAGCTTAGGTACGAAAAGCTAGTCCGCGACGCGGCGAAGACGATTACTGGCGAGAATGCAAGCTCGATGGGCGAGATGCTGGCTCAAGAGAGTCACTCATAGCGGGAAAACCCTTCGCCCTCGGCCGAGGTTCCCGTCGTCATCTGGGGAAAGACGCACTCTGCGCCTCAAGGGCAATGCAGGTTTGCTCGTCGCTTCTAGAAATGATTGCTTGATATTTGCATCTGGGTAGTGATATATATCTCTACCAGGTTGCCCCGCTTGTGCCTTACGGCAGAGCCCGAAGTAGAGGTTCCCCATGAAGTTGCTAAGCACGAAACAGGTATCAACAATACTCGACCTACCCGAAAGCACCCTGCGCTATTGGCGGTGTGCAGGACTGGGTCCGCCCTTTGTGAAGCTGGGTGGAAGGATCAAGTATGATGAAGCGGACTTAGATGCCTACGTCAAAGCCAACAAGCGTATTCCATCCGTGCGGGCAGCACAGGAGAATCGCCTTGGCTCTATATCGGCGTAAAGATAGCGACGTCTTCTGGTACGACTTCAGTGTCGGCGGAAGACGTTTCCGGGGTTCCACTCATGAAGGCGTCCTTGCACGTGCCCGTCAAGTGGAAGCCATACTCATTAACGAGGCCAAAAGGCGCGGACGCCTAGTGGCGCAAACCAAGATACCGTTGTTGCGCGAGTATGCAGCACGTTTCCTCGACTACATCGAGCAGACCCCGCTTGATCCAGACACCAAGCGATATTACCGGACCGGCTGGCGCCTGCTCTCCAACACTAAACTTGCAGAGATGCGACTAGACCACATCACAACTGCGGATGCCGAGATTGCGAAATTTCCCGGCGCTGCAGCCACGGCAAATTGTGCGTTTCACACCCTGAGGCGGATGCTTTCGCAAGCCAAAGCATGTGATCTGCTCCAAGCGACCCCGAAAATCAAAACGTTGCCCGAGTACGGTCGTTCCACGTTGATCGAACCGGAAATCGAACAGAGATTGCTGAGCGTTGCCAAGCAGCCCCTCTATGATGTTCTGCTGATCATCCAGGACGCCGGCATGCGTCCAGAAGAAGTATTCCGGATGCGGTGGGAAAACATCCTCTGGAATCGCAACGTAATCTTCATTCCTTTCGGCAAGAGCCGGATAGGCTCACGCCGATTTGTACCCTTGAGCTCTCGAGTCCGCGAACGTCTCGAACGCCGTAGATCAGCCGGAAATAGGGACTGGGTGTTTCCGTCGCCGCGATCCCGTTCCGGCCATATTGTTTCCGTGGCCAAGCAGTTCGAACAGGCTCGCAGAGATGCTGATCTTCCCGTCACGTTGGTGCTGTACTGCGCTCGCCACACCTTTGCAACTGATCTTCTGGCTCAAACTGGAAATCTTGCTTTGGTGCGGGATGTGCTCGGACACCGCGATATCAAGACCACAGAGAAGTATCTCCATCCGGCTTCAACGCAGTTGGCGGAGATCATTGACCTGCGAAACGCGAAAAATGGCTAACGTCACGTTTACGTCACGTTTTGGGTTTTGTTGGTCTCGTGCTACTGGGCTTAAGTCTCTTGCTATGAGTTGGCTGCCCCCCAGGGATTCGAACCCCGATATGCTGATCCAGAGTCTTCCGACCTAGTTTCTGTACGGACACAGGAGCAAACCACTTTTTAGCTATTATCTATTATTGTCATAAATATACATTGACGATCCGCTGACATTCGAGGACACTGGAGGTTACTCATGTGCTCTTTGTACGGACACACGGCGGACACGGAAAAACAATGGCAGAGAGGATAACGCAGAAGGTCATCGGGAAACTTCACCGGCCCCACAAGGGCAATCGCATTCAATATGATCGTGAGATTCCAGGTTTTGGGGTTCGCATCACGAGCAACGGAGTGATTTCATTTATTCTTAATTACCACATTAACGGGCGCGAGCGGCGCTACACCATTGGTCGATACCCAGAGTTGACGGCCACGGCGGCACGGGAACGAGCGCTGCAACTCAGAGGACAAATTTTGGACAGTTTCGACCCGCTTCATGAGCGGGAACAGGAGTACTCAGCTCCGACCATCGCCGATTTGGCCACCCAATACATAGAGCGCTACGCGGTAGCGCACAAGCGGCCTTCCAGTATTCGCAACGATCAGCAAATGATAGATAACATTATCCGTCCTCAAATCGGCTTGCTGCGCCTGTCTGCAATTGGGAGACGTGATGTCGAAGCCCTTCACGCATCACTCAGGGGAACACCCTATAGAGCGAACCGAGTCCTCTCGCTTCTATCGAAGATGTTTTCCCTGGCTCAGGACTGGAAATGGCGAGACGACAATCCCGCGCGTGGCGTGCCCCGGTTTCATGAAGATCGGCGTGAAAGGTGGCTGACAGTTGAGGAGTTACAGAGATTCATGGCGGCGCTCGACGCCTACCCCGACCAAAGTGCAGCGAATGCCCTACGTTTACTGATACTTACTGGTGCTCGCGAAGGTGAAGTACTCAACGCAGAGTGGACACAATTCGAGTTGAAGCGCGGGATCTGGACTAAGCCTAGTCACCACACAAAGCAAAAACGCATTGAGCACGTCCCCCTGAGCGTCCCCGCCATTGAACTGCTTTGCACCATGAAGCCAAAGAATGCAGCCGGTCCGCTATTTCCAGGCGGGAAAGGAAATGTGCCTCGCGTAACATTGCGACGCCCCTGGGTGCAAGCCTGCAAGGCCGCAGGGCTAGTTACGATTGAAACCCGCAAAGGCATACGCCGCAAAATAGTTTACAGGTATCGACCAACTCTGCGTATTAACGACCTGCGGCATACATATGCCAGCCACCTGGTGTCGGATGGAATGTCATTAGCACTAATTGGCAAGCTGCTCGGACACACACAGCCGCAGACTACGGCAAGATATGCTCACATATCAGATGAAGCGCTGCGAAATGCCACAAACCGCTTTGGAGAGATTGTCAAAATAGATGAAGGAAAACGTTAAACCAAAACTACAATCTGCATCTCTTGTATCTGGGAGTTAGAATGTTGTTGTAACTACTGTTTGCCATTTGAGGGCAAACGACATGGGAGGACACGAGTTACATTGTCCTTGACAACTCGTGGCAGTTGTAGTACCGTTTTCTAGTAGCCTGTTAGCCCAATGGATTGGCGTGGCGATTAAATCCATTGGAGAGGCTAATGTTAAAGTTACTAACCGATTCGACGCACGAAGTACCCCCCTCAGCTGATACGCAAGAAGCGAGCACTTCCAAACTAGTCTTAAAAGAATTCTTGCGGCGCGACGAATTAGCGCAACAACTCGGTATCAGTCCACGAACAATTTTGCGATGGCAAGCCTTGCGCAAAGGCCCACCGCGTGTTTGTGTTGGCCGCACAATCCTCTATAGCATTCAATCCGTGTGTGACTGGTTGCATTCCCGAGAACAGGAACAGCAGGCCCCCTTTCGGCTGAAGAAAAGCCGTGGATTACCCAACCGACGTAGATCACGCGCTTATTAATTAAAGCGGAATGCAGCAGAGCGCTCGGCTAGATGGAACAAGGATAAATCATGGTCGTTACAAAGAAAGTTATGGGCACAGTTGAATACAACGATGGCGAGTTTGCCGAAATTCAGGAGTTCGGAGTTGAAGGAATCGAAACCTGCATTTTACTAGACCAAATCCAGGTACATCGCTGTGATACCGGCTACAACACCGGAGAATTTAAGCGCACATTCTGTGTTGGGACACTTTTGGATATCTCCACGACAATCGAAGTCAAGCCCACATCTAAGACCGCTAGTGAACTGGAAAAGCTTTCTAAAGCAAACGACGAAGAACAGCGCAGTTTCGAGGAATCAATGCGTCGCAGCAAGAACGAGGCTAGTAATGTTGATGGAATCGGCAGGAGAAAACAAAATGAATGACAAACACAATACAGCAACGGTTACCAATGGCGTACAACGGTGAAACTCGACCTCCGCGATGACGGGGTTATCGCTATCGAATCAGACGTAAAGGTAAGCTCATCAGATCGCGTCTTGCTTGGGCCTGACGATTACCGACGATTGATTATGTGCACTTGGGCGAGGTTGGAAGTCAAGTGATGCGTGAGGAGCAAGAACGGGTTAGTCCACTGAAAACCCTCGCCCAACTCTAAAGAGGACGACCGGGACGTTTTGGAAATTGATTGCACCGGTTCCGATTGGTAACGAGAAACGATAAAACAGCCACCGCAAGACAGGAGACGCAGATGAACGGCAAAGGCAACAAAGCCACGATTGTTAATGGCGATACGACGGTCGAAGTAGAACTCCGCGATGACGGGGTGGTCGCACTCGAATTTAGCTGCAAAGGTAGACCTGCGATAGGACTGGACGTGTATGGCCTCCCGTTCGCAACAACGGTCAAGAGTCCTAGTGAGGTTCAGGTGCAATTTAATGCACGCGAGCGTCCGCAAAAGAATGGGTAAAAGCAAGCAAGAACGAAGGCTCAGTAAAATTACCTTTTGAAGCAGGCCCGTCGGTGACGGCGGGCGGTTGGTGAAGCGGTTGTGGGCAGGCGAAGCGTTGATCACCGAAAGGGTGAGTCAGCTAGCTCCGAGAGGAGAACGGCGACGGGTAGCAGGAAGCTATTGCGGTTCGCGGGCGCTTCGCGGGATCGGTGGACGGCGGGTCGGGCATTAGCTTAATCGACTAAAGCGAAAGGTGTGAAATGACTGATATCGCTCCAGAAATCGATGCAATGGAGACCACTACTGGCTCTACGGCAATTCAGCCATTAGAAGATTTCTTCCTACATGCGGTGGAAGAAAACAGGACTTATTATGCCGCAAGAAAAGATGCTGGCAAGTTCACCTCCCCGCTATTCAAGCTCGTCCAGAGGCTGAAATCATATCCAGAATTTAAAAATCGCAGCGGCAAAGACGTTTTCAAACATCTCAATGCTGCGATACAGCCCGATTGGGAAAAACTGTTTCCGGATGTCTCCCTTTCGTCATTAGAGTTTATTAAGGCCTGGGAGCAGGTCAACATTCCTGAGGGAACCTCCCCCTTGCAAATAGTGCAGAAGCATCTGACGACGCCTCTAAAACTGCTTGAAGAGCCAATATGCGAGGGATACCAGCACTACCTCGGTATAGCGTTCTATCTGCAACGGTTGACGCCTCGACGGGATATTCTGCTGCCTGGCGAGCCGCTGAGCGGCATTCTCACCATCGTGATGGGCAAACCTGTGAGCGCACAATTAGTCAGCTATTACTGCCGCCAAGCTAAAAATGATGGCTGTATAAAGCTAGTCGCTAAAGCACATCATCCGTCCCACAAGGCCGCAAGGTACCGATTTGACCTGAATCGTTTTACGGACACAGGTAAAGAGCTTCAACACAATGGATCCGTGGTCGACTCAGGCCCTGCTCATTTTAGTTATGGTAATCAAGGTATCCAAGGTATTGATGGTAAGGATGGTCTTCACGGTAATGAAGAAAGCAGTAGAAGCTGCGTGCTACCGCACGCTGAACAACTACAGGGAAAAACTAAAGACACAAACCAGCAAGGAGAAAAGGAAAATAAAAACCAAGAACTAACAAAACAAGAAGAGAAAACGGAAAATGAGGACTGGAACAAGAATGAACCACTAACAACTAAAGGAAATGTTGAGACTAATGGCATAACCTCTGGCCACGGCCAGTGCTCTCAAACGACGAGCGAGGCCCCGAACGAAAAGAAACACAGAATAAAGCGACAATCTGTAATCGCACTGTGGCAGTCTTTTATGTACTCACGCTTCGGGTGGCAAGAAAAGCTGTCCGAACAAGATTACAACCTGCTCGTAAGGTTTGGTCGCCGCACCGATGAGTTAGGTCTTTTTATTTTACGATGGGCAATGGAGAACTGGGGTTTCTTTGCTCCGCAGGCAGTTGGGGCAAAATTAGCCTATCCCGCAGTTCCAGACGTGGCATTTTTCTGGGCATATCAAGCTCTAGCGTTTAACTTATGGCTATTGGCAGGGATTCATCCCGAGGAAGTACCGGCCCTTGAAGCAGCTGTGGAAAAGTCGACCAAGGACATCGATGAGCTGAAAGTCTTCTATGCACTTGGCGAAGAAGTGCAATTCCACACTATAGAAGCGCAACTGGAATACAAAGGCCTGCTTAGAAAAGACACACAAGGATGGGAAGTGTGCGGCCAGGTATTTAAAGACAAGAACCGTATAGACCACAAGTACTGCAACGATGAGGAGTTTAGAAAGTCATTGCGGACGGCAGCAAAGTGAAAAGACGAGCTAGCCCGGAACGAGACAAGGAAATGAAGAACCGAATATAGACGCTGTAAGCAAGAATGAAAACTGAAAAGTGGGGAGCATATGGAAGCGGAACGCATCATCTCTGCGCACGACAAATGCTGGCAAACGCCCGAGGACCTCGTCAGTAAGACAGCCAGAAAGAAGAAAAAGAAGATAAAGCGCCAGTCCGTAGTCGCATTATGGCAGTCGATCATGTACTCGCGTTGCGGGTGGCAACAAAAGTTGTCTCCGGATGACTACGAGCGGCTCGATCAATTTGGACGGCGCACGCATGAGTTCGGGTACTTGATCCTGCAGTGGGCTATGGACAAGTGGGAGGAGTTCGCGCAGGAAGCTACGGGTGAATCGGGGCAATACCCCTCGAGTCCCAACGCGGCATTCTTCTCTACCTACCAGGCCGTCGCGTTTCACTTGTGGCTTCACGCAAAATGGACTTCAGAGGAAGAGGAAGCATTTGGAGCAGCTCTCGACAGCTCACTCACGAGCATCGAAGAGCTGGAAATCTTCTACACCCTGGGAGAAGAGGCGCTGTTTCCCAATGTGGCATCACAGCTGGAGGATAAAGGACTACTTAAGAAACATTCACAAGGTTGGGAAGTATGTGGCCAGGTGTTTAAATACAAAACTGCAATCTACGATAAGTATATGAATGATGAAGGATTCAGAAGTGTTTTGAGGAACGCTGCAACTGGCTAGACGCGATTCAACGACGGAGGTTCCGCTGGTAAAGAATTCCGCCTGATAGCAGCGCGGTCATTCCTCGCGGCTTCACCGTGGCCCGGCGCTATCAGTTGCAGATTTCCCTTGCCACGAAGAGTGTAGAAAGAGTGTAGACAGATGTAGAAACTCACGAAGCTGCTCGGAATTCTTCAATTCGTCCGTTTGCGCCAATAATTCAATAATCACGCTGAAAAACCTGCGAATCAGCAACTCCGGCTTTGAATTGCAAATTTGTCAGGTGATGTAGATGAAGAGAAGGAATTGGCAATTTGCAGTGTCGGACGAGAAAGACAGCAGATGATTCCAGCAGAGGCACGGAGGTAAGAAATGTTGATCCTCAAACACACGAAATCGACTTATCAGCATTGGTATCACAAGAATAAGCAACGACTCGCGGCCAAGCGCAAGAAGCTGTACGCTGAAAATCCCGAATACCGCCAACGGGCACTGGAGGCCAGCAGAAGAAGTAGGCGAGGCGAACGAACTCCGCCCACGCCACCCGATGTGCCGATTTCCTTTGCGCAAGCGGCGGACCGCTTGGATAGAGGAATCTCGACCTTGCGCGAGTGGCGCAGAAAGAAGTATTTCCCGGAACCGAAGCGCCAGAATCGCGGTCTCTGGTTCACCGAAAATCAAGTGTCGCTCCTGAAAAAGCTCAAGGAGTTTTACCAGGTATATGGAAAGCGACCGGGGAAAGTAAAACACGATCGACTGAACGAGGTGCGTGCCTTCATTTGGGGTAACTGGAATTGAGCGCGTCTGCCGATCTACGCAATCCGGGGCAGTTCTTTTCGCAATCAAGTGCTGGCGTTGACAAAGGCATAGTACGGACTTGCCAGAAGCCGCGTCGCTCACGATTACAGCTGTGGATTGCTCAGCATCCCGATGCAGGCCGGTGCATGACAAAACGCTAGCCTTCCCACAGGCAATACCTGAGCGTCAACCAACAATTCCACCTAAACCCTTACTACCTTCTATCAACAAGCTCATAAGCTGACTCCAGCACCACAATGAAGCCTTTACAACTTTCCCGCAACAAAATTTCTCAATGACGGCGGATCATGATAGGAAAATCTACGAATCAGAAATCCATTGGTCTCCCGTCGTATATTGGTTCACATGGCTGATGAAGAAAAGCCCCGGCCACGAGAGGATCAGCATTGGGTAGTCAAGATACCCACCGAAACCTTTCGCCAGATCAAAAGCGATCCTGAATTCTGTGCCCTAGTAGCACTTGCGCGACCAGTAAATGCGTTGCATTTTGTTCTGACTCCATTGTTGGACGCTGGTTTTGGGAATGACCCAAAAGCGGTTCGCGCCCGATACAATTCATTGGCTTTCATATGTGCTCTGTTTGCCGAGGTAGTTCCGCTCATTGAAGCGATGGCGAAGTATTTCAAAGAGCACAAGGCATTCCAAAAAGTTACGGGCATTATTCACAGCAAAGAGGCCAAGGAATTACGGAAGGGAAATCTTGCGATCCGCAATAAACTAGTCTTTCACTTTGACGCAAGCGAAGTCCAGGAGCAGATGGAAACCCTGGACAGAGAAAATCCCGCATTCGCAAAGGGGATGGGACCTTCAAGATTGTTCGTTCATAACGAACTCGCAGACATCATTACACTGCGTACGTTCTTTGGCCCCGATTTTCCTGGTGATCTAGAGGAAAGCCGAGCACAACTGCAAACGATAGGAAGACTGGTCGTCTCCTTTCTTGTTGCTGCGGACGAGTTTATCGTGGGCCGTAATCACTGAACGAAGATGGGGAGAAATGCAGCTCATCGAAGACTCTTCACCTACCGACAAATCCCCAGCGCAATCCAAGACACCCATCAAAAGTTTGTCAAGGCTCATTTCTCGCCAGCTGATGGTGATTGTTTCTGTTTCAAGAAAGCGACGTGTACGGGCAGCCCTATACTATGTGCCGTTCCAACAAGGAGGAAATATGAACAGCAATAGGGATTATCGTGGGGAGATGAAATCATTGAAGTTGATTGGGCAGAAAAGCATGGCTCGGCTCAGAGCCGACTTCTCACCCCGACCAAAGAGACACGAACTCGGTACGATTGTGGATGAAGTCTGGGCCGTCGAGGAAGCAGAGAATCCCACCGACGATGTTAGATTCTCATGCCAGAAAATCTTGTGCCCAAACGGTGAATTCGCGTTTCGTCCTGGCTATCACGTATGGGAAGGCAGAGTCCGTAAAGGTCAATCCGAACTGCGGTTGGGCTGGGGACAATTTTCGCCAATTTTGCCGAGCGAAATCGCAAATAGACTGAACGAGCAGATGTTCTTTAAGGGTCGGAAGCCGTGGTCGAAAATGGAGAACCTAGTAAATTTAGGTAGCCAGGCTGAACCGACAGACTGTATCGGCTTCGATTCGGTAGGCCGAGAGGGTTATGCAGAAGATTGACAGTACGTTTGGAACTTCCTGAAAAAGGGGTCTGTGCCATGAGCATGTTTCTCGCGTCGCATGAAACCATAACTGGTGCACTCACAGAATTGGGAAAAGCATTGCCCGCCGTCTACGTTTTCGGCGGCGCAATTCTCGGCGGATGGATAGCTCGATCCAATCAGCACAGGCAATGGGTATGGGACAACAAGGCCCGCGAATACCGCGAGTTGATTGACGGCCTGTTTCGTTTCACTGAAGAAATTCTGAAGGCTCGCGAGAACTCCGATGCTTCGATAAACGACGCTTTGTCAGATGCGGTTTGGAACGGTACCCGATTAACCCAGAACAGACTGTTTGTCGCGAGGAGGATCAAAGCCGCCGGGATAGATGCCGACTGGCAGAAAATATCGAACATATCGTTGTGGAACCCTGGCGAGCTTAAGGTCAAGTATAAGGATAAGGAAT
>WNGQ01007507.1_pt1 | contig 10469 bp, 7 predicted proteins | sample 5407661 | NCBI WGS metagenome assembly WNGQ01 (sample SAMN13153382, study PRJNA577476) | soil metagenome | isolation source: 60 cm soil or saprolite under Garry oak tree replicate 2 | place: USA:California | collected 2016-06-15 | reverse complement strand
CCGGGGCCTGCGGGCATGCCCGGGAAACCCGCGCCTACCAGCCGTCACCCATCCTGCGGCGGCTGGTGAAACCAGGAACCGGACCTGCTGCTTCCCGGGCTGCCGGCGGCCCGCCCGGCGCTGCGATGATGACCATACGGTCCCGTTTGACCAGGGCGGACGCTCTTGCGAATGCAACCTCGCGCCTCTTTGCAAGCGACACCACGCGGCCAAGCAGGCACCCGGCTGGCACCTCCGCCAGCCCCAGCCCGGCCACCTGAAATGGAACCTCCCCAGCGGCAGAACCAGAACAACAACCCCAACGCCCTACCCCGCCTAGGATCCGGGTGATGCGGGGGATGCGCCGACGGCGGGGCACGCCGACGGCGAGCATGCGCTAACGGCGGGATATGTGCTGGCGGCGGGTTTGTGCCGCGCCGGGTGTGCTGGCGGCGGGGTACGTGACGGCGGGGTATGTGTCGGCGACGGGGTTGTGCGGGGCGGGAAAAGGTGCTCGAGCCGTTCAGTCGTCTAGGGCCTCGACGAACATCCTTGATCCTGGCGGAGCGATCTGCCGGTAGTCGGCCGCGGTCGCCTTCCCCTCGGCAGAGGCGAATCCCGCCCCGAGCACCTGCTGGTCTGCGAGTAAAGTTCGGTGACCCGGTAATAGGTCAGCTCACCGGAGTCGGCCGCGGCCACGATCCGGCCAGTCTCGGTCCGCTGCAGGCCGGGAACCTTGCTCACAAGCGGCATGTGAACGTCGAGATAATGCCGGTCAAAGGCATCTGCGTCGTCAGGATGGGTGTACAGGACCACTAGTTTGACGGTCATGCGATGCACGTAGGCTGGAGCGGCGAATTGAGCAAGGCAGGCCGGCGGGCACAATCATGTGAACGGTGCGGACGAGACCGTGCGCGGGCTTGGGCGGTGCGAACGGTTGCGGTCGGCTCCCGGACTGGTCAGCGCACTCAGCGAGTTCAAACGTGTCCTGAGAGTAACTGACTCAGCTCCCTGCCTGCCCATCGACAACGCCGCCCCGGTGTGCACACTGAGAGAGTCGCGGAAGTCGTCCTCGGGCTCCCGCAGGCGGGGGCACGTCGAACGCCGCGGCATCGCGATGAGCTGGAGCGAGAGAATGTTCGAGAGGTTCACCGACCGGGCGCGCAACGTCGTGGTCCTGGCCCAAGATGAGGCCAGGATGCTGAACCACAACTACATCGGCACCGAGCACATCCTGCTCGGCCTGATCCACGAGAGCCAGGGCCTTGCCGCACACGCCCTCACGTCCCTCGGAATCGGCCTGGAGCCAGCGCGCCAGCAGGTAGCGGAAATCGTCGGCCGCGGAGAGAAATCACCGTCCGGGCATATCCCGTTCACCCCGCGCGCGAAGAAGATCCTCGAGTTCTCGCTGCGCGAGGCGCTGCAGCTTGGCCACAACTACATCGGCACCGAGCACATCCTGCTTGGCCTGATCCGCGAGGGCGAGGGCGAGGGCGTGGCCGTGGAGGTGCTCGTCAACCTTGGCGCCGACCTGAAACGGGTCCGTCAGGAGGTCATCCAGCTGCAAGCGGATAATCCGACAACGGAAGAGATGCCGCAGGGCCCCCAGGGCAGGGGCAGCGGCCGGGCCCACGCCGCCACTCAGGCCGCCCAGGCCGCCCAGGCCGCCCAGGCCGCCCAGGCCGCCCAGGCCGAGACCGCCAGGGCCGCAGTGGCCCAAGCCGAGGCTGCCCACGCCGAGGCGCGGGCCGAGAGCACAGCCCAGGCCCGGAAGCTGGATGAGATCCTGGATCGTCTCGACTCGATCAGCGACCAGCTGGCAGCGATCGAGCGGACGCTCAAACCTGGCGCCGCAGCGGACGACGACTGACCATCCCCGGCGGACGACGACTGAGCTTCCCTGGCGGACGACGACTGAGCTTCCCGGCGGACGACGACTGGCCATCCCCCGCGTCAGCCCGAGTTCGCCCGCGCCCGCAGGGCGGTGACCAGAGCCGGGATCACCTGGTTCAGGTCGCCGATCACCGCGTAGTCGGCGTGCGCGATGATCGGCGCGTCCGGGTCGGTGTTGACCGCCACGATGTGCTTGGCACTCAGGCAGCCCGCCATATGCTGGATTGCGCCGCTGATCCCGCAGGCCAGGTAGAGCTCGGGTGATATCCGGGTGCCGGTCTGCCCGACCTGCTGCTTGTGCGGCCGCCAGCCCTGGCTGGTGACCACCCGCGAGACGCCGAGCGCGCCGCCGAGCAGCCCGGCGAGTTCCTCCAGCGCGCCGAAGCCCTCCGGGCCGCCGACGCCCCGGCCGCCGCCGACCACCACGCGGGCGGTTGCCAGCGACACGCCGCCCGCACGGTCCGCTGATTCGGTCGCGACCACCGCGAGGTCCTCGTCGGCGAGGTCCGGCCGGTAGGCGTGCACGGTAAACGCGGCGGGCTCCGCAGCCGGCGCGACTCCGGACGGCGCGACTCCGGACGGCGCGACCCCGGACGGCGCCACCCCGGACGGCGCCACCGCAGCCGGGACCGCCGCAGCCGGCGCGACCGCGTCGACGGCAACCGTGAGCAGTGCGGGCGACGCATCGAGTGACGCATCCTCCAGCAGGCTGCCCGCCCACCGGTGCCGGACAAGCTGGTAGGTGCCATCCGGCCTGCGCGCCGCCGAGGCACAGTTCGCGGCCATAGGCAGGCCGGTAATCGCCGCGAGGTGCGCCATGATCTCGTTGCCGTGGTCGGTACCCGCCGCCACCACGGCCGTCGCCGACGACGAGGCGGCCAGCCCGGCGAGGGCGCGGGCCCAGGCCACCGGGGCGTACCCGGCCAGCCGGTCCGATTCGACCGCGTACGCATCAGTCAGGCCGACCGCGGCTAGCACGTCGCGGGCCGGGCCGGGCAGCGAGCCGAACACCACCGCGGCCGGGGTGTCCTGACTGCTGGCGGCCAGATCCTGGCTGAACGCGAACGCCCGCAGCGAGGCGTCGGCAATCCCGTCGCCGTCCCGCTCGGCCAGGCACAGTACCGTCACGAATACACCCCAAAGACCGTCACGACAACACCCTGAGCACCGCCGCCGAAAACAACCCAACCACCGTCGCGAAGACCGTCACGACAACACCCTGAGCACCGCCGCGACAACACCCTGAGCACCGCCGCGACAACACCCTGAGCACCGTCACGACAACACCCCCAGTTCCGTAAGCAGCCGGACCAGGGCGGGCACCGCGTCCGCGCCGGTGCCGATGATCTCCGCCCGCTTGGTTTCCCCGGCGGGCACCCGCAGCAGTTCCTTCCGCAGCCCCTCGCCGCTGTAGTCCGGCTGGAACCGCTCGATGACAGCCCGCTTCGCGCGCAGCCTGCCGGGCAGGGACGGGTACCTGGGCAGGTTGATGCCCTCCTTCACGCTAATCACGGCCGGCAGCGCCAGGTCGAAGCTCTCCTCGCGGCCCCGGTACTCCCTCCGGGCAACGGCCCGGGCACGGGCCGCGTCCTCGGTCCGGGTGATCTCCAGGTTCTTGATCCCGGTCACGCACGGCAGGCCGAGCGCGTGTGCGACCCGCACCGGGACCTGGTAGTCGCCGGTGTCGGCGGCCTCGTTGCCGAACAGCAGCAGGTCGTACGCACCCTCCGGCCCCGCCGCCCGGCGCCGGACCGCATCGGCGATCGCCGCCGCGGTGGCGATCGGGCCCCACTCCCGCCCGTCGGTCTCCAGCAGCACGCCGCGGCCGGCCCCCAGGGCCAGCATGTCCCGCAACTGGCCGGCTGCCTCCGCGGGCCCGAGCGTCAGCACCGTCACGGTCCCGCCGAGCCGCTCGGTGAGCTGGACCGCCTCCTCGACGGCGCACTCCTCGTGCGGGCTGACCGCGAACCCGGACATCCGGGTATCGACATCCTGGCCGTCCGGCGTGACGACGACCTTGCCGCCGACCATGGGAACCCGCTTGACGCAGACCAGGACCTCCATGGCCGGTCAGCTCCTGACCCGGGAGTTCTCCGGGTCGAACAGCGGAGTCGAGCCGGCCACCGCCACCGTCACCGGGTACTGCTCGGCCATGTACTCCACCGCGAGCCTGTTGCCCTCGCGGGCCTGCTCGGCGGGCAGGTACGCCATCAGCAGGTGCTTGCCGACCGACGGGCCGCACCCCGCGCTTGTCACGTAAGAAGGCCGGCCCTTCGCGTCCACCAGCCGCTCCCCGGCCTGGGTCAGGATGGGCTCGCCGCCCAGCATGTAGCGCAGCTGCCCGGCTGCCGACCGGTGGTCGTCCACCGTCAGGGTGCACAGCACCGCGCACGGCGGCGCCGCCCGCTGCCGGAGGTAGGCGTCCTTGCCGGTGAAGGGCTGCGGCTTCACCCTCGGGCGGGTCATCCCGGCTTCCACCAGGTTGTAGTCGGCCTCCAGCTCGGCGCCGTAGGCACGGTAGCCCTTCTCCAGCCTGCCGGTCGTGCCGTACACGCCGATACCGACCGGGATCAGGCCATGCGGGACGCCGGCCGCCCAGATCGCGTCCCACACCGCGCCGCCCTGCTCCATCGGGACGTAAAGCTCCCAGCCGAGCTCGCCGACATAGGAGATCCGGGACGCCAGCACCGCGGCACCGGCGATCTCGACGTCGCGGCAGGTGGCGAAGGGGAAACCGCGGTGCGAAAGGTCGGCGTCGGTGACGGATTGCAGCACGGTCCGCGCGGCCGGGCCCCAGATCCCGAAGGTCGCCCAGGCCGAGGTCAGGTCGGCCAGCTGCGCATCTGCTGGCAGCTGGCCGCGGAGCCACTGCTTGTCCATCATCCCGGTGGCCGCCCCGGTCACCACCCGGAACCAGTCCTGGCCGAGCCGCATGATCGTCAGGTCGGCCAGGAAGCCGCCGGCCTCGTCCAGCAGCGACGTGTAGACGACCCGCCCGGCCGGCACGTCCAGCTGGGCGACCGCGGCCGACTGGACCGCGGCTAGCGCGCCAGGCCCGGTGATGTCGAGCACCACGAACGCGGACAGGTCGATCAGCCCGCAGGCATCCCGCATGGCCAGGTGCTCGGCGTTGATAATGGGCGACCACCAGCGGGATTCCCATTCCGCCTCGCGCTCCATCAGCTGCCGAGGATACCGTCTCAGCAGGTTTTCATTCGACGCGTACCAATTCGGGCGTTCCCATCCTGCGGTCTCGATGAACACCGCGCCCAGGTCCTGCTCGCGGCCGTAGGCCGGGCTGACCCGCAGCGGCCGGCCAGACTCCCACTGCTCGGCCGGGTGCACGATCCCGTACATCTTGTTGAAGCCCTCGCGCGCCCGGGCGATGACGTGCGCAGTCGTGCGCTGGTGATCGTGGAACCTGGAGATGTCGGCCTCGTGGATGTCGATCTCCGGGGTCTTGCCGGTCATCTGCTCGGCAACCGCGCGGGCGATGCCGGGGCCTTCCTTGATCCAGCTCGCGGCTACCGACCACAGGCCGCTGACCTCGGGGGTCTCGCCGAGCGCCGGGTGGCCGTCCGGCGTCATCGAGATCAGCCCGTTGATCGCGTAGCGGATCCCGACCCGCTCGTCGCCGAGCAGGTCAGGCATCAGCTCCAGCGCCTGCATGAGCTGCGGGTCGAAGTCTTCCTGGGTGAACGGCATCTCGGTCGGCGAGAGCACCGCCTCGGCGATGGACGGGATGTCGTCCGCGCCGACGATGATCGGCCGGTGCGCGTAGGAGCCGACCTCCATGTCGCCGCCGTGCTGCCGCTCGTACATGTTGGTGTCCACGTCGCGCACGATCGGGTACTCGATCTCGCCGGCCGTGTCGGCGAACAGCGGAACCGGGCCCACGCTGATCATCTGATGCACGATCGGGGTCAGCGGGATGCGAGCGCCTGCCATCCGCGCGATCCTCGGGCTCCAGACCCCGCAACATATAACGCAGACTTCGGTGTCGATGTCGCCCTTGGTGGTCCGGACCGTGCTAACTCGCCGGCCCGCCCGGCCGCCCGGTGCCGTCTCGATACCGAGCACCTCGGTACCGGCGAGCACCTGCAGCGCGCCGAGCCGCTGCGCCTCCTCGCGCATCAGGGTCCCGGCCCGCAGCGAGTCGACCACGCCGACCGTCGGGAAGTAAAGCCCGCCGAGTATCACCGACTCGTCCAGGTACGGCACCAGCTTGGCGACCTCGGCAGGCGAGAGGTGCTGCGCGGGGATCCCCCACGCCCTGGCGGCGGAGCCGCGGCGGCGCAGTTCCTCCATCCGCTCCGCCGTGCGGGCGACCTCGATCCCGCCGCTTTCCGTGAACACGCCAAGCGCCTGGTACTGCTCGGTACTGTCGCGGGTCAGCTCCATCATCATCTTCGAGTACTCGATCGGGAAGATGAAGTTCGAGGCGTGGCCGGTCGATCCGCCCGGGTTCGGCATCGGGCCCTTGTCCACCAGCACGATGTCGCGCCAGCCCAGCCTGGCCAGGTGGCAGGCAAGCCCGTTGCCGACGATTCCCGCGCCGACGATGACGGCGCTGGCCCGGGTGGGGATGTCATTCATGCCGCTGGTTCCCGCCGTTCATCTCGTCGGAGTTGCCATCTGCCAGTCTGGCCCCGCTGCCGGGAATTCCCGGCGGCGGGGCCAGACAGCGCCCGCATCTAGGCAGCCTGCTGCTACTCGACCGGGATCTCCTTGTTGATCAGGCCCAGGTCGATACCCTGCCTGCTGCGTACCACCCGCGCGACGACGTAGATGACGATCGCCAGCACGTACATCGCGCCCATGTAATACAGCGAGTCCCGGCTGTTCACGAAGTAGAGGTCGTTCGAGAACCACTCGTACAGGTTGAAGCCAAGCAGCCCGATGGTGATGACCCCGGCCACCGGGACGATCGGCACGCCGAAGAGCTTGATCCGGCTGGCCGGCGACGCCCGCCACAGGTCCGGCTTGCGCCACGGCAGGACGACGACCGCGATCGCGCTGAACAGGTACGTCACGGCGATCACCAGCGTGGCGTCCAGCGTGTAGCTCCTGAACGTCGTGGAGTAGGCGTACACAGCGGCCAGCCCGACCGCCGGCAGCAGCATCAGGATCAGGGAGTAGAACGGAACCTTCCGCTTCTCGGAGACCTCGGCGGCCCGGTCGGGCAGCACCCGGTCGAACGCGGCCGCGAAGATGACCCGGGTCGAGGACAGGAACAGGGTGCCCACCCAGCCGAAGAACCACAGGCTCAGCACGAGGATCAAGGCGACCTGGAACGCCGTGTTATGCACCAGCCAGCCAGCGAACATGAACGGATACGGCCAGATGCCGAACTGCGGAGTGGCGTTGTAGTCCAGCGTGTTGAGGTTCTGGTAGAAGGTCCAGCCGACGGTCTTGGCGATCAGCAGCAGGAAGATCACGGTGAAGGCGACCGTCATCCACAGGCCGGCGAACATGCCGGTGAAGACGCGCTTGAAGTCGCTCGCCCCGCGGATCTCGCCGTAGAGCGTGGCGCCCCAGTTCGGCCACAGGATGAAGAACATCATGGCCGGCACGAGCAGCATCGTCGGCCCCAGCGGGCCGAAGCTCAGGGGCGACGTGATGGCCCCGGCCTTCGCGGCCGCGGCGTTGGTCGCGTGATAGGCGCCGTTGACGCCGAAGATTTTGTGCGCTTCGGTGTTGAACGAGCTCACGAAGCTGGCGTGCGAGTTGACCAGGAGCAGGACCACGACGACAGCGAAGCCGATCATGCCGCCGATGAAGCACCACTTCTGGATCCTCGCGTAGCCGGACATGCCCAGGGAGACCAGCACGCCGGCCAGGGCGATCGTGATGAGCGTCACGATGAAGATCCCGTTGTTGGTACCGAACCAGGCGGCGCCGCCGGCCGGCCAGGTCCATTTGAGTGTCGCCCACAGCGGCTCGAACAGCTGGACCGACAGGATGTTGCCGTAGATCGGCGCCCACAGCCAGAGGATGAACCACCACCCGGTGGCTGCCATCACGAAGCCGAGGCCGCTGCCGAGGATCCGGCTCTGCCAGACGTAGTCACCGCCCGCCCGCGGGATCGTGACGATGAGCCCCGCATAGGCGATGACCAGGAACGAGACCCATACTCCCGAGATGATCACCGAGGTAATCAGCTGGCCCTTGGGGAACGCGGGGCCGGCGAAGGTGAACTCGTAGATCCCGAGGGTGACGAAGTTGGTGGCCAGGCACGCGTAGATTATCGAGTCTCGGACCGACCAGCCCCGAACCAGGCCGGTCGCGTTGCGGAGGAATAGTGTCGGCGTCTCGCCGCCGACGGTTTCAGCAGCCATGCTCGCCCTCCTAAGTGATGAAATATCAGGATCAGATCGTAGCCCGGCCGTGCCCGCAGATCACTGAAGTCACTCGTGCTTAGCCATTCACCATGATGTATTTGGTGACTTTGCCCTTCTTGGGGTTCAGCTCAAGCACCGCGCCCTGCAGCACGCCGTCGCCGTAGACGCTGCCGGGGTTGATGGCGAGGGTCCGGCCCATTCGCTTGATCCCGCGGCTCTCGTGAATGTGGCCATGCACCGACAGCATCGGCTGGTGCGCCAGGATAGCGTCCCGCACCGCGGTCGAGCCGACCGCCTTCATCACCGCTCCCCCGTGCGTCGGCCGCAGCGTCGCGTCCAGCGCAGGCGCCTCGTCCAGGCCGCTGCCGTACGGCGGCGCGTGGAAATTGAAGATCGCCCGCTCCATGTCCGGTATCTGACCCACCACGGCCTCGATCTTGGCCGCGAGCTGGTCTTCGGGGGCCTCGCGGAAGGTGTTCCACGGGGTCGGGTTCGTCCAGCCCATCGAGACCAGGTGGAACCCGTCGAGGTCGAGCATCTTGCCCTCGCCGAAGCTGACGCTTGGCGATGCCTCGATGATGTCGTCGATCTCCCAGATGTCGTCGTTGCCGCCGTTCAGGATGCACGGGATGTCGTGGCCTGCCAGCTTCCCGTCGGCCATGTCCAGCCAGCGGTCCAGTGACTGGGTCATCTCGACGGTGAACCTGCGGTCGACCGCACCCTCGGTGTCGCTGAGGTGCCTGAGCTCGTCCGGCGTGACGATCGCCGGGTAGGACCCGGTGTTCCGGATCCGGGTCCTGACATTGTCCAGTTCCTGCTGGGTCTCCATGCGCAGCGTCTCGCCGCGCACTACGACCTGCCAGTACCCCGTATGGGCGACGATCGGCACCATCACCTTGCCGGTGACATCACCGCCAAGCACCACGATATCGGCCTTGTAGAAGGCGGCGGCGTTCAGGAACTTCCGCCAGCAGATCTCCGAACCGTGAATATCGGTGGCGAAAAAAACCTTCATGCACCATCACGCCCTTTACCGCGCTCCCTGTGCAACGGTGTAGCACCCGACGCAACCGGGCGTCAAGCATGTGTGCAGGTCGAAACCGTCCTGAGATGTGTCAGCCGGCCGGAGGTGTCAGCCGGCCCGGGACGTCAGCCGGCCGGAGGTGTCAGCCGGCCTGGGACGTCAGCCGGCCTGAGACGTCAGCCGGCCTGAGACGTCAGCCGGCCTGAGACGTCAGTGGTCGACTTCTTCGGGCAGCTCGTACCAGCGGACGCGGTCGCCGATATTTGCCCGCAGCCTCCACTTGACTCCCTTGGGCGCCGACTCGGCGATCTCGAGCAGCCGCTGGCTCTGCGCCACCGGGTCGAACGGCGGGCTGGGCGGCGCGATTTCCGGCTTCTCGGCGACCAGGCCGGGCAGCTTCGTCAAGTTGATGGTCACCGTGCGCCACCAGCCCCAGTCCGCGCCGAGGAGCTTCGCGAAGCGCCCGGTGTCGATGACAGGGCCGGCGGCGGGGGCGCCGCGGGGCTGGCTGTCGCCCACCGGCAGCGCCCCAAGAACCTGCAGGATGTCCCGGACGTCCTTCTCGTTCAGCTCGACGATCTGCAGCTTGGACAGCAGGATGTCGATCACGTCCACGGTCAGCGGCAGCCGCCCGAACGACGGGCGGAAGTCGAGCGTGTGGCACATGGTCAGCCGGTCGACCATCACGTCGATCGGCCTGCCCGACGGCGCGGTGAAGTACATCTGCCGGTCGCCGTTGAGGTTGTTGAACCTGCGGTCCCCGGTACAGCCGGCCCGCTCCAGGTAGGCCGCCACGTCCTTGCGCCCCTTGGACATGCAGGCGAAGTCCATGTCCTGGTCCCGGCGCAGCCGCGGCGGGAAGTCCGGGCAGAGAACCCGGACCGCCAGCCCGCCGATCAGCTTCAGCCCGAGCCCGGCGTCCGCGGCGCCGCGGGTGAGGGTGAGCGCCTCGGGCAGCGGATCGTGCTGGTCGCCTGGTGTCAGGTCGCCTGAATTCTGAGTACCCACAACTGCTCCTCTGCCGGCCCGGCCGCGCACGGCGATGTCGGGCGCCAGGTCACAATATCGCTAGTTGACGCGAATCACCGAGATCGTCATCCTAGTTGCGTGACCGAGCACGACGTTGCTGCCGGCGCAACTTACCAGTCGGCGGAGCGGGCCCTCGCCCTGCTCACCACCTTCGACGAGTCCCGCACCGAGATCGGCGTCACCGAGATGGCCGAGTCACTCGG
>WNGQ01007505.1_pt1 | contig 10471 bp, 10 predicted proteins | sample 5407661 | NCBI WGS metagenome assembly WNGQ01 (sample SAMN13153382, study PRJNA577476) | soil metagenome | isolation source: 60 cm soil or saprolite under Garry oak tree replicate 2 | place: USA:California | collected 2016-06-15 | reverse complement strand
AAGAGACCTGTGCCGCTTGTCCGGTGCGCCGCGACTGCACGCGCGTCGTTGACCACCGGCCGGGTGTTACATGTGCGTCCCCAAGCCGCTCATGAAGCCTTGCAGGCTCGGCGAGACGAACAGCAGACGCCGGAGTTCCCGCAGGAGTATGCCAGGCGCGCGGGCATCGAGGGCACACTTTCCCAAGCGGTGCGAGGTATGGGGATCCGACGTGCGCGCTATGATGGGCTCCCCAAGGTGCAGTTGCAACATGTCTTGACCGCCGTGGGGATCAACCTCGTGCGCATTGATGCCGTGCTGACCCAGACCCTCGTGGCAAGACACGTCGCTCTCACTTCGCACGCTTGGCAGGGCATCCTGCTCTACCAGGCTCGGCCGCTGCATGAGCTTGAGACGATTCACAATGTCATTCGCCAACAGAGTCCTGAGAGGGCGGCTCCACTCCTCTGGTTGTAGAACAGGAGCGTGCTCACCGCCAACGCAGGTTGTCCCGCTAAGAAAAAATGCTCACCTATAGTAGTGTACCTGATAACTATGACAGATGCAACGAAAAACATGAACAATCTCAAGGTAAAAGCATACGGTGGGCTTCTGTCCGTTCTCATCGCCATGGCAGTACTCATCTTTCTTCCGGCATGGACGCTCAACTACCGGCAGGCGTGGGCCTTCCTGGTCGTGTTCGGCGCGTCAGGGTTGGTGATTATTGCGTACTTTATGAAAAAAGACCCGGAGCTTTTGGAGCGGCGGTCGTCTGGAGGGCCAGCTGCCGAGGAGAGGACAAGCCAAAAGATCATCATGTCCATCGTATCGATAGCGTTTGTCGCCCTGCTTGTTGTCCCCGCACTCGATCATCGCTTCGGGTGGTCATCGATGCCGCCGTATGCGGCCATCGCGGGAGATGTCCTTGTCGCGCTCGGCTGGATGGCCATCTTTTTTGTCTTTCAAGAAAATACGTTTACCTCTGCCACCATTGAAGTGGCGGCCGACCAAAAAGTCATATCAACTGGACCCTACGCAATCGTGCGGCATCCAATGTACACCGGATCATTTCTGTATATTCTTGGCATACCGATTGCGCTCGGCTCCTGGTGGGGACTGCTCGTGATTGTCCTGATGCTGCCCGCGATTCTATGGAGAATTTTTGATGAGGAAAAACTCTTGAAAGAAAATCTCGCTGGATATACAGAATACACCCAGAAAGTGAGATATCGGCTGATACCATTCGTTTGGTGAAATACTTTGCCGCTCCATAAAAAATACTGGAGGAATGTGCGAAAAGAATTACGAAGCAAATGGGGTAAACTTTTTCTTCAGTAAGTTTTCAAATGAAAGGAATAACGGACGTGGTATCTCATCCCATCCAAACCATTTCCACTCTTCACATTTTTGAGGGTCCATATTTTTTAATTCACCCTCAGCATAGTCACAAACCATAAAGACGGTAATGTAATGTCTCTCTTCATTCTCGAAAATGTCGTTGGTAATGGTTCCAAAGTGAACATTCTTTACTGCTAGATTTGTTTCTTCTTGTACTTCTCTTCGGACACACACTTCAAGTTCTTCTTTAAATTCTAAATGACCACCTGGAGGAGCCCATGTCCCTTCTCCATGTGACCCCTTTCTTTTGCCAAGCAGAATTTTACCGTTGTGTCTGAGTAACACTCCTACACCTACCCGTGGTCTTTGTTTCATAGTATTCACATTCTACCATAAAACCTTTATGAGTTTTTGCAACGGGTTCCATAAAATTTAGATGCGATTGCCCTGGCGGTCTGTACAGAGAAGACAACTATGCTATAATACGGGCTGATAGTTGAGAACAATGTAGGGACACACACCATAAAACCCTGCATATAGACCCTAATATAGAGAGATGAGACATAATGCCGACACGTAATGACGCTTATGAGTTGATGACAAGTCATGTGAAAAATGAGAATTTGCGCAAGCATATGCTTTCGGTTGAGGTAGCGATGCGCTTCTATGCTCGCAAGTATGGTGAGGATGAGGAACTGTGGGCCATGACGGGGCTATTGCACGATTGCGATTATGAGGAATATCCCGATCTGCGGGAACATACACAAGTACTGGCAGGATGGCTGCGCGAGGGTGGCTATGATGAGCGTATTACTTATGCTATTTTAGCTCATAATGATCTGAATGTAGCCACACATCCACGCAATAACCTGATGGCACACGCACTTTATGCCTGCGATGAGATCACAGGCATGATTACAGCTACCGCCCTGGTGCGGCCTAATAAGAGTGTGATTGGACTGGAAGTCAGTTCTGTACGCAAAAAGATGAAGACCAAGGGCTTTGCGGCCGGTGTCAACCGCGATGATCTGATCAAGGGAGCTGCCGAATTAGATGTAGACCTGGATGAACATATCGGCTTTGTGATCTCGGCCATGTCGAGTATCGCCGATACGCTTGGATTGGCAGGGGTACAGGCATCGGTCGCCTGAGTTAGCCCGAAACGAGTACAGCCATGCAGCAGCACGTGTCAACACACAATCGAAAACAGCGTCTCTTCACCGCCAGCGAGGTAGCCGAGTTTGAATATTGTCCTCTGGCATGGTGGCATGAACAGTTCGAGCCTCTGGCCCAGGTGGATACCGAGGAGCTTTTCGCCCATCTAGTCGAGTTAGAGCATGAACATGGCTCTGAGGCTCCTGCGGTGCCTGAGTACCAGGTGGTTGAGCAATTGTTGGTACGCAAGGGAGCCTTTGATGAGGGGCGGGAACAACACCAGGAGCATGCCGAAGAAGTGGCGGAGGCCGAAGAGGAACGTATTATGGTAGAACGTGCGGTGAGCAATGCACGCCTGCTGGTGTGGATTGCGCTGGTGTTGCTAGTGATCGCGGTACTATTTATTGCTGTGGCCTTACTGCTGCATTAGGGTACAAACCATGATTAGTGGCTTATTACTTTCCATTGGACTGGCTTTGCTTTTCATTGCGCTGACCCTTGGGCTGCTATTGTTGAATGAACGCCGCTATCAACGACGGCGTCTCATTACAGAGCGGCAACGGGCATTAGGCCTGCCGGAGGGTGAGCTTGTCTACGAGGATGCAGATGGTCAGGGGGAAACGCTCTCATCCAGCACCTATCCCCTCATCGGCAAGCCTGATTATGTCATTAAACTGCCGGATGGTCGGCCCGTACCTGTCGAACTCAAACTGAATGTGCAGAATGCCACTGTGCCTTATTCCAATCACACGATACAGGTGGGAGCTTATTGCCTGATCCTGGAAGACTATTTTGAGCAGCCCCCTACACATGGCATCCTGCGCTACGCCGACTGTGAATTTACCGTCGAATATACCCCTGCTCTCCGCAAAAAAGTCCTCAAACTGCTCACTGAAATGGAGCGGTGCAGCGCACAACAGCCACCACCATTAGCCAAACAGCGTGCCGCCAAGTGCCGCGCCTGCGTCTTTCAGCCTATTTGTTCCGTCGGACGCAATAAGTGATCGATGCACCTGCTTACCTATTTGCTCATAGCTGCAAGGTGCGGTTCACTTTTTTGCAGGAAGCCCGCGAGACATGGTAGGGGCGGCATTCATGACGCCCGTCCGTCTCTCTTCGGCTTGTCTCGCACGTGTGCTGACTGGCGTCATGAATGCCGCCCCTACCATCCCTTTTGAATTCGTGCCCAAAAATGAAACGCACCCCATGGCTGCAATACTGCTTGCAATTTGCAAGTGAATATACTATACTAGTCTTAGACCAGCAAGTAAAAGCGGAAATGTTGGATATCTCGCTGATGCTGGTAGCTTGACCTTCGGTGCTGACACCATCGAAGGCGACCAGAGGAAGTCGAAGGAGCCTTTCACTATGAAGCACACACAGCACAGACGCTCAGACTGTCCCATCAATTTTGCCCTGGAGACATTCGGCGATCCGTGGTCACTTTTAATCATCCGTGATATCGTCTACTTCGGGAAGAACACCTACGGGGAGTTTTTAGAGTCAGAAGAAGGGATGGCGACCAATATTCTGGCCAGCCGTCTGGCTCGTCTGGAGCAACAAGGCATTCTCGTGAAAAAGCCCTCTCCTTCAGATAAACGAAAAGAGGAGTATGTCCTGACGGAAAAAGGTCTGGATCTTATCCCTGTCCTGGTGGAATTGGCGAACTGGAGTGCCCAGCACGATCCGCAAACCGCTGCCCCTGCTGCCTGGATAGCTCTGATGGAAGCTGAGAAAGAAAAGATGATCCAACGCATTCGTGAAACGGTGCAAAGTGGCGGCTCCGTCTTTGCAGGTGAGAAGAGTCTTCTGAGTCAATTCGTGTAGGGTCAATCACAAAAAGAGGAGATGGGCTTGGGTCTCGCGTAGGGGCGGGGGTGGTGTTGGGTGGAGTGGGGGCTCTTGTGGCCGCCCGTGGGGGAAGGGAGCGGCAAGGATGTGCAGGCAAGCATGCAGGGCCACGGCGGGCGGCCACAAGGGCCCCCACCCCGCATCCACGCCGCCCCCGCCCCTACGCGATATCTCTCTCATCCCGCTTAGGTTGATGCCTCTTGGGCGACCCTTACGGTCGCCCTTTTTGTGATTTCCGGTTTTGGGAAGGCCAGGAAGAAGAGATAGAGAGAAGATACTTGCAAATTGCAAGTCATATACGAGAGAAGGAAAGAGAACAACAAGCGTCAAGGATGGGAGAGGATATGTCGCAAGGGTGTTGTCGCTCACTTCTGCGAGATCGGAAAGGATGCAACAGATGAATACAGCGGTCCTCGAACATGAAACAGTCAATGTCCCTCTGGAGGATGTGGTGAGTGTACTACCCATCGCGGCTACCCCTGTCAAAAAATCGAGGTCAATCACCGTCGCGCTGACGTTCCTGCTAGGCTGCATCACCCTGATGATGACCGGATTTGCCATTATCATTCCCGTCTTCCCGCAGCGCTTGCAAGCGTTGGGGTTGGGACCCGAAACTCTGGCTTTGATGGAAGGTGCCTTCGGTCTGGGGATGTTGCTCTTTAGCACGCCAATGGGAACATGGTCTGGTCGCATTGGTCGCAAACCCATCCTCTTCATCTCTCTGGCCGGTTTTATCGTCACCAACCTGCTCCTTGCGTTCGTGAATGTCCCGCTGCTGTTCGTGCTCATTCGCTTTGCTGAGGGCATGTTGATTTCTGGCTTGACACCTGCCACTATGTCGATGGTGGGCGATACTATCCCCCTCTCGAAACAAGGGCGCTGGATTGGCTTTCTCACGACGGCACAGGCAGTTGGTTTCGCACTGGGCCCTGGCATTGGAGGCTTCCTCTCTCAAACCCTGGGCTTTACCAGTCCCTTCCTGCTCTCGGCTGCCATCGCACTGGCGGCATCTCTGCTGGCTGTCTTCATGGTGCCAGAAACCCTGCCAAAGCATGTGCGGGCAGAGGCGAGACTGCACAAAGCCGATCGCGGGTCACTCGCCAAAAAGCCGAAGGAATGGCGCATTGCTCGCTTGATCTGGCTCGTTGCTCCGTTCCTCGTCATCGATTTCGGCATGATCTTCACCTACCCATTCGTGTTCCCGCAGTATCCCTTCTTCTTTGAGAAGGTGCTTCACTACAGCACGGCACAATATGGCATGTTATTCAGTGTCTATGGCATGGCTCTGGCTGTCTTCCCGCTCTTCCTGGGACGCCTCTCGGAGACGATGCCGAAAAAGCCGCTCATCGTTATCGGCAGTCTGCTCTTCGGTGCTCTGAACGTGTTCATGTTCGCAGCTCCTCTCTATCCGCTTTTGATAGCGGGAGCGGCCCTGGCAGGACTGGGCAGCGCCTTCGTCGAGCCAGCTATGGGCAGCATCTACCTCGGTGCCACCACCGACGAAAATCGCGGTCAGGTCATGGGCATGCGTGGATCAGCCATCTCGCTTGCCATCATGCTCGGCCCGCTTGCTCAAGCCCTCATTGGCCCCTGGATTACGCCACAGATCACCTTCGCCATCGGTGTTGCCCTGTCCGCGAGCATGGCTCTGGTAGCCTTCCTCCTGCTGAACAATCCTCGCCAGACAGAAAAAGCGTGAGTATGCATAAGCATGAGACCAATTTGCGTTCTAATGGACAAATTTGGATGGCAAGAGGCGCATGCGAACCCGGAACAATGTTATCTGTTAGAACGCAAATTGGTCTCACAACCCCCACACCATCGCATTATTGAATGCAATCTCAGTGGTACCGTTCGTACTGTAAGCAGCCACACCAACTTGACCAGATGTAAATGTACTATTACTCACACTATCGATATGATGCAAATTGACGTAAAGGTCTATGTTACTACCGTTGGCTACAACAGCTATCAAATTAGACTGATTTAAGCCAGTATTAATCGCTGAACTGGTACCATTTTTCAGCGTTTGCTGTTGATCTCCATAGCTGCCAAGTTCATAGGAGCCATCTTGACCAATACGAAAGATGTAGTATTTTGAGGCCGCGGCATCAGCACGAAAAATAATTCCGCCAGAGTCACCCGTGATGATGGTCATTTGCACTTGATAGGCGAAACTGCTGAAGCTCGAAGCCCCGTTAGTACAGAAATGATCATTAGTATTCGCCGTTGATATACTTGTTACATGATAGGCTCCTCCAGTGAATACGCAACTACCACTACTATCGCTACCTTGAGCCCACGTGAGGCCATTATTACTCAATGCGTCGTCGAGCAGGAGCGTTCCGGTATGTGGTGGATACGGATTTGGGGATGCAGCGTTCCTTACGACATAGAAAACACCAAAACCTGCGAAAATAACGAGTACTAGCAGCCCAAGCAACAATGCTACTCTCCCCTTGGAAAGGCGCCAACGAGACCTGGTAACCGGTTTGCTAACGGCAGAGTTGGAAACGACGGGGCTTTGTTCAAGTTGACGAGGAGGTGATAGGTAAGTTCTTTCCTCAGCCCGTTCAGGGACAGGTGGTGGCTTCAGCTTTTCTGTGCGTGTAACGGCAAGCATAATGGTTAATGGCCCTGTCGTATTACCACTAGACGCATCCCTTTGAGCCGGTATGCGGATAAGCTGACCATGCTGAGCATGTGCTGGGACGGCCACCGTTACTCTTTGCCCTCCCGGCAAGGTAAGTGTACGGCGTGTGCCTGTTCGTGCTTCTTCCTCGCTAATGGCGAGCGTGGCGCGAAGTGCTTCGCTTGGGGGTGGGGAAACCTTTGGTGGAGGAACCCTGGCTAGGGTAGATGTAGACATGTTCTGTAATGCCTGCTGAAAGGCTTGACCAAAGGCAGCGATGGAAGGGAAACGCTCCTCTGGTTTTTTCGCCAGGGCACGCAGCAGTACAAGATCAAGCTCTTGGGGAATGCGTGGATTGCGTGTACTGGGTGGCTGCGGTTGAACATGGAAATGTTGGTACATCATTTGCCCTACGCCGCCTTGAAAAGGAGGAGTACCCGTCAGTAGCTCATACGCCATGACCGCCAGTGCGTACTGATCGGTTGCCATAACCGGTGTGCCTTCCCACTGCTCTGGAGCCATATAGGACGGTGTACCACGGATGGTATGGCTCATGCTCGAAGTCGCGCTGGTGAACTTGGCAACGCCAAAATCGGCCAGCAGCAAGGTGGGGCGATGCGGCTCCTCTTCATTGTTGCGCATCAGGAAGTTAGAGGGTTTGACATCCTGGTGAATAATGTTGTGGCTGTGTGCATGCTGGAGACCCCTGGCTGCCTGGCCTATGAGATGTCCAACATCACCTGCAGAGAGCAATTCAGTGCTATTGCGCTGTTGCAACCAATCGGCAAGGGAGCGCTCTTTACGATACGGCATGACCATATAAGTGATCACACCTTCCTCACCAAAATCATACAAAGGGAGGATGTGGGGATGGTCGAGGACGGCGATAGCTCTCATCTCACGATAGAAGAGCCGGGTCGCCTCTTTGGTTGCCTCCGCATTGGGATAGGTAGTCGTGCCTGCGCGAATGACTTTAATGGCTACTTGTCGATTGATCTGTGTATCGGTTGCCAGGTAAACTTCACCCATGCCGCCACTACCAAGTGGGCTTTGTAAAAGATAGCGGCCAATTTTTTGCCCTGCAAGTGACATGTCCACGCCTCCCGTACAAATATAAGTGTGAAGATATGTACCAGTAGATAGGTGATGATAAATTATGAGTAAAGTATAGCACAAGCATTAGGCTGATAGAAGCCTTTAGATCACCACCCCGCCGCATGATGACCGCAAGGGTCATCACTACTATATACGGGCTCCACAGGCCAGCCCATTCGTGTATAGTAGTGATGACCCTTGCGGTCATCATGCTTTTGCGGTCATCATGCTTTGCAAAATATGAACCGCACCCTCTACTCACAAGTTCATTGACATTGCGCATACCCCATGCTATATTTTCTGTAACAAAATAAACATCGGCCATGATAGGGACAGGTTGAGAGAACTCCTGACGTCCAGAGAGCAATAGATTCGCTGTAAGTATTGCCGTCGGCCCTCCTCAATAACACCCTTGAGCCAACCGGCGAACCTCGTAATAGTAGCTGGTTTCGGGCCACGCCCGTTAGAGCGCGACGGTTTCCTTCTTTTATGTAAAGAACGAACTGCTAGAGGCCCCATGTCGGGGTAAATGGTGGTGGTACCACGATAGGCTTTGTATGATACAGCCCTCGTCCTCCAATGAGAGAGGACGAGGGTTTTTTGTTGTGTGTAAAAGACATGAAAGGAACTTTTTCAATGATGGAACGGATTTCTACCGTTGATATTCGTCAACATATTGGCCAGCGCGTGCGTCTTGCTGGCTGGTTGCACTCCCTACGGCGCATGGGCGGCATCAACTTCTTAGTTTTGCGTGATGGCTGGAGACTTGTCCAGGCTGTAGCCGAAACCGAAGCCGAACTCGGCCCACTTCAGGATGGCATCCTCGGTCTCGAAAGTATTATCGCTCTCGAAGGCGATGTTGTGAGCGAACCACAGGCTCCCGGTGGCCTCGAACTACATCACCTTGCCATCGAAGTGCTCACACCGGTAACTGAAGTGCTGCCTGTATCACTGAACAAGCGTAAAATCTCTGCTAGCATCGGTACGCTGCTTGATCATGCCGTCGTGACCTATCGCCATCCTACCCAACGGGCAATCCTACGCTTGTCCGCGGGAGCTATGGCTGGCTTTCGTAGTGCATTGATGGCTCGCGACTTCACCGAGATACAGACGCCCAAGATTGTTGCCTCTGCTACTGAAAGCGGTGCTAACGTCTTCAAACTTGACTACTTTGGCCGCCCAGCTTACCTGGCGCAGAGTCCACAGTTCTACAAGCAGATAATGGTCGGTGTTTTCGAACGTGTCTTTGAGGTTGGCCCCGTCTTTCGGGCTGAGCCGCACGATACTACGCGTCACCTCAACGAATACGTTAGTCTGGATGTGGAGATGGGCTTTATCGCCAACCACTTCACGATTATGGCTCTGCTGCGCGAAGTCATTGCTGGCATTTTGAGTACGCTCGCTGAGCAGTATCATGCTGAATTGGAGCTACTTGATGTCCATATGCCTGCCGTGCCGACAGAGATTCCGCACATCTTTTTTGCAGATGCGCAGGAACTGATCCTTCAACGTTATGGTGTCGATGTGCGCGGCGAGCCTGACCTCTCTCCACAGGACGAGCGTTGGCTGGGAGAGTGGGCCAAACAGGAGTTTGGCAGCGATTTCCTCTTCGTCACAGGCTATCCCATGCGCAAACGCCCCTTCTACACCCATCCTGACCCTGAGCGACCGGAATACTCAAACTCCTTTGACCTGCTCTTTCGCGGTACAGAGCTGGTGACCGGTGGGCAACGCTTGCATCTTTACAGCGATTATATTACTGCTTTACAGAAAGCAGGCTTACCGCTTGAACCATTTGAGTCCTCCCTTGAGACATTCAAGTACGGCATGCCCCCACACGGTGGCTTTGCCATTGGTCTGGAACGGTTGCTCATGCAGCTAATAGGGCTACCCACCATTAAGTTAGCGGCTATGTTCCCGAGAGATTTGACGAGGTTGACACCGTAGGGTATTAGAGTGATTGTAGGGGCGCAAAGTTTGATGTGTACAGCTTCTCAGCATACACCTTTACTCTCCTCCTTCAATCTATCCAACTCGATTTTTATACGTCTTAAAATCAGGATAGACGTAAACATTGCTATCTCCTATCGTTATCTCCTGCACATCAAGGACTGGACTGGACGGAGTCAGCGGAGTATCCTTCATCAGTTTGTTGTATAACGACTGAATTGGATGAGCATCTTCAGCACCAAAGGACACTTCATTCACCAACCGTAACACCTGGGGCCACGTTCCCCATGCAGCACGTCGGTCAAACGCTGGTCCATCAAAAAAATGTGCGAGATAGCGTCCAAGCACAAAGATGTACGTTTTCTGCACCTTCAAACGCTTCACTCGCTTTGGATCCAGACGCGCGAGCAATGCGTTGGCCCCATTGCGATTCAGCCATTGCACACAGGCCAACACCTGTTTACCCGCGTT
>WNGQ01007504.1_pt1 | contig 10471 bp, 10 predicted proteins | sample 5407661 | NCBI WGS metagenome assembly WNGQ01 (sample SAMN13153382, study PRJNA577476) | soil metagenome | isolation source: 60 cm soil or saprolite under Garry oak tree replicate 2 | place: USA:California | collected 2016-06-15 | reverse complement strand
CCGTCTTGCGTGGCGTGACCGTGGGTGAGGTCATGAATCCCAAACCGACGACCGTCCCTGCCAACATCTCGCTGCAACAACTGGTCGATGCCTACTTTCTTCCTGGTGGCCTGCGTTCCGCCCTCGTGATGCAAGCCGATCACCTGGTGGGTCTGATGACGCTCAGTGATATTCGCCATATTCCGCGTGAACAGTGGGAACAGGTTCCCGTCAGCAATGCTATGATCCCGCTTTCGCGCCTGCATGTAGCAACCCCGCAGCAGAGCTTGAGCGACGTGCTCCCTTTAATGGCAGGTCGCGACGTGAACCAGTTGCCCGTGGTAGAAAATGGCGCCCTGGTTGGGATACTGAGCCGCGATGCAATTGTCCAGTATCTGGAAGTGCGACGTGGTCTCGGCGTAGATACCTCGAAAGGCGATGCTCAAAATCAGTTCCGTAACGCTGCCTAAAGAACACAACTTGAAAAGGAAAGAAGACGATGAAACTTGTTTTCCGGGACCAAACCTTCTCGTTTGAACTTTTGCGGGCCATTGGCTACACGGTCTACGATGGAGCAGACATTGGCGAGTGCCTTGCCACTGCCGCACGTATCAAAGAGGGAGATTTTGAGAGTTGGCATACTGAGTGGACCAGAACTGCACAGCGAGTGCAGAAGATTGCTGAGGACTGCGTAGCTGGTGATCACACCATCAGCGCACGTCAGGCCTACTTGCGTGCTTCCAACTACTATCGAGTCGCCGAGTTTTTTCTGCATACTGACCCCAGCGATCCACGTCTCCTGACAACCTGGCAAGCCAGTCGCGATTGCTTCGCGCAAGCAGCCAGCCGCTTCCTGTTCCCATGTGAAGCAGTAGAAATTCCCTATGAGGGAACGACCCTGCCAGGATACTTCTACCGCGTGGATGAGTCCGACACGCCTCGATCCACCCTGATCATTACCGGAGGCTTTGACTCAATCCTTGAGGAACTCTATTTCTTTGGCGCTCCGGCCGCCCTTGAACATGGGGATCATTGCCTCACCTTCGATGGACCAGGACAGGGGCGTGTCATTCGCCAGCAATCTCTTCCCTATCGTCCCGACTGGGAGGCTGTAGTAAGTCCTGTTGTTGAGTATGCACTCAGCCGCTCAGAGATTGACCCCAACCATCTCGCACTCATGGGCGTAAGCCTGGGAGGCTACCTGGCCCCTCGCGCAATCGCCTTTGAACCCAGAATCAAAGCACTCATCGCCTATGACGGCATCTTCGATTGTTTTAGTACGGTCGATTCCACGATGCCGTCTGCCCTTCTCTCTCTCCTTGAACACAGTCTCACCCAAGTTATTGATACCTTCTTGCAAGTAATCAGTACGCTCAATCCAGGGATGCGCTGGTCTCTGTCCAATGGGATGTGGACCTACAACGTACCGACGCCCAGTGCATTTCTGAGCAAACTGAAGGAATATACCCTCGAAGGATGTGTGAAACAGATTGCTTGCCCCACACTCGTGTTGGCGGGCGAGAAGGATCATTTCTACCCTGGTCAGCCAGAGGTGCTCTATGAGCACCTCTCCTGCCCGAAAACGTTCATCTGTTTTACGACCAAGGAGGGTGCCGAAGAGCATGTTCAGGCAGGAGCCTTGACACTCTTCCACCAGCGTCTCTTCGATTGGTTGGACGAAACGTGGGCAAGGAAGAACTGAGGGACACCATTCCTGTTTCTCTGCTTCCTCTGTGGACATTCTGTCTGTTTAGACGTATGCTCATATGAACGATTCCCACGAAGAAAGGTAGGTAGTAACTATGCACGGAGTCGAGCGGACAGGCGTCCGCTTCGTTCTTTCAAATGCGGCCGACCCCAGCCGAGCGGACGAGTACAGCGCCTGGTACGACACCTATGGGGCCAGCATCACGCGTCCGGGCTTTCTCGCCAATGCTTTTCGGTTCGAGAACCCCAGTGCAGCGGGCAACGACGACGACCCGCGATACGCCGCGATCTACGACATCGTCACGCCGGACCCCGCAACTGCCTGGCCGAGCACCGAGGGGTCTCCGGATTATCCGACTTACCTGTTTGACGACCCGAGGAGTGCGATCGTAGCTCCGGCGTTTCGCGCGTCGTACGCGCTCGTTGGGTCACTGGAGACGCCAGGCGCCCATGGCGCGCTTACCGGCGCGTACATCGTCCTCACGGACGGTGCGGATGAGGCATCGCGTGAGCGGTGGGCGGCCGCAGTGCTCGAGACAGGACTTTTCTACGCCGCATCGCGGTTCCGGATCATAGAGGGCTCTCCCGAGCCACCGGATTGGCTCGAGGTCTTCGAGACCGACCAGCAAGATCCCTTGACCGCCTATGCGCGCTCACTCGAGGCGCTCGCGCCTCGGCTGCCGGCCGCGGAGATTCGTCAACGGAACTCAGGCTCCTTCCGGCTCGTCTCGGTCTACCCACCCGGTCCGTGACGGGCACCCACGCCCCTGAGCACTAAGCCATTGGCAGCGACATCCCGACTGGTGCGGGCGCGCTGGGCGCGTCGGCGATAGGGCCAGCGTCGGAAGAGGCAGCGCTGTTGCCCGATGTCGAACCAGTCTACAAAGTGACGATCGTGCCACGCGGGCGTTCGCTGGGGGCCACGCAGTTCCGGCCAGAGGATGACCGGCGCAACGTCCCGCGCACCTACCTGAGAGAGCGGCTGGCGGTAACCCTGGGCGGTCGAAGCGCAGAGGAACTTGCGCTGGGAGATATGACAATGGGTGCGGAGAACGACCTCAAGGAAGCGACGCAGTTGGCACGACGCATGGTGAGCGAATGGGGCATGGGCGAACAAACGGGCCCGGTGGTGTTTGACCTGTCGGACGGGAGTCCTTCCCTCAGCCAGCAACCGCTAGAAGGTCTCGAGCGTGTGTACTCGGAGGTGACGGCAGAACGCCTGGATGCTGAGGTCGAGCGACTCATAACACTAGCCCATCAGCAGGCGCGAAGCGTCCTGACCGAGCACCGCGATGCCCTGGACCGCCTGGCCCAGGCGCTGCTGCAAGAAGAGGTACTAGAGCGCGACCAGGTGCTTGTCATCGTGAATGGGGCGCAGAACACACAGGGTGGTGCAAGTGGCGAGAAAGCATCCAAGAATACGCTCATTCCAGGGAGCTAGCAATCATGCATTTTGCGTGATGGGAGCAAACAGGTTCTGTTGCGTGAAGCAAGGAGGGAAGATGAAACTGGAGTGACAGTTGGAGTGACCCCTTGCAACTAGACCGCCTTGGGAGTCAACATTGTACATCTTGAAAGTAAGCCATTTCAAATTCGATGGGAGGTACATACCCAAGACTGGAATGGAGTCGCTTGGTGTTATATACGTCCTCGATGAATTGACCAATATTAGCCGATGCCTCCTCAAAGGTTTGATACTGTTTCAGATAGACCTCCTCTTGTTTCAACGTTTTGAAAAAGGACTCAGCTTTGGCATTGTCGTAGGCATTGCCTTTGGCTGACATACTGATGTGAACGCCCACACTCACCAATCGTTCGGTGTAGGCATAACTGGCATATTGCACTCCTCGATCCGAATGGTGAATGAGTCCTGGTTTCACCTCACGGGTCGCTAACGCCTCTTCCAATGCCCCCAGAGCCAAATTGGTATCAATGCGCGTCGACATATTCCATCCGATACACCGACGCGAATAGACATCCAGGATCGTGGCCAGGTACACAAACTCGCTTCTCAAGCGGATGTAGGTGAGATCGGCCACCCAGATCATATCCGGGGCATCAGGTGTGCGACCATTGACCAGATTCGGATAGATCGGGAAGGGATGATGCGAGTCAGTCGTCTGCACAAAATGCCGTTTCAGATGGCATAACAAGGACTCCTCACGCATGATGCGCAGCACCCGCTTATGGTTGACCTTCCATCCATCTCGCTGTAAGGCATGGGTCACTCGACGATAGCCATAGCCGGCAAAATCCAGGATGAGTTGCTCTATCGCATCACGCAACGCAACCTCTTCAGCCCGCTTCGATGGCTCGACCGTGATATGTTGCCTGGCATAGTACCAGGCGCGATTGACCTGCAACAGCTTACAGAGATGACGGATGGAAATGGGCAGCTTCTCCTGACATGCCTGCTCGATTACCGCATGTCGCTGTTCAAGGGGAGCTTGCCCAACGCTTTTTTTAGCAGCGCATTCTCCAAGGCCAGTTGTCCACAAAAGCGCTCCAGTTCGGCAATTTTTGCTTCTGCTGATGGGGCATCAGAAGTCGATGAAGGCAGAAAGGCCTCTTCTCCACGCTGATCATACTCGTTTCTCCAGCGTGAAACCACACTGGAAGCCAGGTTATGCTCACGGCAAATCTGAGCTGGGCGCTTTTCTCCACTTGCCAGCTGACGAACTATGGTCAGCTTCAATTCTCTGCTGTGAACTCTTCCGCTCATCTTTTTTCTCCTTTGGTATCCTCTTTTCCCAGTTTACCACATTTTTGACTCGATGTGCGGTCTGGTCACTTGGGTTCACTCCAGAACTTCGGCCCTCCTGCGCCTCTTGCGCAGTTCATCCAGGCAGCGATTGCGGGCTACCTGAAACAGCCACGCCTTGAGAGATACATCCCTGAAGAGGATCGGCAGGGAAAGATAGAGCTGCAGATACCCCTGCTGGAGGACATCGTAGATCTGGTCATTGTCTGTGAAAAAGCCCCGCATGTAGCTCACTAAGGGGTGATGGTAGCGATTGACCAGCAACTTAAAGGCGTCGTGATCACCTGCCAGAGCTTGCCCAACCAGCAGACCGTCTGGGACTTCTTTCCTGTGTAAGATGCTGTACGGTTGTGGCTGCGGGTGTAGCATGGCCTTCTTCCTTGCTGGTGCTCACAGGAGCAGCAGCATGACGGTACGAGAGCTCTACCGGGATTTCACTCCGCTCTCACTGAAGAGTTGTCCTGCCTGCGTCAGCAACTCTGCTCTGATAAAAGGATGAGGTCGCGGGAAGTTTGGAGTCTTTTACCAATCCCCAGACCCCGCTCCCGACCTGGAGTGCATCCACTAGATATGAGTATACCGGGAGAGTCGGGTGAAGTCAGTGTCCATCACATGGCATCTCACTTCCCATCACTTCACACATCGCATGGCTTCGTCCCCCTGGGGTGGCCCCACTTTCGTGGAGTGGGAGAACTTAGAAGCTCATCCATTATACTGTTGTTCATAGATCACTGGGCTCCGATAGTCCAGTTTAGAGTGGAGGCGCTGTCGATTGTAAAACACTTCGATGTACTCAAAGTCCGACAGCTGCGCCCGCCTTTCGGGTCTGATAGGGATGCCAGTCCGTCCACTCGCCACACGCGCGAACTGAAGAAGGACTCCATGGCGGCATTGTCATAGCAATCCCCTTTGCCACTCATGCTCACTGCGATGCCTGTCTGAGCGAGCAGTGTCTGATAAGAGCCACTGGTATACTGGTTGCCACGATCGGAATGGTATAGCATACCAGCTGCTGTATGCCGGCGCCCCAGCGCCATGTGTAACGCCTGCTCGCCCTGCGAAGCCTTCAGTTTACACCAGTGGTACAGGGTGCTATCGGCGATCCCCAGGTCTCGAGCGACCTGCGTGATGCTCTTGCCGCTGGTCTGCACCAGCCGCACCGCTTCCAGCTTGAACTCTTTAGTAAACGTTCGTTGTTCCTTTGGCATCGTGCCCCTCCCCTTCTGTGGAGTAATATATTCCAACTTCCTCTCCTCCACAAAACCGGGGCCAGCTCACTAGGGAAGTGGGAGGCCGGGAGCAGTTCTGCCAAGTGAGAAGTGATGGGAAGTGAGACGGTACCTGATGGACGGTGATTTCTCTCGTTACTCCCAGTATACTTGTGTCTGTTGGAGGGAAATCCACTCTCTTTCCCTTAATAAGGAAAGCAGAAGTGTCCCCATGTCAGGGCGACACAATGCGCCATCTCCCTGAGATAGCAAAGGACACAGGCGCAGCACAATACAGAGTAGAGAGCCTGCCACAGTTCAGGTGTGTGGCAAGCTCCCCACCAAAGGGGAAGAATTCATGGCAATAAGAGGTGTTCTCAATCGCAGCAAAGGCGATGCACCGGAGCCGATCAGCAGCCGTACCTGATACCGTTTCTGGTGATCTGGAGTTCTCGTAGAAGATTTGCATGGGACAATCTGACCGATTGACCCAACCAACACACCCAAAGGAGTACCAAATGACAGTTCTCACAACCCATGAACAGCAAGAAATCGACCGCGCCAACACTTCAGGATTGCAGCCAGTCGTGTTCGTACACGGCCTGTGGCTCCTCGCCAGCAGTTGGGACAACTGGCGCGCGCTCTTCGAAGAGCAGGGCTACACGACCCTCGCGCCGGGCTGGCCTGATGACCCGGACACCGTCGCCGAGGCGATCGACGACCCGGAGGTCTTCGCCAACAAGCGCATCAAGCAGGTCACGGATCACTATGCCGACGCGATCCGCCAGCTCAACAGGGCGCCCGCCGTCATCGGCCATTCCTTCGGCGGCCTCATCACCCAACTCCTGGCCGACGAGGGCTTCTCCGCCGTGACGGTCGCCATCGATGCGGCCGGCTTTCGCGGCGTGCTGCCGCTGCCGCTCTCCGAGCTCAAGTCCAGCTCGCCCGTGCTGCGCAATCCCGCCAACTACTACCGGGCCGTCGCCCTGAACTACGAGCAGTTCCGCTACGGCTTTGCCAATGCCGTAGATGAGAACGAAGCCCACCAACTGTATGAGAAGTACTCGGTGCCTGGCTCCGGTGTGCCGATTTTCCAGGTGGCCACCGCCAATCTCAACCCGTGGACCGAAGACCGGCTCAACACCAGGAACCCCGCGCGTGGCCCGCTCTTACTCATCGCGGGCGAGAAAGACCATACGGTCCCCCTGGCGGTCGTGAAGGCTGAGTACCAGTTGCAGCAGCACAATCCCGGCGTTACGGAGTTCCGCGAAATACCCGGTCGCGGGCACTCCCTCATCATGGACCACGGCTGGCGGGACGTGGCTGAGATCGCGCTCGCGTTCATCGCGCAACAGCTGAAGGTCGGCCAGTAGTCGCGACATATCGCTCGTTCGGCGTGCGAGCGCGCGCTGGTGCTTGGATGAGACTTTCATGCGCCTGCGTGTGGCAGGCCGGACGAGCAGGAAAAAGAGAAAGAGTGTCAATGACGGGATGAAATAGGTGGAATTTCGATCAGTATGTAGGCTGCTGACAGCTGGTTGAGAAGATCATACCGTAAAGAACCCTTCTGGCATTGCTGGTCTTTCTCTCATACAAACGGAATGGAGTGGATGTCCATGTGTTGATCATGAAACAGCAAGACATCCAACTGGTGCACTGCATGTAGACAGACGCATGATCATCTCACCCGCATGCCGGTTGAGGAATGCAATCAGAGAAGGAGCATGACCATGCGATTACGCAACCGTTTGACCACGAACACCGAGGTGGAGTCAGAGGCTCTCCCTCGCTCGACACGACGAAGATTTCTCACGTACCTGGATGTGGGAGCCGCGAGCACGGCTCTCGTCTCAGGGGCGCAGGCACTGTCTCCTGTAGCAGTGCTGGAAAAAGGCCCCTGTGCTGCAGGCGCACCTCCACAGATGAAAAGAGCTACGTATACGTCGGCGTTACTATTTTCAGCTGAGACGATGGTGCCACCTGGGGATGCGGCAGAATGAGAAGAACGGTCCGAAGCATACTGGAGGACTGTTGCACGAGAAGCAAACTGAACACTCTTTCTGTAAGCACAGGGAAGAGCACAGTCCTCGAAAGGAACAGAGACTGATGGAGCAACAGAACAATGAGCAACGATCTGTGGAGCTTTCTCCACAACTCGTCTCGATCATGACGACCGAACACTATACCTTACAAACTGGGCGAGCTATGACTACGGCAGAAACCAATGGCCGCTCCACTCTCTTTGTGGGGGCCGTCTCCAGTGGATTAATCGCGCTCACCTTTGTCGGGCAAATTGCGCACCTGGGAACGGCCTTTTTCGTGTTCAGTCTGGTCGTCATTCCCTCCCTCTGGTTGATGGGACTGCTCACCTTTGAGCGCGTCCTGCAAGCAGGCGCAGCTGATCTCATCTATGCGAGCGGGATCAACCGCATTCGCCACCTCTATCTGGAGTATGCCCCACAGATGCGACCTTACTTCATCCTCTCCACGCATGACGATCGGGAGGGGATCTTGGGCCATGAAGCGATGGCACTCTCGTGGTGGCAGGTCTTCTTCAATATCGCTGGCATGATTGCCGTGATCAATAGCGTGCTGGCAGGCAGCTTTGTCGGCCTCCTGTGTGCTGCATGCACGTCCCCTTTGTGGGTTTCGACAATCTCGGGGGTCGTCACCTTCCTGCTGAGTGTGGCTCTCCTTCAGCGCTATCAATGGAAGCAAAGGATGCGTCAGGCAGGCACTCTGCCCGTCCTCTTTCCAAGCCAACCAGGAGAGGTCATCAGTCACCATCTGATCAGATGAACCATGCGTATTCATGAGGAGGTGACGCACGAGCCGGGAGGCGCCCCGATGACCGATCCTCCTGGTTTTGCTGTCGACAAAACGGTGGAACAGCTCGGCACGCTTGAGCAAGCCCACCCTGCTCTCATCGTTCCAGAAGGTGCACGATAGGGGGATGAGCGTGGAATCAGCATCTTCAAGGACACAGAAAGGACACAGAAAGGACACAGAGTGGCTCAACGTGTGCCGTCTGCACCGAGATGCTGATATGCCTTCACGTAAGATATCCGAAACTTTTCCTCTTCCACCGAAGTGGGGCAAACTCAAAATGACGCCATTTGAACGAGCTTGGATTACTCATGTAGGATACTCCTCTGTTCAAAAGAATGTGCCAGAGTTTATTCTATTCTCCCCCCTTTTGCAACGGAGCCCCAAAAGGAGCGAAAAGTAGTTTGTGCCGAGAAGTGCCCACTCAGACGATGTCTGGTCACGTTCGTAGGGGCAGGATGGTTTACTGAGGATGTGATTCGTGGTAAAACTGGCTTCGCGACGCTCTCTCCGGTATCTTGTTGTCCGAAGGTACCTGGTACCAGATCGCGGCAAACGGCCCCTGATCTGCCAACCGCGTAGCGGTGGTGGTCTGTATCACCAGTCCTGGCGCATCGGCTAGGAGGGGTGTTGCGATGCGTGCAATCCACATTTCCTGTTCCTTGCCAGGTGTCACCATGAGCAGGAGCGGTAGCCCTGCGAGCTCCCTGAACCACTCGCTAGAGGTCATATAATGCGCGTAGGTTCTGAACTTGGCTACCAGATCTCGCGTACCCATGGTTGCCCGATCCCATTCCAGCCAGAAACGCACCCGTTGTTCTCCCACCTGATATTCACCTATGGCATCTGGCCGGAGATTGTGCCAGCGATCATGATCGCGGTAGCGTCGCTCGCACACCGCCCCTGTTTCCCACCAGAGCAAGCGGTGTTCATGTCCCTGCGCTCGCTCTTGTCTGGCTTTCTGGCAGAAGGATGCGAAAAAACCATAGATGCCGATGGTGTGCTCCAGGCGACGGTGTAGGATATCCAAACCTCTTGAACTAGATGCACATCTTCATCACCATCTCCACACGGCTAGTGAGGTGCAGTAAGGCGATGCATGCTCACTTGATGCATCGCTGTCATGAGATGCAGACCTCGTGTGCTTCATCGCCAACTTCTTCCTACATATGTCGCGACGGTTGTGTTGCAGCCCTGGCTCCGCAATACACGGAGAAAGTATCCACTCGTAAGAGGTCCAGGGATTGATTGGTCACAACAACATCAGCAAGACGATGGATGTGTATTGGCACGTCCTTCTCGGCATGCAGCAGGACGCGATCAGTCGCTTGAATACTGCTTTGGGAAAATATGAAGAAGTTGGAAAGAATGAGGTGCAAGCGTAAGCGATCTGGTTCCTGTCAAATGCATGTTTCCCCACAAACAAAATAGCCTCAAGCCCCTTGTAAACTCACTTGAGTTATGGTGGGATTCGAAGAAAATCTTCGACATGCCAAGGGGGGAACTCGACTTTCGTTGTTTGCTGATGTCCGCTTTTGTGCTTCTTTGCATCAGAAATCGAGAGTATAGGAGGTATCTTTTGTTTCTTTCATCTGCCACAAGTAGTATTGGGCTCTTTGGAGCTTTCGCTCGGTTGCGGTTCTTCATTTCAGCATCTACCTTGCCCCACTGATAATTGGGAAAGAGCGCTGTTGCAGCCGTTGCTGTATTGTTGCTGTATGGAGGTTAAAATAAAAACGCTTCAAGCCGCTTGTAGCCTTGCTTGAGTTATGGTGGGGTTCGAAGTAAATACTCGGCACTGCCGAAGGGGGGGACTCGAACCCCTTTCGGGATGCAGCCTTGTGAAGTGTGATTGTTCATAAGTGTTCTTCAGACACAATGATCTCCATCTTCATGATGTTTTTGTAGATTCGATCCTCCTTCATAGAGGGCCACAACTCGAACAGGAAAAAATCCACTGGACGCCACAGAATGACCCAGAAGGCGATAT
>WNGQ01012923.1_pt1 | contig 10475 bp, 10 predicted proteins | sample 5407661 | NCBI WGS metagenome assembly WNGQ01 (sample SAMN13153382, study PRJNA577476) | soil metagenome | isolation source: 60 cm soil or saprolite under Garry oak tree replicate 2 | place: USA:California | collected 2016-06-15 | reverse complement strand
GCAGGCTCTTCATGATCACCTCCTTGTGCTATGTTTCACTTGGCGCGAGCTGTCTCCTCTACCCGTTAACAAGGGAAGTCTAACCCATGCAAGCTGTGCAAGGTAATGGTCACCTGCCTGTCACTCGTGGGTGACGGGCAACTCTTCCGTAATCGGATAAAGGAAGGGTTGGGAAAGACGCCGCGCGAGCCGAGTGCGGCCTGCGCGGCGACCCTTGCGGAGTACACCCCGCGGGAAACCGCTACTTCACCGTGAACGGCGCCGACGCCGTCACATTCTCCCATTCGATGAGCAGTTTTCCCTTGGCGCCGCCGGCGCCCGACAGCGTGATCTTGAGGGTTTCGACTGGAGATGACGGCTTGCTCATGGTGAGCGAAGCGCGGCCGAGTTCGGTGGCCGGATCATCGGTGGTGGCGCCCTCGCGAATTCCGTCCGGTGATACCCCCACGCCCCAGATGTGGCGGCCGCCGGCCATCAGGGTTTTGTTGACAATCAGCTTCCACTGGCCGTTGTCGAGGTCGGCGTACAGGGTGTAGTCGCCCTTGGGAATGGCGAGGCCATTCAGGTCGAGGTCGGCGTCGGTGTGCAGAACAGTGGCGTAATCGGCGCCCAGACGCCATACGCTGCCATCCGGCTGGAGCGCGCCCGCGCCATTGAAGATGTGGCGTCCCCTGACGGACGGGGCGTGGTAATAGATCCAGAGGTTCTTGCCGTTGATGGTGACGCTGGTTTCGGCGCCTAGATTCTTGGTGTTCTTAGTGGCCAGGTCTTCCTTTTTCACCTGGGCGACGGCCAGCATCATCCCGCTTAAGAAAAGAACACTCAATAGGATTGGTTTCATTTCCGATGTCGTTCCTTTCTGTAGGGAGTATACAACGCGCGCGGCGACTGCCCCCGCAGGGTTTCCAAGTGAAACTAGCTTGCTGAACAGTCCCGGACTGTTTCTAGATTTCTCCTGGGATACGCTAACCGGAAACTGACCACCACTGCTAGCTGAAAAGAGCGGGTTGCGCAGATGCATCCGCGGGGTCGTGAAAATTGCTTAGGCCGACGCCAACGAGGCGAAACCGCTGCTGCGGCCTGAGGCCGACGCGTTCACGCAGCGACAGGGCGATATTCGTCAGTTCCTCGCAAGAAGAAGGAGGAGAACCTGGCGTGTGGCTGCGAGTGAGAATCTTGAATTCGCTGGTCTTCACTTTCAGTACAACGGTGCGCGCGATCCGTGACTCCTTGCGCGAGGCGGTCCATGCGTGCTCCGCAAGTTTTCGAATCATCGGCTCCATCTCGGCCAGCAAGACATCCTGTTCAAAAGTGTCCTCTGCGGATATGGATTGTGTAGGCCTGTCAGGGACTACCTCGCTGTTGTCGATTCCCCGAGCCAACTCGTAGAGACGCACGCCGTAGCGGCCGAAGCGGCCTTCGAGTGTCGCCAAATCCATTCGCCGCAGGTCCGCGATCGTTTGTACCGCAAGGTGCTTCAGTTTTTCTTCCGTGACTTTGCCTACTCCGGGTAGACGGTCGACGGGCAACGGCAATAAGAACGAATCTATTTCTTCCGGTTGTATGACAAAGAGCCCATCCGGTTTTTTCCAGTCCGAAGCAATCTTCGCTAGGAATTTGTTCGGCGCTACGCCTGCCGATGCGGTCAAACGCAGTTCTGACCGGATCTGTTCGCGAATCTTGCGTGCCACTTGTGTCGCGGCAGCCAAGCCAGTCTTGTTCTCCGAAACATCGAGATAGGCTTCGTCGAGGGACAGCGGTTCAATCAAGTCAGTGTGGCGTTTGAAGATTTCGCGCGCCTGGCGGGAGACCTCTCGATAGCGCGGGAAATCCGGCGGTAGAAACACAGCGTTGGGGCAAAGGCGCTCGGCCCGAGTGGCCGGCATAGCAGAACGCACGCCGAACTTTCGCGCTTCATACGAAGCAGCGCACACTACGGAGCGATTGCCGCGCCATGCGACGACGACGGGTTTGCCTCGGAGTTGCGGATCGTCCCGCTGCTCGACGGACGCATAAAATGCGTCCATGTCGATGTGAATGATCTTGCGAGCGGTCATCTCGCAGACCATCTTAGTCCGGTGTTCGGTGCGAGGGCGAGCGCCCTTCAGTTACAAAGAAGCCCGGAGGCATCCCACCACAGATGCCACCGGGCTGGTGTTCGAGCGATAGAGGGAATCCGCTATCACGATTCGATTGAGTCGCTATCGTTGGCTTTGACCTTCAACTGGCTGACAACGCACTCGGCGATTTTGATGTCATCGCGTACCTTCCCGAAATATTTCGCTTGGATGAGCTTTCCTTCGGGTCCCGGATGGCAGTAGAGATACTGAACCTCAACAATCTCCCCTTCCTTCGGTAGCCGATAGCGGTCGGGCACTCCCACTGTCCCCATGAATCGTTGCCGACTGTCATCCAAGAGATACACGGCGATGGAGCGGTGTCCGTCATTCGCCTTCTTCTCGGGCTTGGGGCCAACGATGAAGGATGCTGTGACAACGAACTTACATTTGAAGTGCTGTCCCGCTCGTCCGCCCGCGTATGCGGCGTTGCGGTTCTTGCAGACAAACCCTTCAGCGTTTGTGCTGTGCATCTTTTTCACGAAGTCGCGCTTGGCCTTCGTTGTCATGGCTGTCTCGCAGACTCGCAACACGTCGCTAACTCCCCGGAAGTGCTGGGTCAGGTGCACATAGCGGATTTCGTATGGCTGGATGCGCAAGTCCGTGTCGTTGACGCTGAGCAAATCCCAGATGTAGAAGCGTGAATCAGTGAGTTCGCCGTCCGCTAGGAAACCCTGCGCCAACACTCGGTCTAGCGACTCGGTCAGCCGAGAGTCAATAGGGATGATTTGGCCGAGTTTGTTGATGCCCGAATATTTCCCCTCGGACTTTTGAACTGCCAGACGCCGCCCGTCGAATTTCTGTTGGAACCACCAGGTGGCATCCTGCGCCAGAAGCAGGGCTTCCGGCTCCTCGATGGGCGTCGGTAATTCTGGCATATGACCAGAATGCTCTTTTGTGGCAGGCAACCCGACAGCGATTGCCGCGTTGCCATTGGTCGTCGCCTGGGCGATTTGATAGCCCTTGCCCGTTTTCTCCCGGAGGATGCGGTCATAAACTCGCTTCGCCTCCTCGTAGGTTGTTCCGGTCACCTTGACATCACTCTGCAAGGCGGAACCGCGCCGCCCCCACTGCGCTTGGACAGACCATTGCTCTTGTGCGCCCTCCAACTGTAGGTGGTACACCTTGTCGGAACTACCTTGCTGGAAATACAACTCTGCACGTTCTGGTTGCATTGTTCGCTCCTTTGTTTTGTGGGTTTTTTGCCTTTTGCGCAGCGGCACTTTGCTGCACAAAAAACAAAGCCCTTCCTAGCCGTCCCGGGCGCTTCGCCGCCTGCGCTGTCAAGGCCGCGCAGTTTGCGTTTATCGGAGCGAAGTGAAGAGCCTTGACAGAAGAAGCAGGCGGTGAAGCGCAGTCTTTTGGTAGGAAGGGCCGAACGAAATGAATGGCTCTCGTGTTTGCTTATTTAGGTGGCGTCTGTTTTCCTAAGGAACAAGATGCAGAAGGAAATCCGCGCGCGTTTGAACTCGTTGCCCAAAACAGAAGCGTCATTTGTCGAGCCGATGGAGTGTCTATCGGTAGCGAAGCTACCTGAGGGTTTGGAATGGATCTGGGAAAGTAAGTTTGACGGTTATCGAGCCCTGGCGGTCAAGTCCGGTGTCCGGTAGCCGATTCCGCTCAAGCCCGAAATGTTGGATGAATTTGATAGTCTTATCCGGGGCGTATATACTCCGCATTGTGTGTTTTGCCGTTAGTTACGTCTTTAACTTCGAACTGACTCACGACGAGTTCCCCGATGCTGTCGCGTGATGGAGGCGGGCATGCCAACTGCATTTAATTCTAGTGAACTCAAGATCATTTCCTGGTTTTCCCCGTTCTTCGAAGGAGATTCTTTAGTAGCCTACCTGGGATACCGCAAGCAGTTGGAGAGTGCGCTCAGTGACCGGTCTGTATGGCGAGAAGTTCGGGACGCCGTCCTGAAGCGCTTCGACGTAAGCATTAAGCTGGACCTGCAAGAATTTCTTGAAGGCGTGCTGGGCAAGCGCAAGGACCCGGCGGCTGACCTGGGAAAACGAACATTTGGGGAAGAGGTCAAGGACGCTCTCGAAATGGAGGAAAACAAGAACCGCAGCAAGCGGTTGACCGAAACTCTCAAGAAACAGGGGAAGCTCTTCTCTTCAGTTGGGTCACTGGCAGGCGAGGATCTTAAGCGCAGGGACGGTGAGATGATAGCGGTCTTCGGACAGCTGGTGCATAGTTCGGCACACTTCGATGTTCAAGTGGCTAGGCAGCTTGGGAAATTTGACGGATGGATGCTTACGGACGAACCGCCCGACAGTTTCGAAAGCGACAGCGACGTGATGAAGAAGATCCTTCTACTGCGAGCGGATCCTCCCTTCGAGAGCTTCTTCGGTGGAGAGCTTCCATTCGATCGCGAAATCGCCTGGTACCCATACGTACAGGTCACTGGTTTTATTGACGCTACCCACATAGGAAGTGAGAACTTTCCTTCGATTGCTGCCGCCATCGTCCATTATCGGCGTCCAGAGGTACTCAAGGGGAAAAGGCCCGAGTTGTTGGATCAGGCCAAGAAAGTCCTGGGCATCGACGAGTCCACTCTCGCCCGCGAAAAGTATAAGGCGGCGTTCGGGAAGGGCCGGGAGAGGATAGGAGATGAGGCTGAGAGGAAGGATAAGCTTCACTGCAACGAATCAGAGGCGATTCTGTTCGGATATTTGGCTCCTATTATATTCAAGCGGTCCAAAATAGCGCCTGCCGAAGCGGACAAGGAGTTGGCGGCAGAGTTGATCAAGTATCGTCGGATACGAGGCGAGGCCTTACCCACAAACCTGGAGCATTTCTACTCTGCGCTCTCTGGGCAGAGCAAACCCAGCGGCACTCCCCTTTGAATAAACAGGACCTACAAGAGTAGATTTAATTCGATCCCCAGCGCCCCTACCATCCATCTTCCTGATGGATGGACACTTAACCAAAACACGCGGGGGCGAAAAGGGGCAGATTAGGCGGATGGTCCGGTTCCGTTTTTCTTTTCAGCGGCGCGGGTGACAACCGGACGCGTCAATTGCAGCGTTCAATCTATATTTCCTCGAACCCCGTTTGTGGATAGTTTCCGTGTTACCGACGGTCAGTCAGATGGTGTTCTGCTCCGGCGGGAAAAAAAGAAAGATGGTCCTGCTTTATAAGGAAAATTCGTGAAGCCATCTCCCAGAGCAGTCCGTAGGTCTAGAAGACGAGCTTGAGGGCAAGTTGCACGATTCGGGGGCCGGATGTTGCAGTGGGTGTTCCAAAGGCGGTTGCGCCGATGTCTTGCGGGACCAAGCAGGGAGTCCCCGCTATTCCGCAGACTGAAGCCGAGGTGGAGCGCGAAAACTGTGTGGTACGCACTCCGCTGATGTTCGCGTCGTTAAGCACGTTGAACGCCTCCCAGATGAATTGCAAACGGGCGCGCTCGGTGAGGTGCACATTACGCGTCACGCGCGGATCCAAGGAAACCGTCCTCGGCAGATAGAAAGTGTTTCGGCCGAGTCCCGGCGTTCGATCTGTGGCCGAATTGCCGTCATTGTTCAAATCGAAATTCACTAGCCCTGAGTACGGCAAACCCGACTGCGCCGTTAGAATCTCACTGAGCTCCCAGCCTCCGAGAATGGCCTTCGGAGCAGAGCGCAATCCCTTTGCATAATTCAACTGCCAGACACCACTCAAAATGAAGCGGTGTCGTTGGTCGCTGTTTCCAGCAGCGCGGTCCAAACGGGGATTGGATCCATCCGACAGCAGTCGGAAATCTGCGAGGGGGACATTCAGCGCGAAAGGGTCCGGGACGTCGTCAATGACCTTGCTTAGGGTGTATGAAATCGTGAACTGGTAATTGTGAGAGAAGCGCTTGTTCAGTTGCACTGCCATGCCGTGATAGCTCGAATTGGCGTTCGTGTCAATGAGCAAGATGCGGTCGAAACCAGCAACAGGCCGCGGCAGTGTGAAGCGCGAGAAGGTCAGTGTGCTGTTCGTGCCGGCGATGCCAATTAGAGTCGGTGTTGCCGGAGCCCCAAGGTTGACATCTCGCCAGCGCTGCAAGTGTGTCCCTCTCATCGCTAAGTAGCTGACTGACAGCGCTAGATCCTTCTGCAATTGATATTCAACACCAAAGCTGACCTGGTGAACCATCGGCTGAGTGTAATCCCGGGCAAACGGCATGATGATGTCAGCGCCTGTCGTGGGCGCCGAGCAACTTGGCGGCGCGCCTGAAGGATCCGGAGGGCCGCACAGCGTGTTCGGATAGGAAGGAATCATACCTGCACTGGGGGTTCCTCCTGCGAAAGTTCGGGTCTGGACTGTCAGTCCGTTCTGATAATGCGCCCGCGCAGCCATGCCGGCCAAAGTTGGGGCATAAAACAAGCCATACCCGCCACGCACCACAAAACGCTTACTCCGGGGCAGAGTCCAGGCAAACCCGAGGCGGGGAGAGAAGTTGTTATTGTCTTGGGGAGCGAAACTGGTATCGAAACCCGCGGCTGCCAATGCTGGTGACGGGTTGCTCACCATGGGTTTGGCCAACACCTCTGCGTCGTAGCGCAGTCCCAGGTTAAGTGTCAGGCTCTCCCGGACCCGCCACTCATCCTGGAAAAAGCCTGCGAATGCCGCGAAGTTTGGATGCACGCTCACTCCGGGCGTCCCCTCCCCAGAAAAGGCCTGCGTGTACCTCTCCCCGATGGCCGGCGCTGGTGCGCCCGCTAGGCTGCGGCCAAAACTTTCCAAACTGTTGAAGCGGTAGCTGCCTGAGAAGTTGATTGCCGTGAAGAACGAGATTCGATCCGACAGCACATTCGCACCGGCTTTGAATGCGTGGCGGCCCAGACTGAATGAGAGCGTGTCTGACCATTCGCTCCGTCGGCTGGTATTTTCGCGAGGGCTGAGGGCGGCCCGGCCAAGGGTAAGCACAAGCTGGCCACCTTCGGAAATGTTGGCCTCCGGGTTGGGGCTGTTCGACCGACCGGGTTCGTCGTTGCGCACGTTGCTGAATCGCGCCACATTCACCAACCCATTGGAAAGGGTGGAGGTGAGAGAGACGGCGAGCGTGTCACTGTTTATCTCCGAATCGCCAGTGTGCTCGAGGGAGTTTTGCACGCCCATTTGTTCAAGGTTAACACCGTCAAATCGTTGGCGATTCCAACGCCAGCTCAGCCGGTGAGTCGGTGTGAGGTGCCAGTCCATCTTGGTTAGGTAGATGTCCTGATCGAAACCGCGAATCCAGGACATCGCTCGCGGCGTCAAGTAATCCAAGGCACGCTGCTGGAAGCTGGCCACGATCGGATCCGAGGATAGAGTGAACCCCGAAGGCAAATTCAGAAAGGTCACGTTGAATGTCTTCGACGGACGAGAGATTGCCGTATCCTGCGTTGTTGATAACAACCTCCAGCGAGCCAAAGGCACCGATCGCCGCCTTCACTGCGCTTCATGTAGAGACTCGATGTCCCTAGCTGTCGCCAACACTTTATTACCCGCCGCAAGGCCCGCTTCGACAATCGCGCGACCCAGACCGCGAGAACTGCCCGTCAGTAACCAAACTTGCGCCATTCATCCTCCTGTTATTCGCAATCGGTTCCTCAGGATATAAGAACTCATTGCGAAGTCGTAGTTATGTCGAAATCACACGTGCCGCGCCCCGCGCAACCAGCATGCAACTTGTGATCAGATATCCGGCGTTGGCTTCATCTATGCATTTCGGTCTGGCTTTGCGACCGCTTAAAGCGGCTTGCATATTCGCCGGCGGTAATGCCGAGAACACGTAGAAACGTTCGGCGCATGGCAAGAGGCGTCTGAAATCCACAAGCATCCGCGATCTCCTTAAGACCCATCGCGGAGCTATCGATCATTTGCTGTGCCGCCTCCACGCGCATGCGATCGACGAATTGCCCTGGATTCATTCGCGTTTCGCGGAGACAAACACGGGTGAAATTGCGTGAGCTCATTCCCATTCGTTTAGCAAGTCTTTCAACGCTTAAATTCTCACGCAGATTCTCGATCATCCAAACCTGCAGTTCGCGGAGCGGCTGCGATGTTGCCGCTTGCCGCGAGAGCATATGGCTGTATTGGGACTGTCCGCCCGGACGAACGAGAAACATCACCAATATCCGTGCGATTTCGAGAGCAACCTTGTGACCGTGATCCTCTTCTACGAGTGCCAGCGCCAAGTCCATCCCAGCCGTAATACCTGCCGACGTATAAATCGACCCATCTCGCAAATAAATCCGATCAGGCTCAACTACGACGGAAGGATATTGCCGCGAAAGCTTGTCGCAATAGGCCCAATGGGTGACCGCCCTTTTGCCGTTAATCAGTCCAGCGGCTGCGAGCACGAACGTTCCGGTACAGATAGCCGCCACCCGACGCGATCGAGATGCCAACCCAATGATGCGGTGGAGATATTCGTCGTCATACAGTTCGTCATTCGCCCCTGGGCCGCCCGCAACCACTAATGTATCGATCTGAGCCGGCAGCTTTGTGAAGGGAACGGCATCCGAGATTTTGAATCCATGATTCAGTTGCAATTCCGTTGTGCCTTCCGGGCTGGCCACGGCCACTTCGTAGCCTGGAGCGAATTTAAACACCTCGAGCGGACCTACAAGGTCCAGCATGTCAACGGGCTGCGGACCAGTAATTACGATTCTCCTCATCTACGCCCCCTCGATCCATTAAGCCGTGTCCGAACCTGTGTCCGATTTTGATTCATCTATGTCGTAGCGTTGACGTCCTGTTGGAAGTTAATGTTGCCCTCGTTATCTACACACAGCCACGAAGCGGGAGTCAACGATCTCTCTGACCTTTCATAAACGAAGGTCAGTACCGATCACAGGAGCATCGGATGCGAAATACGTATCGCGCGATGGAAGTAACTTCGCCAGGCGTTTTCTCCTTAGTTGAAAGAAAGATTGCTGTCCCCAGCGCCGGACAGGTGCGTATCCGCGTCGAGGCTTGCGGTGTATGCCATTCGGATGCGGCAACTGTGGAAGCGCAATTCCCCAACCTTTCTTATCCGCGCGTGCCTGGCCACGAGGTTATCGGACGGATAGAGGAAGTGGGTCCTGGCGTCACGGCGTGGAAGGTCGGCCACCGTGTCGGAGTTGGATTTTTCGGAGGTGAGGACGGAACCTGCGAGGCCTGCCGCCGTGGTGAAACGGCTTACTGTGCAAATGCCATTATGACCGGCATCACAACTGACGGTGGCTACGCGGAAGTGATGATTGCGGAGGCACGCGCGCTTGCCCTGATACCGGACGGACTCAAGTCAGAAGATGCTGCCCCTCTTGTGTGTGCCGGCATAACGACCTTCAACGCGCTCCGTAATGCTGCGCGTGCCGGCGACACTGTTGCGGTCCAAGGAATTGGAGGGCTTGGTCACCTTGGCGTGCAGTTTGCGCGAAAGATGGGCCTGCGTACCGTAGCCATTGGTGGAGGCCCTGACAAAGAACACCTCGCGCAGAAACTCGGAGCGCACGTCTACATAGACGCCAAGGCGCAAGACGCGGCCGCAGCACTGCAAAAGCTCGGAGGCGCCGACGTCATCCTTGCGACCGCGCCAAGCGGGGCCGCAATCGGTAGCTTGCTGCCCGGTCTTAAAACTCGGGGCAAACTTGTGGTTGTCGGAGTTTCGGGCGATGCCATCCCAATCAACGGGGTACCACTCATCTTCGGAGGACGCTCAGTTGCCGGCAGTCTCACCGGAAGAGCGATTGAGACTCAAGACACCCTGGATTTCAGCGTACTCACAGATGTCCGTCCAATGATCGAAACGCTCCCGCTAGTGAAAGCGGAAGAAGCATACAAGCGAATGATGGGCGGCAACGCGCGCTTCCGAATGGTTCTCACCATGACCTAAACAAGTTCAAAGCTTGCTTCAAAACGGGTCACAAACCGACTGCGCCAGAGGGAGGCTCTGATTGAATCCGTTCCAGGAGATCTTTGACAAACAGAAGGCATACTTCGATTCGGACGCAACCAAATCGTACGAGTGGCGCATTGACCAACTGACACGTCTCGAAAACCTGTGCAACGAAAACTCTGAGGCTCTAGAGGCTGCGATGAGCAGCGACTTCAAGACTGCCAGTCAGGAGAAAGTCTTCGAGATCATGGCTCCGGTCGGCACCGCAGCCTTCGCGAAAGCTGAGTTGAGAGAGTGGATGAAGCCCGTGGATGTAGTCGTTCCGAAGGCACTTCGGGAAAGCGGACATACAGCCAGGGTCTATCGAGAGCCCTATGGGGTGACTCTGGTAATCGGCCCTTTCAATGGACCGTTGACGCTGCTCTTCGACCCGGCGGTCCAGGTCATCGCTGCTGGCAATCCTTGCATTCTCAAACTCTCCGAAGGTCTGCCCGCCACAAGCAAACTCTTGCTGGATC
>WNGQ01007495.1_pt1 | contig 10476 bp, 5 predicted proteins | sample 5407661 | NCBI WGS metagenome assembly WNGQ01 (sample SAMN13153382, study PRJNA577476) | soil metagenome | isolation source: 60 cm soil or saprolite under Garry oak tree replicate 2 | place: USA:California | collected 2016-06-15 | reverse complement strand
CCCTTACGAATTCTGATGATAACTCCCGCTGAAGGCTCGACGGACTCGTGCCCAAGCGGTCGGCGAGTTCGGAAAGATACCACCACTTATCTGGCTGGCCGAGCGTAGCGCCAAGCACACCTTGCCGCACCTGTGGAAACAACGCAGTCAGCACGGAAGAGTTACGCATATTGCGTAAAAGTGTCAACTGCTAAAGGAACAGTGTTGGTCGCGGCGGGCGTTGAGTAATCTATAGTGGTAGTTCAGATTACTCATATATCCGTTCCAATCAGAATCGGACGCAATTCGAACGGACTCGGATGCTGTTCGACTTCGTGCGAGCAGCGTTCGCCAGTCCCCGGAGGGCCTGCACCGACCTAAGCCGAAGGCTTAGGGATGGTGTCTCTCTGAAAACGAATTGGTTTCTTCTCGAATGGCCTCTGCTGCCAAATTTGCATCAGTCGCGGATAGCCTGCGGTTCCAAGGCTAGACGAAAACGCGTGAACTACCAAGCGGTTACAGAATTGACTTTGTGAAGCGCCTGCTTCAATTGCCACACGCGAGATCACGCGAATATTAGTACCTAAGAACAGCAACTTTCACGCAAACGAAATTTGAGTAAATTAAGACTTTGCAGTTTTGCAACCCTGGCAATTCATTGCTTCCCCAGTTCCTTGTGAACTTCGAATTCAACGTGGAACAGCTTTTGCGCCGTTCTATCCTGCCAATGCTCTTCAGCGATCACCCGCTCCGTTTGTACGAGGCGTTCGGATGTAGCCGGGTGCGAACGGAAATACCCCTCCAGGCTCTGAACGGCAAGTTCCGAAATCTCCTGTTCGGGACTCTTCGCGTGAATTACGTACTCTGCATGTAGCTCATTGAACTTCTGGAACAGGCTGACTGCACCGTAGGGCGAGTATCCACCGACCACCGCGAGGCGCAATCCTTCGCGGTCTGCCTCCAGTTCTTCGTCCTTGCTGTAGCCTGCCTCCCAAACTTCCAGCGGAATTTGCACCAGTTCCCCGATCATCCCGAGTTTCAGCTTCCTAAAGTGCGCTTCGATCTGAACACGTTCCACACAGTGATAGTGGTCGATGTGTTCTAGCTCATGTCCAAGGATGAATGCCAGTTGGTCTTCGCTGTCCATAAGATTGAGCAGGCCCTCGCCAACAAACACCTGGCCACCGGGCAACGAGAATGCGTTTACCATGGAGCGATCCGGAATGATGTGAAATTGGTACGGCAGTCGTCGGTGGGCGTGGGACGAGACTGTCTCGCCGACCTTGGCCACATAATCTGCGAGTCCCTGCTCTTCGGGACTGAGTTCTTCCTGGTTATGCGAATATCGCGCGGCAAGTTCGTTGCCGATTTTGATTTCCTCGTCATCCGAGATCCGTGTGAAGTGCATTGGAGCGCGCGTAACGTCGCGTTGGATATCAGCCGCGACCTCCAGCACGGCATTCGGCGAGACTGAGCTTTTCTCGCGCCGGCGCTCGCTGAAGTAGAGAGCCGCCAACGCCACTCCCAAAACAACGAAAAAGATAACGGCTCGCTTCATAGGAATTGACGGATGGTGTCGCGATACTTGCTGTACAGGAACGACACGGCGAGCAAAGCAGCGCCCAGAATGATAAAGGTGATGTAGCGGTCGCGCGCCGCCAATCCCCAAGCGTCCATCAATAGCACCTTGGCGACACACACAAGAAGTAGAACCAGTCCGGTAAGCCGGAAGCTCCTCTCGTTCACGGCCATGGCCAGCAGGAAGATCAGCATTCCTTCAAGTCCCCACGAGACCGTCACCATGCCAGCCCTCATTTTCAGCGCGAGCATGAGCGTCAGGAGCAGAATTGGCGCGAAGAACATGAACTGCTCAGGATGAGCAGGAATTGCGGCTAACCACTTTCTAGATGCCATTTGCGGCTGCCAACGCCCGCGCAATCGAAACGCGAACGGCAGACATGCCAAAAGAATTGCGACACCTGAACCGAGCACCACGAACCTGCCTGTCCAGGTTCCGCCGGTGAAGTAACTTGCTCCGAACAGGTTGTGCATGATTCCGCGAACGACGGCGCTCACGGTCAGTAGCAAAGCCTGATGCAGAAAGATGGCCCGCTCCAGCCAGAGCGCAATCGCAAACACGGCAAATATGACGAATGCCCATGCCGTCACCAGCCAATCATTCTGAAATTGGAAATACAAAAGTGCCACGACACTTCCGGTCCCCAGATAAGCGATCAGCGTGTCGAAGCGGAGCCGCGAATCTTCCCTAGAATTCTTCTCCCCGATCTGCGAATAGACGAAGAAGAGAATCAGTGTGATCGGCAGCACGGTGTACATGCGCGGGCCCCAAAGTTCTCCAGCAGTGCCGGCCGCTAAGTTCGAGAAGAAAATGCGCGCAAAAGCCGCAGTCAAGGCCACATACGACTGAAAGCGGAACTGCTTCACGCTCCGCATCAGTCCGTATTCGAATAACACCAAACCGAACACAGCCCATCCGACCGCGACGGTGAGTGGCTGCAGTTCGTACCACATCAACAACGAAACTAAAGCTGATGCGGCCCACGAATAAACGTAATGCAAATCCTGTTCGCGCCACTGTTCCGGCATACGAACCAGGCGCGAGAGCGCATAAAACACGACTGCTACAATTGTGAGCGTTAACAGTCGCACGCTAATGCCGTGCCATGTGTCCGTCAGATGCAGGTTCACAACAACGCTGCGGAGCAGCGTCAATCCCGCAAGCACATGGGCCTGCCAGCCGAGGTCTTCGAGTTCAAAGCGGCGATCAACCATCGCCAGCACCAGCGCGAACACAGCCCACACGGCTGCCAACCACCCACTCGGCGCCTCGTACCAGGCAAGCAGTGATAACAAGGCGGTCGCGGAAAATGTGTGCAGATAAGTGATGATCCGCGCTGAGTCGGCTTCGCGCGCCACCGCTTTGCGCGACAGGAAATACACCCCAGCCGCAACCAGCGACACAGTAACCATCCGCAGCGAAAATCCTCGCCAGAATTCTTCCCGAAGCTCGTAGTTGAACGTGTAGGTCCGCACGACCGCCGCTGCCGCGAGCGCATTGGCTTGCCACGCGAGATGGTTATAGCGGATGCGCCGCATTACGAGCGCGAGTGCAATTGCGAAAACAATCCAAGCGACTGCGATCCATGGCCCGGGTGTTGCTTCGAACAGAACCCATGCCATCAATCCGGCGGCGGCCCATGTGTACGCGGCGCGGCCAACGTTTACCTGTTCCGTGTCCGGAGCTTTTGTCCTCTTCGCGATCCAGTACAGACCCGCAACCACAGGCAGCGCTGTCAGAGAATGCAAAGGGATCGAATGCCAGACATGCGCGTTGTCAGGATCAGTCGTAACTGCCGCCGCGACCGCCAGTGCACTAATGATGTGGGCGTGCCAGATGAACGCGTAGTACGGCAGCTTCTGCGAGATTTCAAGCAGTATTACGGCGAATGCTATCGCGGCGAATGGCTGCCAAAATTCCGGTGCTTCAAAATAGATTAGGCCGGTTACCAGCGCCGTTGCCACAAAGGCAAACAGGTCTCTGAAGGTTCGCTGTTGATTGTCATCGCGGAGCGCTGACCACTTGGCCGTAAGGTAGAACATCGCAGCCACAATCGGCAGCGTGACGAGCCGAGATTGAACATGTGTGAAACGCGCCGCTTCGGTATGGAGATTGAAAACCGCAATCCGATACAGAGCCAGGCAGCCGATCACCCCATACTGCGTCTGCAGGTGCGATGCCCTGAGCGCAGACGATTTCAGCGTGCGGCCCATTCCGGCAAGTACCGCCATAGTTCCAGCGAAGGCCAGCGCGGTCCAATCGTTCGAGCACAACGCCCACGCAGCGGAAATTGCTGCGAACGCGCCGATGTAGGAGTGCAAGGCGAGCAGTTGCGGATCGGGCCATTTTGCAAATAAGCGCCAACGCTGCGCCACGAAAAGTGAATTGAGGTAGAAGACAACCGCGCACAGCGCGAATATTATTCCCGCTGCGAGCACCGTCGCCTCGCCACTCTGGCGCGCCGCCACGAGCTGACGGAAATCAATAACCGCCAAGTGCCCGCCCACCAGCAGTCCAGCCAGCAATCCCAGCCGCCGGAATACGACTTCATCAAAGATCGCCCCGGAAATCAGCAGCGCCTCTGCGCCGATGAGCCACAGAATTGAAACGTTATTGCCAGAGTAGCGGAACGGGATCGCCGTCACCATCAGCGCGGTGCCGACAATGGTCAAGAGCACAAATGCTTCCCTGCGCTTCTTCGTTATCGGCAGCTGCCCAATGCTGAACTCAATCGCGCCAATTGCCAGCAGGGCATAGAACGCCAGCTGTGGATGCACTGACTGGAACTTCATCGTGCCCAGCAGCAAGAGCGTATTCAGCAACGCCGCGATCGTGGACATGTTCTCGTCCGCAGAGGACTTGAGCTTGCGCACGACATACGAAAAACGGAACGTCGCCCAGTAGAAGAGGAGCAGCGCGGTGCTGGCGTGATAGTCAGCGAAGTCATGCCCTTGCGCGCCGCCAGCTCCAAGAATGCGATACAGCCAGTACAGATGGTTCAGAAAGCTTGACAGAATTCCGAAGACTTCGAGTTCGTACCAGCCCATTTTAAGAACGATCCCGACAAGCCCCATAGCAAGCACGACACCCGCGGACAAGCTGTAGACCGTATCGTGGCTCAGCGCCACCGTGCTGTACCCGAGCAGGAACGACAGCCCCGTCACCAGCTGCGATCGATAGCGCAACGTGTGCACCACCATTGCGGCCGCGACGATAAGCATGAGCACGAGGTCCGGCAGTTCCGAGCTGAGCACTCGCATCGCTGTGGCGTTGTACAGCGCGTAGGTTGTAAAGAAGAGAAGCGCCCACCCACCACCGATTAGCGTGTGCCCAAGGATTCGGTAGCGCTCACGCCGCTCGAAGAAAATACCACCAGCTAGAAGCCCGATTGCTGCTCCGTAAGAGGCAATGACCTTTCCCAACGGCCCAACCTGTCCGAGCTCATAGATTCCGAAGCTCGCGATTCCAATGACGAGCAGCGCGATCCCGAGCTTATTCAGCCAGTTCCGGCCAAGCGTTTCTTCCAATGCGAAAACTGACTTGATGCGCTTTTGTGAACTTTTCGCTGCCGGCGCACGCAGGGTCGCGAACTGCGGAGGAGCCGGGATCCGCACTGAAGTCTGCGGTACAGATGGAGGCCTGCTCGGTGGCGGCGTGACTTGCGGCACCTCAGGTTTTGCGGTGCTCGCAGTGGAGGGAGCGCTCGGCTGGCTTTCACGAGCAGGGGGAACAGACTCTTGCCTCCCGGTGACTCTTTCGTCAGCGTTCGGAGGTTTGGGCACCGTTGTTTCTGCGGAACGTCGTAATACGGCCGCACCAGTCGGACACATCTCAGTTCCACCGGCGTGTGTTGTTCCGCACCAAGTGCAGAACTTCGCCTCACTCTCGCGAGAAGTCGCGGGTGTCACCTCCGCCGCGGAACGGACTGATGCCGGAGTTGGTGTAACTGGAATTTCAATCTTTCTCGCCGCAGGCATGACCGGCTCGGGCACCACCGGTTTGTCAAGGATTACGGGTTTCTCGACTGGTTGGGGTGCCTCGATCGGCTTGTCAGTCGGGACGGTTCGCTCGATTGTTGGGGATTTCTCGGCTGCCCTCGGCTGCGGAGACTTCTCGTGCCGCTGTTCTGGAGGAACCACCTGTGCCGGAAGCACGTCTTGCCTCACCGGAGGGTGTTGCATACTCGCAAGCTGCCGCTTCAATTCCAGCAGCTCGCGGTGAAGTGCGTCGTTTTGCTTGCCGTGGTTTTCGAGAACTTCGTCGAGTCTTAGCCGAAGCTTTCGCTGTCTCCAGAAAAGAATGGCTATGGAAACCGGAAAGGCTAAGAGGAGGCCAACACCTAACAACGCGAACAGCACGGCTAAGTCATCCAATTGGGACTCCGTCGTATGTGCTCGATTTGCTTAAGCCTACATAGTAGAACGGACTGTCTGGCTGATCTTGCATTTTATTGTTATCTGCAAGCCCAGTAGTAACTTACATTCTATCGCTAGGGACTGGAACCGCGACCCTCTCCATGGCACTATATCCGAAGGTTCATCACGTGTTTCCCGACCTATCTTGAAAATATGAGCCAAGCTGCTGCGGCTGTACCCGAACCTATACCTGTTGATAGTCCGAGAAGTCCAACATCAGGACCGCACCCGCGCAGCTCGCGGGGGTTCTGGTTCCTCATCGCCACGCAGTTTCAAGGTGCATTCAACGAGAATGGCCTCAAGAACCTGGTTGTCTTCATCATTCTCGGCACGGTTGCGCACCAGGCTAGCCGTGACCGGCTCGTGCTCATTGTTGGCACACTCTTTTCACTCCCATTCATTCTTTTCTCGATGACGGGAGGCTTTCTTGCAGATCGGTACAGTAAACGAACCGTCACGATCTGGACAAAAATAATCGAGCTGTCGGTCATGCTGCTGGCGATTATCGGACTCGGCCGCCAGGACCTTCACCTCGAAATGGCCGCAGTCTTTCTGGCCAGCACGCAGGCTGCGTTGTTTGGTCCCTCGAAGTACGGGCTCCTTCCCGAGCTGCTGCCGGAATCGAAGCTCTCCTGGGGAAATGGCGTAATCGAACTTGGGACATTCCTTGCCGTCATAGCCGGGGGAGTCTCGGGTGCATTTCTCGCCGACGTGTTCCACGGGCATCAGGCAAGGTCAGGAGCGATTTTTCTTGCTCTCTCGGTAGTCGGGCTGCTCCTCAGCATGGGAATTTCGAAGGTTCCGGCTGCCGATCCAACCAAAACCTTCCACGCGAATCCGCTTGGCGAACTGTGGAAGCAGCTCCAGTTGATCCACAAGGACCGCGTGCTCTGGCTTGCGGTTTTAGGAAGCACTTACTTCTGGTTTCTGGGCGCGCTGCTTACCGCCAACATCGTCTTCTATGGCAGCGATGTACTGCACACAAGTTCGACGCGCACGGGGATTCTGCAGGCCGCGGTTGCGATCGGGATTGGCCTAGGCAGTCTCGCCGCTGGATATCTCTCAAGCGGCAAGGTCGAATACGGGCTTATTCCTCTTGGCTCGATCGGCATGACCGTGTTTGGGATCCTCCTTTCCGCGCACAATCTCTCCTTTAATCATGTTCTGGTCCTTCTCTCCGCTTTGGGATTCGCCGCTGGATTTTTCGCTGTTCCCGTCAATGCGCTGATCCAGCACCGTCCCGATGAGAAGGACAAAGGCAGCGTGATTGCCGCCGCCAATCTGCTCTCGTTTGTAGGAATCGGCGGAGCCGCAGGGGTTTACTACGTTCTTCAGCACCTCGCGCATCTGGGACCCTCGTCTATATTTCTTTCCGTGTCGATCGTAACCATCGCGGCTACTGCATACGTTCTTTACCTTTTGCCCGATGCACTGCTGCGACTGCTGCTCTGGATCGCAACTCATACGCTTTACCGCATTCACCTCGAAGGCCGCGAAAACGTCCCTGCCAGAGGCGGTGCATTGCTGGTGCCGAATCACGTTTCCATGGTCGATGCCGTGCTCCTGATCGCTTCCATCGATCGCCCCATCCGTTTTGTGATGTTCAAAGGCTCCTACGATCATCCGTTTGTAAAGCCGTTCGCGAAGATTATGGGAGTGATTCCAATATCCTCGCAGCTTCGTCCGCGGGAAATGATTCAGTCGCTGCGCACTGCTACTCAGGCGCTTAAAGATGGCGAAATCGTATGCATCTTTCCCGAAGGGCAGATGACGCGCATCGGCCAGATGCTTCCCTTTCGCCGGGGCATGGAACGCATCGTCAAAGGTGTCGAAGTGCCTGTCATTCCTGTAAATCTGGGCGGAGTTTGGGGATCAATCTTCAGCTTCGACAAGGGAAGATTTCTGTGGAAGCTTCCGCGCCGCATTCCATATCCGGTGACGGTCACTTTCGGAAAGCCGATGCCCTCCAGCACCGGCGCCTTGGAAGTCAGGCAAGCGGTGCAGGAACTTGGCGCCGATGCGTACAAGCTTCGCAAGCGCTACATGCTCCCGCTCCACCGAGCGTTTATTCAAACTGCGCGGCGGCATCCATTCCGATTTGCAATGGCGGATGGTCGGACGCCAAAAGTGAGCTTTGGCAGCGCTCTTTCCCGCACAGTCTTCCTGGCGCGAAGGCTTCGTTCCATTTGGCGCGACCAGCAGATGGTCGGCATCCTGCTACCACCTTCGGTTACGGGAGCGCTGGTCAACATGGCCGCGCTGCTCATGGGCAAAGTGCCGGTGAACCTCAACTACACCGCTTCCACCGAAGTTCTAGCCTCGTGCGCGAAACAGTGCGAGCTTCAGACCGTGGTGACTTCGAAAGCTTTCCTCGAGCGGGTTCATGTGGAACCGCCGGCGAAAGCCATCATGCTCGAGGATCTCGCCGAACCACCGGGAATGGGGGAACGTATCGCCGCGATGCTGCTTTCGTGGCTTCTGCCGGCGCGCATGTTGGAAAAAGCAATCAGTGCCGATCGCAAAGTCACGCTCGACGACACTGCCACCATCATTTTCTCCAGCGGCAGTACCGGCGATCCCAAAGGCGTTGTGTTGTCGCACTACAATATCGCCTCCAACGTCGAACAAATGAACCAGGTGTTCATGCTGGGCCGGCGAGACAAGATTCTCGGCATTCTTCCCTTCTTCCATTCTTTCGGATTCACGGGAACGCTGTGCCTGCCAACCAGCATCGGCATGGGAGTCGTGTATCATCCCAGCCCGCTGGATGCACGCGCAATTGGCGCGCTCATTAGCCAATATCAGGTCACGTTTCTCCTCGCCACACCGACCTTCCTGCAGAGCTATATGCGGCGTTGCTCGCCGGAGGATTTTGGCAGCCTGCAAAATGTAATGGCCGGCGCCGAAAAACTCCCCGAACGCATCTCCCTCGCCTTTGAAGACTATTTCGGCATTCGTCCACTCGAATGCTATGGCTGCACGGAATGTGCTCCTGCCGTTACAGTCAACACGCGCGACTTCCGCGCCGCACAATTCCGCCAGGTTGGAGCCAAACGCGCCAGTATCGGCCACCCTTTGCCGGGAATCAGCGTGAGAATTGTTGACCCTGTCTCCATGGCTCCGCTTCCGCAAGGAGAAAACGGACTCCTGCTGGTTCGTGGGCCCAACGTCATGCAGGGCTATCTGGGTCGGCCCGACAAGACGGCTGAAGTCCTCCGCGATGGCTGGTACAACACCGGCGACATCGCGGCAATGGACGAAGACGGATTCATTCGCATTACCGACCGCCTGAGCCGGTTCAGCAAGATCGGCGGCGAGATGGTGCCCCATATAAAGTTGGAGGACAAACTTCACGAGATCGCGGGCGGCAGCGAACAACTATTTGCGGTCACCGCCATTCCCGACGACAAAAAAGGGGAGCGGCTGATCGTCGTGCATACATTGCCGCCAGATAAGCTTCAGGACTGCGTGGGGCAGTTGGCAAAGTCAGACTTGCCGGCGCTTTGGAAGCCGCGCGCTGATCAATTCATACACGTGGATTCCTTGCCGTATCTTGGCACGGGCAAGTTGGACCTCCGACGACTCCGAGAGATCGCGTTGGGAGCAACCGCATGAGCGCAACCGCTTCGCGTCCGGCACCGGAACAATCTCCCGGATCCGCGTGGAACTGGAGATCATTCGCGATTCGCTTTGGTTTAACCGCGCTCGCGCTGGTGATCTGGTTCTGGACACAATCGTTGATCGAATCGCGCGGCGGAGCGAGCGTGGCCATCTACGACGCCCTGCATCAGCTCACCGCACCGCTTAATGGCTATCTTCACGTGCATCCGTCCGCCGCGAATGCGCTGCTCATTGTTAGCTCCGCGATTATCGATCTGCTCGGAATTTTTCTGCTTGCGCGGTGGCTGTTCGGTGCTTCCCTGCGGCCATTCCTCGCCCTTGTGATCGTGCTGGGGCTTCGACAAATCATGCAGGCGCTGGTCGCCTTGCCCGCCCCGCCGAATGCCATCTGGCACTACCCCGGCTTCCCATCTTTACTCGTCACTTACGGTGTGTCGAATGATTATTTCTTCTCGGGACACACCGCAATCGCAGTCCTCGGTGCCGGAGAACTCGCTCGCTGTGCCCGCCGCTGGCTCACAGCTCTTGGGATATTCATCGTGTTTTTCGAAGTCGCGACCGTTTTGGTTCTGCGTGCACACTACACCATGGATGTGTTCACGGGAGCGGTGACAGGGTTGTGCTCTGTGTATTTGGCCGACTACCTATCCAGGGCTATTACTCAAAAACAACAAGCAGCGTAGTAGTGTTTTCGTTCGGCATCGTGAAGCTCCACTCCGACGCGATGCAGAAATCAAAAAGGGAAAAGTGTCCCTTTATCCTCCAGCTTGTCAAAGAGTGCAGCGGCAAAGCGATAGAGCCGTGCAGGTCTTTGGCCACCACGGCGGTATTCTGACGCGGCTTTCACGATTTTCGGCAGCTCAACGTTCCGCCGGAAATGCA
>WNGQ01007487.1_pt1 | contig 10483 bp, 8 predicted proteins | sample 5407661 | NCBI WGS metagenome assembly WNGQ01 (sample SAMN13153382, study PRJNA577476) | soil metagenome | isolation source: 60 cm soil or saprolite under Garry oak tree replicate 2 | place: USA:California | collected 2016-06-15 | reverse complement strand
AAGAGTCCGGGTAAAAGCACCGTATGGCCGAGGCTGCTGATAGGAAATAGTTCAGTCACACCCTGGAGCAAGGCCAGAAAAACGGTTTGCCAGATATTCAAATTCAACATGGGTCGTTACTCTCTAATGTGATAAGTATTTTTGCTCGTCTGCTATAAATTCCGCGTTCGTCTTTGCATACACATTATGCCCATCTGGTTTCGATAGGAAGAAGTAAAACGAGGTCGTCGGCGGGGCCGCTGCAGCCATCAGACTGGCCAGGCCAGGACTACAAATAGGGGTGGGAGGGAATCCCGGATGTGTATATGTATTCCAGGGGCTGGTAGGAAGCACAAGGCGTCCTGCCGCCTGCAACGGCGTCCAATACTTCTTCGTGCCAGGCTGCGAGTCGCGCGCGTATTGCACCGTCGGGTCCGCGTCCAGCTCACTGACGGTTTCAGCATTCGGCTTGAAGATACGGTTCCAATAAACGCTTGCTACCAGTGGACGATCATCATCGAAGAGCGCCTCGCGCTGCACGATAGACGCCAGGATCACCATCTGGTAGACCGAGAGCTTATTCTGCTTTGCCAGCGTATCCAGGTGATTTTGCTGTACCTTGCTGGTAAACTCTTTCAACATGGCAGTGATTACGTCCTGGGCTGTCCCATTGACCGGAATGAGGTAGGTATCCGGGAAGAGGAAGCCCTCCATACTCTTGCCCGGCGGAATATCTTTCAGAATTGGGAAATTGGCGGCGCCGGGAAACAAATTCGGGTGCATCGCATATTTCAGAAAATCCTGCTCATTGAATTTGGTCAGCGGCGGATACGCTGGATCGTTATGTGCAAACTTGTTCGCAATCTCCTCCAGCCGCCATCCCTCCAGGACAGTCACCGGCACGGCATCGGGCTGAGCGTGAAGCAGCAAGGCAATGATCTGATCAATCGTCATATTCGGACTGAGGTTGTACGCGCCTGCCTGTAGTTGCGTATCCAGCCCTTTAATCCTGGCCCAGATGCGAAAAGCGAGGGCGTTGCGAATCAGCCCCTTTGCCTGGAGCGCATCGGCAATCTGCGCCCCCGATTCACCACTGTTAATCACAAAAGGTTTCGTGCTTGTTGCATTGGCGTTGGCCGGCTGGAATACATCCGTCACCGTCGTCCACGTAAAGTAGACGATCCCAAATATGAGGAGACCAAGCAAAAGCACTGCAATGATAGCGGCGCGTGATCCTCGTCTTTTCATGTATTTCTAATCCTCTATCTTGCTCGATGCATGGTCCAAGTATTCCTGTAGAATAACAGCCGCTGCCAGCGCGTCTATCTCGTGCTGGCGATGTTTGCGCCGCGTCGTCCTACGCATTCTACCACCGCTGCTTCTTTTGCCTGTAGGGGCCCTCGGCGGAGCTTGCTGGCGTTCTGCGAGCAAACGCTGCGCTTCAACTGTCGAAAGTCGCTCATCCCAGAAGGTAAGGGGGATGGAGATATGCTCTTTTAAGCGTTCCGCGAAGGCCTGTACCCGCGCTCCCTGGGTATGAATCTGCCCATCCAGGCTAATGGGCAGTCCAACGACAAGACCTTCAGCCTCCGTTTCGCTAATGAGTCGTTGGATCGCAGCCCATGTTTGGGCTTCATCACGAGAAACGTGCAGCGTTATGTAGGGAGAGGCCAGGAAGCCGGAGGCATCGCTAATCGCGACGCCTATTCTGGCATCACCTACATCCAGGGCCATCAAACGCGCCATGTCGCTCTCTCCAGACGCAAACATTACTCCCTATAGCATTCTAACGAAGGAGCGAGCGTTTGTCCAGCAATCCTACCCGTTTGGTACAGGGTCTGTGAATGATCGCCAGGAAGACAGACCCTACCCGTTTGGCATTGGTTGTATGATGATGCGTATATGCTCCGTGCGGAACGGCATAAGGTGCAAGAAAGAGGGAGATACTACAGTCGAGACGGTCTCTACCGGGTGTAACCCGGTTTCGCCGCCCTGAATTTCGCTTTTGGCCTGGTCTTCCGTCTTGCCGGCCACTAAAGCGCGGATATCATCGAGGTTGACATGTTGCACGATCTGCCCCTTCGCCGAGAGAGTGATGGAGATGGATAAGCCGTCCTTTGAGGGAGTGCTGGTCACATTCTTCCCTAGCATAATGGGAATCTGCATGGCAAGCTCATACGGCTGCTGCATCTTCAGCGCCGCCGCGTTGAGTTGATTTTGTGCGGCAGTCACCAGGTCGGCGTAACGGACTACCAGCACGCTGATATGTACGGCGAGTTGCCCCGTAAAGGATTTCCCTGTGAGAGGTTGCCCAACGGCTGGCACCTGGGTCAGTTGCTCCTGCGGCAACGGACTCTTGCTTCCCAGCACATCCGGGATCAGCTTTCCTGCAATGTCGCCCTTTTGTAGCTGCCCTTTCAGCCACATGTTGATCCTGGCCTGGAGTTGCTGATGCAGCGACGCGGTCAGCGCCTGGATGTCGCCTTTGGTCGCCGCTGGCACATTGATCGCCCCCCCGCCTTGAAGCCCCGTAGAATTGGTCACACTTAACCTGATGGTTGATGTGGGAACACTATTAAACGATGCGATTTTCGTGATGCTCTCAGCGGGAATGACATTGATGGCATTTGGGCCTACATTCCCCGCACCGCCCGGGTTTTGCGCCTGAACTGGTACCGGCACAGGAGGATTATTCGCATTGGTCACGGGTATAACCGCCTGGGCGGTTGTGGCAAACAGTATGCCTGCGCTGCCCGGGTTAGCAGTGGTAGAGACAAGAGTAAGTGAAGGAATGATGAGTGGTTGTGACCCGGTATTGCTAAAGGTGACATTGCCAATAGCTCTGGCCTTCCCTTGGGGGGTGGTGCCTGTCGCCGTTCCCTGACCGGTGACGCTTGCGTTGTAAGAGAGGACCTGCGGGGTGACATTGCCGTGCGCACCCGCGTTGGTAGTGGCATTGAGCTTGATCTGGTTAAGGCTCAGGGCTCTCGAAGGAACGGTAATCGTGATCGTCGCGGTGGTGCCGAAATAGAGCAATCCAATACCCACCAGCAAAAGCAGCAGGAAACAGACCAGGATCACGGTGGCGATGCGGCTGCCGCGACGCCCTGTGCTACCGGCGCGCCGTGCTGCCGGTGGTGCGACTGGCGTTCCTATCCTGGGTGTTACTCTGGATGGCGGCGGCCCAGGCCGCGCGGAAACGTTGCGCGCTGGTCGCTGTTGGCTCTGTGGAGCCTGTGGAGCCTGGGGACCTTGAGCGGCAGGCTGCGCACCACGATTACCCCTCCTGAGTGAGCCCGATGGCCTGGGCGAGTGGTTAGGAGTGAGCGTGGGTTGATCTTCTATGGGTGGCAGCAAATCTTCGTCGCCAAACTCGGGTACGGGTCTGCGCGGCAGTGCTCCCGAACGGCTGCTGCGAGGGCGCGTGCCATAAACACGTGGCAGGTCTTCCTCTGGCTCGTTGACAATCGCATCGGGCCACTGGCGACCTGGAATATTTTGCGTTCCGATGAAATCACCCTGATCGCCCAGGAACTCAATTTCATGCACATCCGTTGGAATATCGGAGATATCGGGAATGCCCTCATCTACATCATGCACAAAGGTTGAGCCACGCTGTTCAGGCAGCGGAACAGATGAGATATCCTCCATCTCCTCGAAAGGATCAGGATGAACCTGGTCAGGCGGTGGCGGCACGGTATTACGTGGGCCAGGCATCGCGCTGGTAGGCTCTCGTAATGCTCGTTCGTCGGCGGGCCGCGTCATCTCCCCGGTGTGGGCACTTTGAGCAGCCTCGCGGATGCGCTGCGATGTGCGATAATCCTCGATAAGCGGGTCTGGCTCCTCATCCTCGTGACGCGGCGCCATGGGACGCACGGTGGTCGACTGCGATGGATCGACGCGAAATTCGTAATTTTGATCAAATTCGTCGTCTTCCTCGATAACGAATGGGGTTGGAGCCGGTGCATTGCCCTGTCCTGTCCTGGTCTCTTCCACCTGAGAAGCTCTGCTCTCAGCCTCGCGCCAGGTATTGGGGGCAGGTTGATCTTGTGCGGGTCTCGTGCGGGGAGGCAGTTGCTCGCGCTGGCGCGGTGCACGGTTATCAATTGTGCCTCTGCCACCCTGTGTGCGAGGACGCTGTGTGGTTTTTCCACCTCCCCCTATCCCACCGCGAGTCGGACGACTGCCCGGGCGAGTTTTACTTGAAACGGGCGATTCTTGCGAGTCAGCGACCTTAAAACCGGCCGCTTTCGCAACGGCGCGTACCTGGCGGTCTGTGCTGATCACCAGTATATCCTTGCCCATCTCGCGTGCGCGGGCATGGAGTAAACGCCAACCAACGTGGCTGCGCAGTTGTGTTTGCTGCGGCACCACCAGAATAATATGGCGTGCAGGGATCTCCTCGATCCGCTCTCGCACCTTTGTCAGTTCATCGTTTGGATCAAGATAAATGATCTGCTCGTCAGGCATAGCCCTTCTCCCCCCTACAAATTGATGATCTCAGTGCTTTATACTTCTATACGTTCAGATGAGAAAGATGTTCCCATATCTTTCTAGTCGCGTATTAGATGTGCATGCGGTGAATGACCCTGTTTAATGCTCTCTCTAGCACGTTGTTCTCGTCCTGCAATTCGATCGCCTGGTATGCCAGCGCCATAGGTGTGATATCCTGGGCATTTTTCAGGAGATGATTGGGATCGACGATGGTCGTCACCATGCCCGGCTGAATCGTTTCGATGAGCGGGTCGCGCGAAAATGGCAGGCGTTCTTTCCACGGGAAGTTCTCCAGCTTCTCGCGCAGGTCTGGCAGCGCCGAGCCGCCCCCCACCATATAGATGGCCGGTGGCAGCAACTCTTCTTTGGACTGTTCACCGATCAATAATTCAATGCTGTCCATCCACGTCTGCATCTCTGACGCTAAGATGCCGCGGATCTCGTCCCGCTCTGCTCCTTTAATATTGCCGCTGCTGTAGAGCAGTTTGAGCTTCTCGGCCTCTTTGATCGAAAGCCCCTTGTTCGATGCCAGCCGTCGCGTGAATGTGCGTCCCCCCAGGGCAAACATGCGCGTCTCTTCAATACCACCCTGGCGCACCAGGGCGATGTCGGTGGTACCGCCCCCGATATCGATGAAAATGGCCCGCTATCCGGTCCGGCATCAGCGCTCAAACAGCGCGCCAGGGCGTATGGTTCGGCTACAATCGAGATCAGCGTCAGGTCGAGTCCCTGCGCCACCGTCTCCAACGCGCCCAGCTGCATGAGCGGCGCGAATGCGCTGAACACCGTCAATTCAAAGTGGCGTCCGCGAAAACCAATGGGATTGTGCACGGTCTGCCCATCGATGCGCACTGAGATCACCGCCGCGTTGGTCAAGCGCACTTCGACATTGGTATAGCCGATTTCGGCGGCAATGCGCTCTTTGGCCGACTTATGCAGCTTCTGCTGCGCGCTGGAGATCGCGTTCTCCAGTTCCTCCGGCGAAATGGGTTTGGTGGGGTCTTGCCGCTGCTTGGTGATGGTAATTGAGCTGCCCTTAACCAGTTCGCCCGCGATGCCAATCACCGTTGGAGGGGCGATGATGCCGCCTGCCGACTGTTCTGCTTTGATCAGCGCCTCGTTGCAATTGGCAATGACGCCGGGAATATCGATCACGATGCCATCAGACATGTGGCTATAGCTCTGCGCGTTACGTCCTACTCCCAGCACGACCCCGACGTCGTCCTGCACCTCGATAATCAGCGCCTTTGCATAGGCCGTGCCGATATCAAGCGCAGTATACAACTGCCGCTGGCTCTCTCCACCAGGATGCAGCGCGCTATACGCGCCGTCTAGCTCGTAGTCTTTTCCGTTTTGTGAGAATTGCCTTATGAAATCGCGAATACGTTGAAAGGGATTGCTCATGCGTAATTTCCTGGTCTATGTCGATCCCAGGGCGACTTGCAGTGTCGCCCTCTCTAGTTATTGAGAACGCCTGACCTGCACAACTTCCATGTGGCGCTGTAAACGATACTGCAACGGCCAACTTGCCAGAATTGGTAATATGCGCGTCGAACCGCTACTACGTTATAGCACAAAAGTCATATATATGCAAAGGTGGTCTCCTGGCGCCATTGGAGCCGCCTTCACGAGTCCCAATTGTAGGGACAAGGAGTGGTGTGGTGTGTAGAGGGGGTCTTGTACTTGTCCGCCTCACTTTCTCGACAACCCAACAAGGACAAGCACAAGGCCCACACCCATCCGCTCCGCCGCCCATTGTCCCTACGACAGCGACTCTTTGACCAACTTTGCCACCATATCGAGAGCTGCACCCAGCTCCGCTTTGTTCTTGCCGCCGCCCTGCGCCGATTCGGGTCTGCCGCCGCCTTTTCCACCCAGGCGTTCACCAATGGCCCCGGCAATTTTGCCCGCGTGCGCTCCGCGTTTTGTGAGTTCCGGAGAGACGCTCACCTGCAAACCGACGCGCTCGCCGAAAGTGGCCGCCAGCACGACAACGCCGGGTTTCCCCAGCTTCTTCAGCACCACGTCGCCCATCTCGCGCAATACTTTGTCGTCCGGGATATTCGCGGCGGCAGCGACAACAGGAACTCCGCTCACCTCCTGGGCTGAACGGGCCAGCGTTTCCGTCTGCTGCTGCGCCGCTTCGCGCTGGATTTGTGCGATCTGCTTGCGCGCCGTCGCCAGTTCCTGCGCGAGTTGTTCCACGCGCGTCTCAAGCTGCTCAGGCTGGGTCTGCAATTTCGTGCTGAGGCTGTCTACTGTGGCGGAACGCCGGCGTAAGTAGGCTTCCGCCCCGCGCCCCGTCAACGCCTCGATACGGCGAATACCGGCGGCGATGCTCGTCTCCTGCGTAGTGATATACGTGCCGATCTGACCCGTGGCGGAGCAGTGCGTGCCGCCGCATAGCTCGGTGCTGCTGCCCATCGAAACGACACGCACCAGGTCATCATACTTTTCACCGAAGAGCGCCATGGCGCCAGTCTGTAGCGCATCTTGTAACGACATGATCTTCGTCTGCACAGGCAGGTTGGCGCGAATCCATTCGTTAATCTGTTCGTCAACTTGCGCCAGGTCAGAAGCGGTCAGGGCGCGCGGGCTGGCGAAGTCGAAGCGCAGGCGTTCCGGTTCCACCAGCGAGCCGCGCTGCTCCACCTGTGGGCCGAGCAGGTCGCGCAGCGCCTTATGCAGCAGGTGTGTAGCGCTGTGGTTGCGGATGGTATCTTCGCGGCGCTGGCTGATGACATTGGCTTGCACACTCTCACCCACGCGCATATACCCTTCGCGAATCTCCCCGTAATGGACAATCAGTCCTTTGAGCGGGCGGCGCGTGTCCTGCACCGAGAAGATGCCCATCGAGCCGCTGAGATCGCCGCGATCGCCAATCTGCCCGCCGCTTTCCGCGTAGAACGGCGTGGAATCCAGGATGACCAGCGCGGACTGCGGCGCACTGATCTCCTCGACCTCGACGCCATCGACTACGAGCGCCAGCACTTTGCCACTGCCGGAAATGCCCTGGTAGCCGGTGAACTCCGTCGGGCCGACGCGCTTGAGAATATCCGTCAGCGCGGCCTCGTCCTTGCCCTGCGCGAAGGCGGTGGCCGAGCGGCTGCGTTCTTGCTGGCGCTGCATCGATTGCTCAAAGCCGGAGACATCGACGGTGAAGCCGTGTTCCGCCGCCACTTCCTGCGTCAGTTCCAGGGGGAAGCCGTGCGTGTCGTACAGTTTGAAGGCCACTTCTCCAGGAATGGCCGTATGTTGACGCTTTTTCAAATCCTCGATCAGGTTATTGAGCAGGAACAGGCCAGCATTCAGCGTCTGGCTGAATTTCTTCTCTTCCAGGCTCAGAATCTCGACGATACGGTCGCGCTGTAAGCCTAACTCAACATAGTGGCTTTTCATAAGGTCGATAACCGTATCAGCGGCTTCAGACAGGAACGGCTTATCCAACCCCAGCAGCTTACCATGCCGCACCGCGCGGCGCAGGATGCGGCGGAAGATATAGCCGCGTCCCTCGTTACTGGGCAGCACGCCATCAGCCGCCAGGAAGACGAGCGCGCGCCCGTGATCCGCGATGACGCGCAGGGAGGTGTCCGCCTTGTGGTCTTTTCCATAAGTGGTGTTGGCAAGCGCCGCAAACTTGTCGATAATCGGGCGGAACAGGTCGGTATCAAAGACCGACTCCTTGCCCTGCAGCACCATGCTCACTCGTTCAAGCCCAAGGCCCGTGTCGATATTCTTTTTCGGCAGTGGTGTGCGTGTGCCATCGAGGTCCTGGTAGAACTGCATGAACACCAGGTTCCAGATCTCCAGGAAACGCTCGCATTCGCAGCCCGGCTTGCAGTCTGCCCGCCCGCAGCCATGCTCGACGCCGCGATCATAGTAAATCTCAGAATCGGGTCCGCATGGCCCGGACGCGCCCGGAGGGCCCCACCAGTTATCCTCCAGGCGCACAATGGCCTCGTCGGGATAGCCTGCGATCTCGCTCCACCACCTGGGAGCCTCGTCATCCTCAGGATGAACCGTCGGATACAGCTTATTCGCCGGAATTTTGAACACCCCTGTCAGCAGTTCCCAGGCAAAGGCGATAGCTTCGCGCTTAAAGTAGTCGCCCACAGAGAAGTTGCCCATCATCTCAAAGAAAGTGAGGGAGCGCTCATTGCCCACCTTATCAATATCGGTGGTGCGGAAACATTTCTGTGCCGAGGTCAATCGTAACGCGGGAGGAGTCTCGCGTCCCAGAAAGTAAGGAATCATCTGCTGCATACCCGCCGTGGTCAGCAGCACAGTAGGATCATTGCGAGGCACAAGCGACGAACTGGGAACTTTCAAATGCCCCTTGCTCACAAAAAAATCCAGGAAAAGCTCGCGAATTTCGGTACCGGTAAATTTCATCTCTACGGACACGTTAGACTCCCTCTCTATGTTGCGCGTTGTATGATAAATGCAATGTGGACTTGATTAAATAGATGCCTCTGCTATATAACCTGTATGTGCAGGGCCATTATATCAAAGGAGAGGAAGTACCGCAATGGCACGAGATCGAGCCAGTTACCAGAGTTGCCAGGGCGACCGCAAGGGTACGCCAGACGCGGGCGGTGCAACGTCGCTGTCACATTGCTGTTACCAGAGTTGCCAGGGCGACCGCAAGGGTACGCCCCTACCCTATACGAACGCCATAGCTCTCGCGTATAGGGTAGGGGCGTACCCTTGCGGTCGCCCTGGTGGTTCTCGCTGCTCCCAACGAGGACTACTCGCATGACAGACAAAATCACCCTCCCTCGTCGAACTTTATTGGTGCTATGTGGCCCTGCCGGTTCCGGCAAAAGCACCTTTGCCGCTCAGCGTTTCAGCCCAACCACTATCGTCTCATCCGATTTCTGCCGCGCCATGATCTGCGACGACGAAACCAACCAGCAAGTCAACCGCGACACCTTCGATCTGTTCTACTACATCATCCAGAAGCGCATGATCCTGGGACGCTTCACAGTAGCCGATAGCACCGCACTCTACCCCGACGCTCGCCACAAGCTGCGCGAGCTATCCCGTCGTTTCGGCTACTACGGCTGTCTGCTCATCTTCAACACCCCGGCTGCAGTCTGCCTCGCGCGCGATAAGCTACGCGGCCGCATGGTCGGTGAACAGGTCGTCGCCTATCACGATGGCCTACTGCAAAGGGCCTTGTTAGAAGCACCATACGAAGGATGGGAACAGGTACATGTATCAGGTGAAGATGATATGGACACGGAGATTGAAATTGTGGGATAATAAGGTACGAAAAACCTCTCCCATTTCGTTAATTTTATATTAAGGGTTATTGTAGCCTGTCAGCCTTCATTGCTAGAGAGCGAGCAAACAACCATGAGTCGCCGGCGTCAAAAAGCAAAGCGTTACACTTTCTATAATGAAATGACTGAACCGATGCTGCCAATGATTACAACGCCCATCCCACGCTACCTGCTGCCGCGCGCATCAAAGGCGCGCCGTGCCCGGAGTGGTATAGGGACTTTCTTCGCCGCCATAATTGGTTTCATCAACGCGCTACTCGCCCTGGCATTGGTCTTAACATTGTTGCTGCTCTTTGCACGTTTCATGCTGACTTGCGCCCATCTCACCTTCGGCCAATACTCCTACTGGCTCACGTTCGTGACCACACCCCTGGTTCACCCATTTGAAAAATACCTCCCAACCTTCATGATCGCCCACTACACCATCGACCTGCCAACCCTGGCCGTCATGCTGGTCTATCTCACCGGCACATTGCTAGTGCGCAAGTTCTTGAAAATGCTGGTGAGAAGATAAGAACCGCGCCTCCAGAGTAGCAGGCTCCCTTGTACCTGTTTGAACTGGTGCGCGGCTGGGCAATGCAAGGTGTGGCAGCAAGGGGGTAGGACTTTTGGGGGGTTGACATAGCGTGCAAATACCGCTCATTTTGCGCGGTATTATTTTTGGGCGCCGGTCGCTTGCTAGTTGAAGACTAGGAGACTCTCTCACCCTCGTTCTTTTCAGTTCC
>WNGQ01012563.1_pt1 | contig 10488 bp, 10 predicted proteins | sample 5407661 | NCBI WGS metagenome assembly WNGQ01 (sample SAMN13153382, study PRJNA577476) | soil metagenome | isolation source: 60 cm soil or saprolite under Garry oak tree replicate 2 | place: USA:California | collected 2016-06-15 | reverse complement strand
CCCGGGAGTATGGGCATCGCCAAGCGGCGGTCGAGGCTGGCCCCCGCGCGTGGACCGTGTTAGCCGTTTCCACAAGCGACGTTCGCATTGGCAGAAAATGATGCTCGAGGCGGTGATCTGGGATTTCGGCGGGGTGCTCACCACTTCGCCGTTCGAGGCCTTTGCGCGTTTCGAAACCGAACGCGGATTACCCGCCGATATCATCCGGCGCACCAATGCCAACAATCATTGGGAGAATGCCTGGGCGAAATTCGAGCGCTCCGAAGTGGACCTCGAAACGTTCGACCAGCTGTTCGCGGCTGAATCGCTCGCACTCGGCGCCGAGGTCCGGGGCAAGGACGTCCTGCCGTTGCTGTCGGGCGACCTGCGGCCCGAGATGGTCGAGGCGCTGCGACGCATCGGGACAAAGCTCAAGACGGGGTGCATCACCAATAACCTGCCCGCCAACGCGATCGGAAGCCGGAGCGGCCGATCACTTTACGTCGCGGAGGTGATGGCGCTGTTCGATCATATCATCGAGTCGGCCAAGATCGGCTTAAGGAAACCCGACCCGCGCATCTACCAGATGATGGTCGAGGCGCTTGACGTCGATCCCAAAGCTTGCGTCTATCTCGACGACCTCGGCGTCAATCTGAAACCAGCGCGCGACATGGGCATGACCACCATCAAGGTGCTCAACGCGCCGCAAGCCATCGCCGCGCTTGAAGCCGCGACGGGGCTATCGCTGCGGTAAGCTTCGATACTCCCCGACGATCGGCTCACGCGTCGATCGCATCCTTGATCCGCTTTCGCGTCAGCGGCAAATCGCGCAATCGCTTGCCGGTGGCGTTGGCGATGGCGTTCGCAATCGACGCCGCGGCCGGTCCCTGCCCGGTTTCACCGCTGCCGAGGAAAGGCTGGCCGGGCCGATTGATGATGTGCACCTCGATGCTCTCGGGGACCGAATTGAACCGCAGGATCGGATAGGTTTGCCAGTCGATGCTGGTGATCCTGGTATCGTCGAAGGTGACGCTTTCGTAGAGCGTCCAGCTCATCGACTGCACGATCGCGCCTTCGATCTGATTGCTCAGCCCGTCCGGATTGACCACCTGCCCGCTGTCGACTGCCGCCACCGCGCGCACCAGACGCGGGCGCCCGGTCTCCCGATTCACTTCCACCTCGGTGGCGATGGCGCAATAGGCCGCCAGATTCTTGTAACGCGCAAAGGCAAAACCGAACCCACGATTCTGCGGCGCCTTCTGCCCCTTCTGCCATCCGAACTCCCGCGCCGCCTTCTCGATCACCTCGCGGCCACGCGGATCGTCGAGATGTTTTAATCTGAATTCGACGGGATCGGCGCCGGCCGCGACCGCGAGTTCGTCCATGAAACTCTCGATCGAGAATACATTGTGATAGGCACCGAGCGATCGCATCGCCGAAATCCGCAGCGGCATTGCCGGAATGAAGTGGTGCACCACATGCGCGTTAGGAAATTTGTAGATCGGGATCGCATTGCGGTCGCCGCCGCCTTCCGGCAACGGCAACGGCTTCGGCGCCGGCACGGCAAACGGCTGTGCCATATGCTGGGCCGCCAGCATCGATCCCGCGCCGCCCGGCCGCATCGAATGGGTGTTGCTCCAGACCTCGAAATTCCAATCGGATACCGTGCCGTTGCCGTCCAGCGACGCCTTCAACTTCGTCACCATCGCCGGGCCGAACGGCTCCCAGGCGTGCTCCTGCTCGCGCATCCATTGCACGCGCACCGGCATGCCGGGCAACGCGCGCGCGATCTGGTCCGCATCAGCCGCGGCGTCGTCCGCGCCATTGTGGCCGTAGCAACCGGATCCCTCGACATGGATCAAGCGAACGCTTGAAGGCTGCACCCGCAACATCTCGGCGATGCCCTGGCGATCGGGATAGACGCCTTGGGTGTGAGTCCAGACGGTCATCGCTTGATCGACAAATAGCGCCACGGCGCAGGACGGCCCGATCGAGCCGTGCGCCTGATATGGCCGGGTATAGGTGGCTTCGATGATTTTCTGGCCGACGGCCGACGGATTACTCTGCTGGAAGATCGTAGAATCCTGCGACGGCAGGCTGGTCAGGACATGCAGCAGATCGTCCTGCTTCGGCAGGCTTGGCGTCTGCTTCCATTTCGCTGCAACCGACAGCGCGTTCATCGCCTTGATGCACTGGAATTCCTTCGCGGCGACGACGGCGAGGAAATTTCCATCGCGGACAACTTTGATCACGCCAGGCATTTTTTCGACCGCTGACGTGTCGCAATCGGTCAATTGGGCGCCATTGCTCGGTGGCCGCACGACGCGGGCGTGCACCATCCCCGGCAGCCGCATGTCCTGGACATAGGCCGCACCGCCGGTGACCTTGGCCGGGATATCGAGGCGCGGCACCGGCTGGCCCACCACCTTGAACGACGCCGGATCCTTCAACTTCGATTTCGGCTGCGCCTGCACATGCAGCATCTCGGCCGCAACCAAATCGCCGTAACCGAGGCGCCGGCCATCGGACGAGATCACCGCGCCGTTGTCGGTCCGCAAATTTTCAACCGGCAGATCGAGACGCCGCGCCGCCTCTGCGATGAGCAGCTCGCGCGCCTGTGCGGCGGCATTCTGGATCGCGGTGCCGCTGTCACTCGAAGGGAACGTCGAACTCCTCTGCGGCGATCTGCTGGAAGGCAGTCTTGAAACCCTGACCGAGTTCGGCCTTGCCGGTGAACACTGTAATGCCACCCTCGGCATCGATGCGAATCCAGGAATCCAGGAACGGCGCGCCCCTCAGGCTGCCGGGCGGGTTTTGGGCCGGGGCTGCGGCCGGCGTGCCTTGATCCTGCGCGAAAGCATCCGCGAGCGAGAAGCTGACGATCAATGCGCCACCGCCCGCGAGCACGCGGCGGCGGTCGAGAATCACCGGCGCGTTCATTGCACGCTCCCATGGTTGGCCGGAGCGGCCTCCGCCGTGTCCATCAGCCTGCTGGCGCGATGCACCGCGCGCAGGATGCGCATATGGGTGCCGCAGCGGCAGAGATGCGGCTCGAGCTCGGCGCGGATTTCATCGTCGGTCGGTTTTGCGTTTTTCTGCAGCAACGCCTGCGCCCGCATCATCATGCCGGCGATGCAATAGCCGCACTGCGCCGCCTGCTCTTCCATGAACGCGCGCTGGATCGGCGCGGGCGCCTCGATGGTTCCGAGACCCTCGAGCGTCGTTACCTGCTTGCCCTGAAGCAGAAGCAGCGGCGTCACGCAGGACAACACCGCCTTGCCGTCGACGATCACGGTGCAGGAACCGCATTGACCGAGCCCGCAGCCGAATTTCGCGGCGTTGAGCTTGATCTCGTCGCGCAGGACATAGAGCAGCGGCGTGTCCGGATCGGCATCGATCTCGTAGGTGAGACCATTGACCTTCAATGTCATCATGGCTTGTCTCGCTGCGCTGCGTCGGCGGGCGCGTTGCGCGGTCCCGGCGACGTCTGGAGAAACACGGTCTGGGTGCGCCTCACGTTCTCAATGGTCTTTTCAACGCCGGTCCACGCCGGCTGGTTGCTGAACCGCGCCCGCAGATAGTTCAACAACGCTGAAATCTGGCCGTCGTCCATGCTGTCGGCAAAGCCCGGCATGATCGGGCTGCGTTCTCCTTCCACGGGACGAACACCCGACAACACGATATTGGCGGCATTGCGCGGGTCGGGACTGCTGATCGCGGTGGAGAGAGCGAGATTCACTCCACCATAGGGCAGCGCCCTGCCGCTCTCATGACAGGTCGCGCACGCCGCGGCATAGATCGATGCCCCTGCCGTATTCGCCGGCGGCACCGTTGCAGGGCTTGATTTCACTTGCGCCAGCACTTCCTCGCCTCGGCGTTTGCGATCCGGGGTCGGCGCACCAAACACACCGGCCATGTAGGTCGCAATCGCGCGGATATCGCTTTCCGGGACGCTCGACAGATTGCTAACCACTTGCGTCATCGGCCCCCGCGCAACGCCATGATCGGGGTGCCAGCCGTCGCGCAGATAAGCAAACACCGCATCGGCATCCCACGGAACGGGGGCCGGAGATCGACCGTTGATCGCATAAGCGTGCCAATTGTCGACATCGCCGCCGGCGAATGGCGCGCTGGCGCGTTCGGCGCCGAGCGCGTTACGCGGTGTGTGACAGGCGCCGCAATGCGCCAGCCCTTCGACCAGATAGGCGCCGCGATTCCATTCCGCGGTTTGCGTACTGTCTGGCTGATAGGTTCCGCGACGCAGGAACAATAATTTCCAGCCGGCGATTACAAACCGGTGGTCGAGTGGAAAGGAAAGCTGGTTCTCGCGGGCGGGCGCGCGAACCGGCTGCCTGGTCATGAGGTAGGCGTAAAGCGCCTGGTCGTCCGCATCGGTGACATTGGTGAAGTGATCGTAGGGAAATGTCGGGTAGAGATGCTGCCCTTCGCGATTGACACCCGACCGCATGGCACGACGGAATGCGGCTTCCGACCACCGGCCAATGCCCGTTTCCGCGTCGGGCGTAATATTCGATGAAAAGATCGTGCCGAACGGCGTCGGCACCGGAAGGCCGCCCGCAAAAGCCTTGCCGCCGCGCACCGTATGGCAATCGTTGCAATTGCCGATCGCGGCGAGATCGCGTCCGCGCCGGACCAGGGCTGTGTCGAACGATTGCGGCGCGGGCGGCCCGATCGCGGCGATCGCCGGTCGCCAGGCCAAGGCAAAAGCAGCTATCGCACCGGCAACCAGAATTCCGGCGATCACGCCTACGACGATTTGCGGTGACTTTTTCATGCGCCTCGGCCCGTCTTCGCGATCCTTCGTGGCTGGACCATTTCTAACGCATATCTTCGGCAATCTCTCTAGCGCAGAACGCGGATCACTGGCTGTTGAACCTCGGGCTTCGGGTGTGCGGAGAGGACATGGTCGAGGGGCGACGCCGCCCAATTCCGGGCCGGGGATCCGCAGGGAACCGCGATTGCGGTCCGATCTCCGCGAAAACACGGCCTTGACCGTATCAACCCGCATAAAGAAACAGAATGATCGCACATTTTTAGCGAATTCTTAGCGATGATGCCCCCTCCTTTCCTTTACCGAATAGTTCCGTTTTGCCGGGTATGATTGAACCGTGCGGACATGGTCCTCACAGCGTGTGCTGCGATTTGAGGTTGCCAAGATGAGCCAGTCGAAAACGTTTCTGCGGGATCTGGACGACGCCGTTTCGCGAGGAACGTCCGACAGCTGTGTGCGGGCATTGTGGCATGCGACCGACCTGTTGATCGCTGGCCGGTATAGCGACGACGAGATATGGACCTTCGGCGAAGTCATCGGACGGCTCGCGGATGAGATTGAAGTCGCGGCTCGCGCGCAGCTCGCGGAACGGCTGGCGCGTAACGACGTCGCCCCTGTCAATATCATCCAGAAGCTCGCCTTTGACGATTCGATCGATGTCGCCGGCCCGGTGCTGCGGGAGTCCACACGCCTGGACGACAATGCCCTGGTTGCCAACGCCCAGACCAAAAGTCAGCCGCATCTACTTGCGATCTCGCAGCGAACATCTCTCGATGACACGATCACGGACGTGCTCGTGACCCGCGGCAATCAGGAGGTTGTGAACTCGGTCGCGCGAAATGGCGGTGCGTGTTTTTCGGGTTTCGGCTTCCTGCACATGATCAAACGCGCAGAAGGCGATTCCATTCTCGCCGAGCAACTCGGCCTCCGCAACGACATCCCGAGGCACCTGTTTCAGCAGCTGATCTCCAAGGCGTCGGCGGACGTGAAAAAACGCCTCGAACACGAGCGGCCGGAGATGATCGACCAGCTTCAGGCCACGGTGACCGACGTCACCGGCGCGCTGCAGTCCAAACTCGGTCCGGTATCGAGAAGCTATTATGTCGCGAAACGGGTGGTATCGACGCAGCATCAGCACGGCAACCTGAACGAGAGCAGTATCTACGACTACGCCCGGTCCCATAAGATCGACGAGGTCACGATCGGCCTATCGCTGTTGTGCTCGTTGCCCGGGGACGTGATCGAACGCGCGTTGATGGACAAGAACCGGGAAATGGTCCTGGTCCTGACCAAAGCTCTCGGCTTTTCGTGGCCGACCACCATGGCACTGCTTTTTCTCGGCGCGAAAGATCACCGCATCACCGCGCAAGACCTCGACGACATGGAAAGAGAATTCAGCCGCCTCAACCTCGAGACATCCCGGAGCGTTCTGAAATTCTATCAGACCCGTAAAAATACCGCGGGTGCGGACTCTGTCCCAAAGCGCGCGGCGCCCCCGTTGGATGTGCATTAGCGCCTGGGATTGGCTGGGAATTCGGCAATGAACGCAATTCCATTCGGCTCATCCTCACGCAGGCGCTTGGGCAAAAGTTCCGATGAGCTGAAGTCCGATCGACCTGTGGATGCGGCCTGGATCGTTCTTGAAGCGGCAAACGATCTCGGGGATCATGCCGTCGTCGAGGCATGTCGGCGCGTGATCGATGCCAGCCTCAACGGCAATCTTGCCTCCCAATCCGATTTGCAGGTCGTTTCCGGCTATTTCCGATAGTCAGGCCCGCCAGGCGTCATTCTGAGGTGCAACGCGGTATCCGTCGCAATCTTCGAAGCTTCCGCCCCGCGCCTGCGTCCCACGAACATTCGCCCGATCCGGTTTAGCCATATGGATCGTTGCCCGAATCAGGACTAGACGTGCCATCATCGTTGGCTGGCCTCTCAAAAACATGCATTAATCCGAAGCGTCGGCCTCGAGAGGGCCTCAAGCCATTATCGGACGACCGGATTCGCATGTCTGTTCCTGCCACCGCCTCAAGCCGTCACGCCAAGTCCGACATCGCCCCCGACGCGCTTTCCGTGCTGAATTCCGTGTTCGGCCTGCCCGGCTTTCGCGGCGCGCAGGAAGAGATCGTCCGGCATGTCACGGATGGCGGCAATTGCCTGGTGCTGATGCCCACCGGCGGCGGCAAATCGCTGTGTTACCAGTTGCCCTCTCTATTGCGAAAAGGCTGCGGCATCGTCGTCTCGCCGCTGATCGCATTGATGCGCGACCAGGTCGCGGGCCTGCTCGAGGCCGGCGTCAGGGCGGCGGTCCTCAATTCCACGCTGTCGTGGGACGAGGCCTCCGCCGTCGAGGCGGGGCTAGTGGCCGGCGATCTCGATCTGCTCTATGTCGCGCCCGAGCGGCTGTTGACGCCGCGCTGCCTCGCTTTGCTCGAGCGGGCGCCGATCGCTCTGTTCGCGATTGACGAGGCGCATTGCGTGTCGCAATGGGGGCACGATTTTCGCCCGGAATATATCGGCCTGTCCGTGATATCCGAGCGGTTTCCGAACGTGCCGCGCATCGCGCTGACCGCCACTGCCGATGAGCTGACCCGGAAGGAAATCATCGACCGGCTCGGACTTGCCGGCGCGCCGAGCTTTGTTGCGAGTTTCGACCGCCCGAATATCAAATATGAAATCGTCGACAAGCAAAACGCGCAGAGCCAGCTCAAGGCGTTCATCGCCGAGCGCCATGCCGGCGACGCCGGCATCGTCTACTGCCTGTCTCGCGCCAAGGTCGAGGACACTGCGGAAGCGCTGACCAAGGCCGGCATCACGGCGCTGCCCTATCACGCCGGCCTCGACGCCAATTTGCGCGCCCGCAATCAGGACCGCTTCATCAACGAGGACGGCGTCGTGATCGTCGCAACGATCGCGTTCGGCATGGGGATCGACAAGCCCGACGTGCGCTTTGTCGCGCATCTCGATCTGCCGAAAAGCATCGAGGCCTATTATCAGGAAACCGGGCGTGCCGGGCGCGACGGCAAACCGTCCAGCGCCTGGATGGCCTATGGCCTGTCCGACATCGTGCAACAGCGGCGCATGATCGAGGAATCCTCAGGCGCGGAAGCGTTCAAGCGGGTGTCGATCGGCAAGCTCGACGCGCTGGTCGGTCTGGCCGAAACCACGAACTGCCGCCGCATCCGTCTGCTCGGATATTTCGGCGAAAGCCTGAACGCTGCCAAATGCGGCAATTGCGACAATTGCCTGTCGCCGCCGCAAGTCCGCGATGGCAAGGTCATCGCGCAGAAGCTTTTGTCCTGCGCCTACCGCACCGGACAGCGTTTTGGCGCCATGCATCTGATCGACGTGCTGGTCGGCCGCATGACCGACCGCGTCAAGCAGTTCGGGCACGACAAGCTTTCGGTGTTCGGCATCGGCGCCGAGCTCAATGAAAAGCAGTGGCGCGCCGCCCTGCGCCAGCTGGTGGCAATGGGCCATCTCAAGCCCGACAGCGAAGCGTTCGGCGCGTTGAAATTGACGGACACCGCCCGCGGCGTGTTAAAAGGCGAGACCGACGTGATGCTGCGCGAGGAGGTCACCGGCTCCCGCGTCCGCGCGACCAGAACCAAATCGAGGCGCGGCGATGTTGCGCCTCAGATCGCCGGCCAGGCCGGAGCCGGCAATCCGACGCTCGTCAGCGCTCTGCGGGCGTGGCGTTCCGAAGTAGCGCGCACGCGCGGCGTGCCGGCGTATGTGGTGCTGCACGATGCAACGATCGATGGCATCGCGGCGTCGCGGCCGACCACGCAGGATCAACTCCGCGGCATTCCCGGCATCGGCGACAAGAAGCTCGAGCATTACGGTGACGAACTGATCGCGCTGGTGAAAGCTGACCGCACTGAGACGTAAGCGGTGCTGCGCGGTGGAGAGTCCCGCGGCTCATTGCGCCGAAGCCCGCCTTCGCTGCTCTGCAGCGAAACGTCAAAACATCCCGCTGGCAACGTGCCCGCCATGCTGTAAGCTTGCCGCCGGACTGGCGGGTTAACCGCTGCCCGGCCGCCAGGCCGCACGAACCGGTCGCCAGACCGCAACAAAAGCCAGTTTTGGAGGAAACCCATGCCCGCTCCCACCAGCCGGGTCTTGCTCGATCGCCGCACGCTTCTGCGCGCGGGCGCTGGCATGGCCGGCATTCTCGCCACCGGCCGCGCACCGGCCTTCGCGCAGGCGCAGCCAAAGAAGCTTGTGTTCGCGCACATCAATGCGATCCCGGAATCCGCCGCGGTGGCGTTCGATTGGATGGCGAAGGAAGTGAACGCGCAGTCAAAAGGCGCACTTGAGATGCAGTTCTTCGGCAAGACCTTGATCCCGCAGGAGTTGGAGATCATGAACGCGGTCAAGTCTGGCAGCATCGCGATGGGCAGCCCGGCGGGCGCCGCTGCCACTGTGTTCCCGGAAATGGGCGCGCTGCTGGTGCCGTATCTGGTGAAGGATTATGCCTCGGCCTACGCCATGCTCAACGGACGGATCGGCGACAAGATCAGCAAGCAAATCGAGGATAATTACAAGCTCAAGGTGCTGTGCTATTTCGACTACGGCTTCCGCCATTTCTGGACTTCGAAGAAGCCGATCGTCGAGCCGAAAGATCTGCGCGGCCTGAAAATCCGCGTGCAGCAGGCCAAGATATTCGGCGACACCATCAACGGGCTCGGCGGCAGTGCGGTGCCGATGGCGTATGGCGAGGTTGTCACCGCCGCCAAGCAGGGCGTGATCGACGGTGGCGATCTGCCCGTTGTCAACATGAAGGCGCTGAAGATCTACGAGGTATCGAAATATGCGTCGCTCACCTATCACAATTACGGCCCGACCAACGCGGTGATGAACCTCGAAATCTGGAACGGGCTGTCACCCGAACACCAGAAACTGATGATGGATTTGTCACGCGCAGCCCAGGAGAAGATCCGCGAGGCGACCGAGTCGGTGGACAATTTCGCGAAGGCGAAGACGGAGCTGGAGCCGCTCGGCATGACCGTGGTGGAAGCCAAGGTCGACGAATTCCGCAAGGTCGCGCAGCAGAAGATATGGCCGGCCTACAAGAGCCAGTACGGCGCGTTGTGGGACGAGATCGAAGGCTTCAAGGCCTGAGTAAGCCTTTAAGGCATGAGTAAGCCATGGGGCCGGATGGATCTTCGGCCCCTCGTTATCCATTTTCCGGAATTCCACCGCATATGCTGCGTCTCCTTTCAGCCGTCCCGAAATTCACGGTCACGGCGCTGATCGTTGTTGCCATCGTCAACCTCCTGGTCGGCGTGATCCTGCGTTATTTCGTCGGCGCCATTACCGACTGGCTGGACGTCGACCCGGTGCCGTTCACCTGGGTCGAGGAAGTCGGCGAACTCTCGCTGGCGTGGCTGACGCTGATTGGGGCTGCGATCGGCATCCAGTCGCGTTCGCATTTCATGCTTGCCGTGTTCGTGCACCGGCTGCCGGCGACCGCGCAGCTCTGGATCCACCGCTTCAATCACGCGCTGATTGCCGGCTTCGGCCTGCTGGCGGCGTGGTATGGCTTCAAGCTCTGCCTGCTCAACCGCACGCTCACGACGCCCGGTCTCGAAATCAATCTGGCCTGGCTCTACGCGTCTTCGGTGGTCGGCGGCATCCTGATCGCCGTCTACGGGTTTGCGATGATGATCTCCCCGCTGCCGCAAGGCGAGCCCCAGCACTGACCGGAACTACTCATG
>WNGQ01008455.1_pt1 | contig 10488 bp, 10 predicted proteins | sample 5407661 | NCBI WGS metagenome assembly WNGQ01 (sample SAMN13153382, study PRJNA577476) | soil metagenome | isolation source: 60 cm soil or saprolite under Garry oak tree replicate 2 | place: USA:California | collected 2016-06-15 | reverse complement strand
GCGAGGCGGCGCGGAACATAGTGAGCGAGTTCCGCGAAGTCAAGCTCGGCCACCCACACTTCCCCTGGAAGATCAGCGGATTGCGTGATCGCGGGGTGGAGGGCGCCGGCCACCCCGAGGGTCGCGCCGCCGAGCTCGACGAGCGCCGCCTTGCCGGGATGGAGCGCGTCGATCTCCCCCGCCGGCCGCCAGCAAACCCGCTCCCCGTCCAGGCCGAGCGCCGCGAAGAGGCCGCCGAGGACGCCCTTCAGGTCGAGGAAGTCGACCGGCGGCCCGCTGCGCTCGACCCCGCGTGGCGGCCAGGCGCCGGCCAGCAGCAGCGCGACCGCGCGCGGCTCCTGGCGGGCGCCGTGGGCGTCGAGGCCGTAGCCCTTGCCGAGCTCGAAGGCGCCGACGAAGGTGGCCCCCAGCGCCAGGTTCAGGCGGAGCGCGCGCACCAGGCCGGCGAGCGGCGAGCGCCGGAGCTCGCCGGTCTCGGAGGAGAGCGGGTTCTTCACCGCGAGCGGTGCGAGCGCGCGGCCGACGAAGCCCGGGAGGCGCCGGTTCGTCTCCGCGTCGGTGAAGGCGATGGTCACCATCTCGGCGAGGCCCGCGGCGACGAGCGCCCGCCGCACGCGGGCCGCGAGCCGCCGCTCCGGCGTGTCCTCGCCGGCGGCGAGCGGTACCTCGGGGAGGGCGACCGGGATGCGATCGTAGCCGCCCACGCGCGCGACTTCCTCGATCAGGTCCTCCTCGAGACGGAGATCCCCACGAAACGACGGCGGCGTGACCACGAGCGCGTCGCGCTGCGTGCGGCAGGTGGCGCCGAGCGCGCGCAGGCTGCGCGCGATCTCGCCGCGCGCGAGCCGCGTACCGAGGAGCGCGACCACGCGCCGTGGGCGGAGCCGGATGGTCGGCGGCGCCAGCGCCTTCGTCCCCGGAGCGTCCTCCACGATGCCCGGCGCCACCCGGCCGCCGGCCGTGCGCGCGATCAGCGCCGCTACGGCATCGAGGGCCTCGGGCACCATCGCCGGGTCGACCCGGCGCTCGAAGCGGTACGCCGCCTGCGACGGGAGCGCGAGGCGCCGGCTCGTACGGCGCACGCTCGCGGGCGCGAAGAAGGCGCTCTCGAGGAGGAGCACACGCGTCGCGGACGTCACCTCGGAGGCCTCGCCGCCCATCACGCCCGCCAGCGCCACCGGGCCGCGGCCATCGGCGATCACCAGGTCATCCGGCTCGAGCACGCGGTCGACGCCGTCGAGCGTCGTGAGCCGCTCGCCGGCGGCGCCGCGGCGCACCACGATGCGCCGCTCGACGAGTCGCTCGAGGTCGAAGGCGTGCAGCGGCTGGCCGCGCTCGAGCATCACGTAGTTGGTCGCGTCGACGACCGCGTTGAGGGCCCGCATGCCGGCGCGCCGGAGGCGGAGCCGCACCCAGAGGGGCGCGGGCACGATGCCGACGCCGCGGACGACGCGCGCGCAGTAGCGCGGGCAGAGGTCGGCGGCCTGCACGCGCACGCGCACCTCGCGCCCCGCGGCGGCGCCCGACTCGCGCGGGCGGGGGCGCGGATGGCGGAGGCGCGCGCCGGTCACGGCCGCGACCTCGCGCGCCACGCCGAGGATCGAGAGCCAGTCGCCGCGGTTCGGCGTCACCTCGGCCTCGAGCACGGTGTCGGCGATGCCGGGGAGCGCCGCGAGCGGCGTCCCCGGCGCGGCGTCGTCGGGGAGGACGAGCACCCGGCTCGCGTCCTCGCCGAGCGCGAGCTCGGCCTCGGAGCAGAGCACGCCGGCGGACTCGACGCCGCGGATGCGGACCGCCTGCGCCTCGCGCCCGTCGGGGAGGCGCGCGCCCGGCAGCGCCACCGGGACGAGCTGCCCGGCGGCGAGCCCCGGCGCGCCCGACACGGCTACGACCGGCGCCGGGCGGCCCACCTCGACCCGGCACACCTGGACGCGGTCGGCCTCCGGGTGCGGCTCGACGGCGGCGAGCCGCCCCGCCACGATGCGGCGGTCGAGCTGGCCCACCTCCTCGATGGCCTCGATCTTCAAGCCGGCCATGGTGAGCCGCTCGGCGAGCGCCGCGGCCCGGCCGCTCCAGGTGACGAACTCGGCGAGCCAGGAGAGCGGGATGCGCATGGGGGCCGCTCGTCAGAAGGGGAACTGCCCGAGGAAGCGGAGATCGTTGTCGTAGAACAGCCGGAGGTCGGCGAGCCCGTAGCGCAGGAGCGCCAGCCGATCGGTGCCCATGCCGAAGGCGAAGCCGCGCACCGCCTCGGGATCGTAGCCGCCGGCGCGCAGCACGTTCGGATGGATCATGCCGGCGCCCAGGATCTCGAGCCAGCCGCCGCCGCGGCAGACGCGGCAGCCCGGATCGGGCGCGCCGCCGGCAGCGGCGCACGCCGGTCTCGGGCCCGAAGAAGCGGCGGAGGAAGTGGACGAGCACGCCCTTCAAGTCGGCGAAGGTGACGCGGTCGTCCACCATGAAGCCCTCGACCTGCTGGAACATCGGCGAGTGGGTGGGGTCGAGCTCGTCGCGCCGGTAGACCGTGCCGGGCGCGATCACGCGCAAGGGCGGCTTCGTCGAGCGCATGACGCGGATCTGCACCGGCGAGGTGTGCGTGCGCAGCAGGGCGTCGTCGCCCGCCGCCACGAAGAGCGTGTCCTGCGTGTCCCGCGCCGGGTGGTCGGGCTCGAAGTTGAGCGCGCCGAAGTTGTGGTAGTCGTCCTCGATCTCGGGGCCCTCGGCGACCCGGAAGCCCATGGCGACGAAGATCTCGACGATCTCGTCCTCCACCTGGCGCAGCGGATGGACGTGGCCGCGCGGGCGCTCGCGGCCGGGGAGCGTGACGTCGATGCGGTCCTGGCTGAGCGAGCGCTCGAGCTCGGCCGCGCCGAGGGCGCCCTCGCGGGCGGCGAGCGCCGCCTGAAGCGCGTCCTTCACCTGGTTGGCAAGCGCACCCAGCGCAGGCCGGTCCGCGGCGGCGAGCGCCCCGAGACCGCGCAGGACCGCGTTGAGGGAGCCCCGGCGCCCGAGGTAGCGGACGCGGATCGCCTCCAGCTCCGCCGGGGTCCGGGCGGCCGCTATCTCGGCGAGCGCCGCCTCCCGGAGCTGTGCGAGGTCGGCGCGCAATGCGGTCAGGCCGGGGCGGCGGCTTGCGTGCGGGCGACCTCTGCGATGCGGGCGAAGGCCTCGGGGTGGTCGAGCGCGAGCGCGGCCAGGATCTTGCGATCGACCTCGACCCCGGCGGCTTTGAGCCCGGCGACCAGCCGGCTGTAGGAGAGCCCGTGCGCGCGCGCCGCGGCGTTGATGCGCACGATCCACAACGAGCGGAAGTCGCGCTTGCGCTGCTTGCGGTCACGGTAGGCGTAGGTGAGGCCGCGCTCGACGGTCTCGCGCGCCTGGCGGTACGTCTTGCGCCGTCCGCCGACGAACCCCTTCGCCTGCTTCATGGTCTTCTTGTGGCGGCGGCGCGTCTTCGGGCCGCCCTTCGCGCGTGGCATGGCTCGACTCCTATAGGTAGGGGAGCAGGCGCTTGATCGCCTTCTCGTTCGCCTTGTCGACCAGCGCGGCCTTGCCGAGCCGGCGCTTCTGCTTGCGGGTCTTGTTGGTCAGGATGTGGCGGAGGTAGCCGCGCCGCCGCTTCACCTTGCCCTTAGCGGTCAGCTTGAAGCGCTTGGCCGCGCCCCGGCTCGTCTTGATCTTCGGCATCGCGGTCCCTTCCTACTTGCCGATCAGCATGATCGACATGCTGCGGCCTTCCATGCGCGCCTGCTGCTCGACGCTGGCCACGTCGGCCACCTTCTCGGCGATCCTGTCGAGCATCGCCTTGCCGAGCTCGGGGTGCGTGATCGAGCGCCCGCGGAAGAAGACCGACACCTTGACGCGGTGGCCCTCGGCCAGGAAGCCGCGGATGTGCCCCACCTTGAAGTTGACGTCGTGCGCGCTCGTCTGCGAGCCGACCTTCACCTCCTTCAGGATGGTGGCGGCCGACTTCTTGCGCGACTCCTGCGCCTTCTTCTTCTGCGCATAGCGGAACTTCCCGAAGTCCATGATGCGGCAGACGGGCGGGTTCGCGGTGGGCGCGACCTCGACCAGGTCGAGCTCCTTCTGCTGCGCCAGGCGGAACGCCTCCTGCGGCGTCATGACGCCGAGCTGCGCGCCGTCGGCGCCGATGACGCGCACCTCGCGCGCCCGGATCTGCGCGTTGATCCGTGTCTTGTCCTCGATCTTGGCTATGGGACACCTCCCGGCATGCGGGCCTGGGCGGCGGTCGCCGCGACGAACGCCTCCACCGCCTTCGGCTGCGGCGCGCCGGCGGTGCGCGGGGCGACCGTCCCCGCGGCCGCCTCCCGCTCGCCGACCACGGCGACCACCGGCACCTTCTCGAGCTGGGCCTCGCGCACCTTGTAGCCGAGCTTCTCGTTGCGGAGATCGGCCTCGGCGCGCAGCCCGGCCGCGCGGCAGGCCTCGGCCACCCGCGTCGCGTACGCGGCCGCCTTCTCGCTGACCGGCAACACGCGCACCTGCACGGGGGCCAGCCAGAGCGGCAGCCGCCCCGCCGTGTGCTCGAGCAGGATCGCGATGAAGCGCTCGAGCGAGCCGAGCACGGCCCGGTGGAGCATGACGGGGGTCGCCTCGCTGCCCTCGGCGGTCACGTAGGTGAGCGCGAAGCGCTCCGGCATGGCGCAGTCGATCTGGACGGTCGCCAGCGTCCAGGAGCGCTCGAGCACGTCGCGGAAGTCGAAGCCGATCTTGGGGCCGTAGAAGGCGCCCTGCCCCGCGAGCACGGTCACCGCGAAGCCCGCGCGCTCGAGGGCGCGGCGGAGCGCGTCCTCGGCCGCGTCCCACAGCTCGAGCCGGCCGAGGAACTTCTCGGGCCGCGTCTGCAGCGTCACCTCGATCTGCTCGAAGCCGAAGGCGGAGTAGACCTCGCGCGTCATCGCGATGAACTGCTCGAGCTCGCCGTCGAGCTGCTCGGGCGTGCAGTAGATGTGCGCGTCGTCCTGCGCCATGGAGCGCACGCGCGTGAGCCCGGCGAGCGTGCCCGAGGGCTCGAAGCGGTGCAGGCGGCTGAAGTCGGCGTAGCGGATCGGGAGATCGCGGTAGGAGTGCTTGCGGGTCGCGAACAGGTAGCAGTGGCCGGGGCAGTTCATCGGCTTGACGCCGTACTCCTCCTCCTCGATGGTCATCAGGAACATGTCGTCGCGGAAGGCGTCGTAGTGGCCCGAGGTCTTCCACAGCTCGGTCTTGTAGATGAGGGGCGTGATGACCTCGGTGTAGCCGTAGCGCGCGTAGAGGCTGCGGATGAACTCGACCAGCAGGTTGTAGACGACGGCGCCCTTCGGGTGGAAGAACGGCGACCCGGGCGCGATCGGGTGGAGCGAGAAGAGGTCGAGCGCCTGGCCGAGCCGGCGGTGGTCGCGCTGCTTGGCCTCCTCGACGCGCCGGAGGTAGGCCTCGAGGTCCTTCGCGCTCGCCCACGCCGTGCCGTAGATGCGCTGGAGCTGCTCGTTGCGCGCGTCGCCGCGCCAGTAGGCGCCGGCCAGGCTGGTCAGGCGGAAGGCCGGGATGCGGCCGGTGGAGGGCACGTGCGGGCCGCGGCAGAGGTCGACGAACTCACCCTGGTGATAGAGCGAGACGGTGTCGTCCGGGATGCCCTCGATGATCTCGACCTTGTAGTGCTCGCCCAGGGCGCGGAAGCGGCGGACGGCCTCGGCCTTGGGGACCTCCTCGCGGCGGACGGGCAGGTCCTCCTGCACGATGGCGCGCATGGTCTCCTCGATGCGCGGCAGGTCCTCGGCCGCGAAGCCGCCCGGGCGCTTGAAGTCGTAGTAGAAGCCGTTCTCGATCACCGGGCCGATGGTGATCTCGGTCTCGGGGAAGAGGCGCTTCACGGCCTGCGCCATCAGGTGCGCCGAGGAGTGTCGGAGGACCTCGAGGCCCGCCGGCGACTCGGGGGCGACCGGCGCCAGGCGGCAGTCGGCCGCGAGCGGCCGCGCGAGGTCGACGACCGCCGTCGCCGAGCCCTCGACGCGCGCCGCGACCGCCCGCGCGACGGCCTTGCGGTCGCCACCGCCGTTGCGGGCATGCGCCGCCAGCGCCTCCCCCGCGGTCGTACCCGCGGGAAAGCGCTCGGTCGCGCCGTCCTCGAACGTCACGCTGATCTCCATCATCCCGGCGACTAGGAACGGGCGGGAGTCAGGTGGCGGATAGGCACGGGCGGGATTGAACCGCCGGCCTCTTCCGTGTCAAGGAAGCGCTCTCCCACTGAGCTACGTGCCTACGCTCATGCCCAAGAAGCCGATTTCGGTACCAATCCCCCGCCGGCCTGTCAAGGCGCAAACGCGCTTGTGGTCACCCGGGCGGGGGTCTAGAGTGCGCCCCGCGTGTCGCGGGAGCAGCTTTTCGCGGCGTTTTTCTTCGCCGTCTTCCTGTTCCTGCTCTACCAGCTCTACCTCTTCGTAGCGGCCTTCTTCGCGCCGCTGGTGTGGGCGGCGATCCTCGCCCTCGCCTTCTATCCGCTGACCAATCGGCTGGTGGCCCTGTTTCGCGGGCGGCGCGGGCTCGCCGCGCTCGTGCTCGTGCTGGCCGTCACCGTGGGGGTGGTCCTGCCCTCGTTCCTGCTCGGCTCGCTGCTCGTGCGGGAGGCGACGGGCGCCTACCGCCGCCTGCAGGAGGCCGTCCAGCAGGGCGAGCTCGTGGGGCTGGTGGAGCAGGTCCGGGGCTCGCGCCTGGGGGGCCTCTGGGTGCGCCTCGGCCCGCTCTTCGACCAGCTCTCGATCGACCTCTCCGACCTCCTCCTGCGCGCCACCAACTGGGTCTCGGACCAGATCGTCGGCGAGGCGACCGCGCTCGCGCGCAACGCGCTCCGCTCGGTGGTGAACTTCGCCCTCATGCTGGTGGCGCTCTTCTTCTTCTTCCGCGACGGCGAGGCGATGGCCGGGCGCGTGCGCGACCTCCTCCCCATGGAGCGCGAGCACAAGGAGGCGATCGCCGGGCGCCTCTACGCGACCCTCACCGCGGTGGTGCAGAGCATGCTCGTCACCGCCGTCACGCAGGGCGTGCTCGCCGGCCTCGGCTACTGGGTGAGCGGCCTCGGCTTCAGCGTGTTCCTGGGCTTCATCACCGGTCTCGCCTCCTTCCTGCCGCTCGCGGGCCCGGCCTTCGTGTGGACCGGGGCGGCGCTCTACCTGGCGCTTACCGGCCACGTCGGCCATGCCGTCGGGCTCGCGGTGTGGGGCGTCCTCGCGGTCAGCACGGCGGACAACTGGATCAAGCCGCTCTTCATCGGCGGGCGCGCGAAGCTGCCCACCTTCCCGCTCTTGATCTCGATCCTGGGTGGGCTCAGCGTGTACGGCTTCCTCGGCGTGTTCCTCGGGCCGGTCGTGCTCGCGATCCTGTTCGCCTTCGTCGAGATCTACCGCGAGGAGTACCAGCGGACGCCCGCGGCGGCACCGCCGCCCGAGGCGCCCGAGCGGCGCGCCGCATCGGGCTGACGCGCTCAGAGGCTCGTGGCTTCGGCCACCAGCCAGCGGCGCAGGATGGCCTCTGCCTGCGCGACGATCTCGCGCAGGACCTCGCCCGCCGGCTTGATCTCGCGGAACCCGCCCACCCCCTGGCCCGCCGGGAAGCAGGTCCGCTCCGGATCGACCTCCGGGTTCCAGTAGGCCATCACGTTGCGCTGCGAGGAGATCATGAGCTGCTCGGGGAAGGGGCGCATCTTCGTCGGATCGCTCTCGAGCTCGGCGATGTAGGGGTTCTTGAGGGCGCGCAGCGGCTTTCCCGAGTAGGCGCGCGTGCGGATGGTCTCGTCCTGCTCGGCGCGGACGAGCGCCTCGCGGTACTGGCGGGCGGCGGTCGCCTCCGGCGTGGCGATGAAGCGCGTCCCGATGACGGCGCCCTGCGCGCCGAGGGCCAGCGCCGCCACCACGCCCCGGCCATCGACGATGCCGCCCGCGGCCACCACCGGGATCTTGACGGCGTCCACCACCTGCGGCACGAGCGCGAGCGTGCCGATCTCGCCCGTGTGACCGCCCGCCTCCGTCCCCTGCGCGGCCACCACGTCGGCGCCCGCCCGCTCGGCGCGCACGGCGTGCTTCACCTTGCCGGTCATCACCATGATCTTCATGCCGTGCGCCTTCATCGCGCCCACGTGCTGCTCGGGCACGGCGAGGCCGGCGACGAAGATGCGAACCTCCTCCTCGTAGAGGATGGGCAGGTAGGGCACGATCATGTGCGGCAGCGGCGCGAGCAGGTCGACGGCGAACGGCTTTCGGGTGAGCGCCTTGGTCTTGCGGATCTCCGCGCGCAGGTCGTCGGGCGAGAGCGCGGCCGCGCCCATCACGCCGAGGCCGCCCGCGTTCGAGACGGCGGCGACGAGCGGGGCCATCGACACCCCGCCCATGCCGGCGAGCAGGATCGGGTACTCGATGCCGAAGAGATCGCAGATCGGCGTGCGCAGCATGGCTTGACTGCCGACGCGTAGCACGCGAGGAACCCTCATGCCAGAGCGAATCCTCCCCGTGCTGGTCGGCGCCGGCCAGACGATCGACCGGCCCGCCGACCCCGCCGCCGGCCGCGAGCCGCTCGTCCTGATCGAGGGTGCCGCGCGCCGTGCCGCCGAGGACGCGGGCGGCGGGGCGCGGCTGCTCGCCGCCCTCGATACGGTCGCGGTCGTGAACGTCATCTGCCACGACTACGGCGACGCGGCGGGCCTCCTCGCCGAGCGCCTCGGCTGCCGGCCGGCGCGCACCATCTACACCACCCTCGGCGGGAACACGCCGCAGTCGCTCGTGAACCACCTGTGCGACGAGATCGCGGCCGGCCGCACGGAGCTCGCGCTCGTTGCCGGCGCCGAGGCCTGGCACACGGCGCGCGCGCTCGGCCGCGCGGGGCGGCCCTCCGGCTGGGCGCATCGCCCGGCGTCGGCGCCGCCCTGGGGCGACGGGCGGCCCGGCGTGAGCGCGCACGAGGCGCGGCACGGCATCGGGCAGCCGATCGTCACCTATCCCATGGTCGAGAATGCCTTCCGCGCGGCGCGGCGGCTCTCGCTCGAGGCGCACCGGCGCGAGCTCGCCGCCTTCGCCGCGCGCGCGGCCGCGATCGCCGCGGAGAACCCCTACGCGTGGTTCCGCGACGCGAAGGACGCCGCGACCCTCGCCACGGTCACGGCCGAGAACCGCATGGTGGGCTTCCCCTACCCCAAGTTCATGAACGCCATCCTCGACGTCAACCAGGGGGCGGCGCTGGTGCTCGCGAGCGAGGCCGCCGCGCGGCGCCTGGCGCTCGCACCCGCGCGCTGGGTCTACCCGTGGGCGGGCGTCGACGTCACCGAGCACTGGTTCTTCCAGGACCGCGTGGACTACCACACCCTGCCCGGCCTCCGCCGCGCCGGCGCGCTCCTCCTCGAGGCGGTCGGCCTCGGCATCGAGCGCGTGCAGCACCTCGACCTCTACAGCTGCTTCCCGATCGCGCCGCGCCTCTCGGCCGCGATGCTGGGCCTCGCCCCCGACGACCCGCGCCCGCTCACCGTGACCGGCGCCCTCCCGTGGTTCGGCGGCCCGGGCAGCAACTACACGACGCATGCGGTCGCGACGCTCGCGGAGCGGCTCCGCGCCGAGCCGGAGAGCTTCGCGCTCGCGCACGCGCTCGGCTGCACGTGGGCGGCGCGGCGCTCCAGCGGTGGGTCGATGCGCTCCCGCACCCTGCCGTGGTCGAGGAGGCGTCGGGGCGCGGCACGATCGAGGCCTACACCATCGTCCACGGCCGCGACGGCGGCGCGGAGCGCGGCGCGGTCATCGGCCGGCTGGCCGACGGGCGGCGTTTCCTCGCCGCGCTGCGGGCGGATCGCGGGGTGCTCGAGGCGATGGAGCGCGAGGAGCAGGTGGGCCGCGTCGGCCGCGTCAGCTCGGCCGGCGGCGTGAACCGCTACGAGCCGGTGTGAGAGATATCCGCTGACGGCGGCGCCGCCTCGCCGAGCGAGCTGGCCGTCGCGCGCACCACCGCGACCAGGGTGCGTCGCTGGCGCTCGGGCAACGTGCGGTAGAGGTGGACCAGCATCTCGAGGTCCGCATCTCTCGTGATCGGGAGCGGCTCGTCGCTCCCGCCGGCGGTCGGAGGCGTGATCAGGCTCTCGAGCCCGAGCATGGCGCGCACCTCGTCGTCGGGGATGGCGGGATCGAAGGCGTGGAGCGCGCGTGTCAGCACCCGGTGGACCTTCAGCACGACCACCATGGGCGTGGCGAGGCCGCGGCCCGCCTCCAGGCGGCTGACGGCGCCCTGGCTCACCCCGGCGAGACGTGCCACCTGATCTTGGGACAGGCCGAGGAACTCACGTACGCGACGCAGCTGGCGCCCGAGCCCGCGCATCCATTCCCGCCAATCTACCGCTTCGTTCATCATGATGTTCTCCGTCGGTCGGCCCCCGGATCGGGGGAGACATCCTGACCCGGACACGGTAGGCTCCTTCTCGCATACGCCTGACCGGAGGTGCCCGTCAAGACGGTAGGA
>WNGQ01015044.1_pt1 | contig 10491 bp, 8 predicted proteins | sample 5407661 | NCBI WGS metagenome assembly WNGQ01 (sample SAMN13153382, study PRJNA577476) | soil metagenome | isolation source: 60 cm soil or saprolite under Garry oak tree replicate 2 | place: USA:California | collected 2016-06-15 | reverse complement strand
CCTGGAGAACACCCCGGTGCTCGTGCACGCGGGCCCGTTCGGCAACATCGCGCACGGGAACTCCTCGGTGATCGCGGACCTGATCGGCATCCACAGCGGAGATTTCCTGATCACCGAGGCCGGGTTCGGCGCTGACATGGGCGCGGAGCGGTTCTTCAACATCAAGTGCCGGGTCTCCGGCCTGACGCCGGATGCCGCCGTGGTGGTCACCACCGTCCGGGCGCTGAAGGCGCATTCCGGCCGGCATCGCGTCGTGGCCGGCAGGCCGCTGCCCGCCGCCATGCTCGAGGAGAACCCGGCGGAGGTGTTTGTCGGTGCCGCCAACCTCCGCAAGCAACTGGAGAACGTCAGGATGCACGGGGTCACCCCGGTGGTCGCGATCAACGCCATGCCGGGTGACTTCGCCTCGGAGCACGCCGCCATCCGCGAGGTCGCCGACTCGATGGGAGTCCGGTCGGCGGTCTGCACCCATTTCACGGACGGGGGCCGCGGCGCCGCCGAACTCGCCGAAGCCGTGGCCGAAGCCGCCGAACGGCCTGGTGAATTCCGTTTCCTCTACCCGGCCGAGGCGTCGCTCCGGACGAAGATCGAGACGATCGCCACCCGGTTGTACGGCGCGGACGGCGTCGACTACTCGGCCGAGGCCGCCAGGCAGCTCGATGCCTTCGAGCGAAGCGGGTTCGGTGACCTGCCGATATGCGTGGCCAAGACTCAATTGTCGCTGTCCTCGGACCCGAGGCTCAAGGGAGCCCCGACAGGCTGGCGGCTGCCGGTCAGGGAGGCGCGCGCTTCGGTCGGAGCCGGTTTCATCTACGCCATCTGCGGTGAGATGCGCACCATGCCGGGACTGGCCGCCAATTCGGCCGCCGAGCGAATCGACATCGACGCCAACGGCGAGGTAGTCGGCCTGGCGTGAGCGGGACCAGAGAACCGTCAGCCGGCCGGCCAGAGGGCAGCGGTGGGCCCTCCTACCTTGACCTTCCGCTACGCACGTTCCTCGGCCTGCTCCGCGATGACCACCCCGCGCCGGCCGGCGGTGCCGCGGCGGCAGTCGGGGTCGCGCTGGCCGCCAGCCTGTGCGTGATGACAGCGCGGTTGTCGAGCCGGCAGCTCCCCGAAGCCGCCGAGCTCGCGGCGGAAGCCGAACGGCTGGCCGATACGGTCGCACCGCTCGCCCAGGCCGACGCCGATGCCTACGGTGCGGTGATCGCCGCGCTCCGCCGGCCGACGGGAGCGCCCGCCGAGCCCGGAGCGCCCGCCGAGCCCGGCGCACTACAGGACGACGAGCGGCGCAGGCGGCTCGCCGCCGCGCTCTCGGACGCCGCCGACGTGCCGATGCGGGTCGCGGAGATCGGCGTTCAGGTCGCTGCCCTCGCCACCCGGCTGGCCACCAACGGCAACCCGAACGTGCACGGGGATGCCGTCACCGCCGCGCTGCTCGCCGAAGCCGGCGCCCGGTCGGCCTGCACCCTGGTGCGGATCAATCTCTCCGGTGCCGAATCCGACCAGCGCCTTGCCCGGGTCGCGCACCTGCTCGCCGCGATGCCCTCGGCCCGGGGGCGCACGCACTAGACCCTGGCGTTTTCAGCCTCTGGGGGTACCGGCCGTCCGACAACCCCTCAGAACGGCGGCACCGGGCCTACGGGGCCCGTTATCGCCAGCACGACCAGGCAGGGGACATGCACCGGGTGGGCCGGGTCGAGCGCGTTCAGCACGTCGGCCAGCGCGACCGGATCCGCCGCTATCTCCAGGTGGTCGCTCAGGTCGAGCGGGCACTGGTTCTGCAGCGTGATGTTGGTGACGCCGGAGCCGGACAGGAACGCGGACGTGTACGGCGTGACCACCTCGTCGTACCGGGACTCGATGACCGTGTAGGTCACCCCGGCGACCGTCTCGCCGCCCCCGTTCAGGCTGGTCAGGAACGGCGAGCCCGCCTCCTGCTCCACGCACGCGGTACACAGCGAGTTCAGCGCGCTGTTCACCAGGCCCGCGGCGCCTAGGGCGGTAATGAGGGCGGTTAGCCCGCCCAGGGTGGTGCCGTGATTGCTGGGGGCCAGCGCGACCAGCCGGTTCACGTACCTGGCGCCGCCGAGGAACTTCAGGTAGTACCGCGGCATCATGCCGCCCTGGGAATGGCCCACCAGATCGACCTTCGCCGCGCCGGTCGCCGCGAGCACCCTGGTCACGAACGAGGCGAGCTGGCCCGCCGAGACGGCGATGTCGCCCGTTCCCTGGGAGTCCGCCGACGGCGAGGTCCCGCCGTAGTTGAAGGAGAAGACGCAGTAGCCGTGGTTGGCCAGCAGCGGCGAGGCGGCCTGCCAGTTGTCGTCCTGGTTCGCGAACGTCCCGTGCACCAGGACGACCGGGTCCGGGTGCGCGGACGACGGCCGGCAGCCGAAGTTGTCCGCCCCGGGCGGCGGTGTTCCCGGCGAGGTGAAGCCGGCCAGCGCGCCGGTCGCGAAGTCCCAGTTGACCGGCAAAGCCCCCGGAGCCAGCAGGGCCTGGGCCTGGGCCGACAGCGGGGCCGCGGCCAGCGCGGTGCCCGCCACGAGGAGTGTGGCTGCGGCCGAGGATGTCGCTAGCCTGAGGCCGGAAATACAGGCAGAGATACGGGGCATGCTCGGAGTACATGTCGTGTCGCGGCGGGTTCCTATGTGCCGGCGCAACGATTCCCGGGCCGGAATTGTCATTCGCCGACAACGACGCCGCCCTGGCCCGGGCGAATTCGGGTCACACGCGTGACTCCAGAAGTTACTTACTGGTAACGTATTGACTGGCTATATCGCGGGGGGCGGAACTTGCGTCCGGGCGGTGAGAGAAGGATGCGAGAGCTCGCGGAGGCCTCCCGTACGGAGACCGCGTCCCAGAAACCGGCCGAGCCCGTGAGCGCGGCGCCGGTGCGGGCGCTGCCCGCACCGCGGCCCGATCGCGCAGGCTCCGGCCCGGCCCTGTCCGCCGAGACCGCGGCCGTGGTCCGGGCCAGGCTCAGCGGCGCCGTCCCGGAGATGATCGAGGTCATCGGGCGCGCGATCCCGGAATACGCCAGCCGGCCGCACCCGGACGACCAGCAGCGCCTCGCCGACGCGGTGACCGGCGCCGTCGCCCAGTTCATCGCGCACATCACGCAGCCGGACCGGTCGACGCAGGCCATCACGGCGGAGTTCCGCGCCATCGGCTCCGCGGCGGCCCGCGAGGGAGCCACCCTCGACGCGCCGCAGAACGCGCTGCGCCTCGGCGCCCGGGTCGCCTGGCGTTGGCTGTGCGAGGACGGCGCCGGGCTCGGTCGGCAAGAGCTGAGCCACGTCGGCGAGGCGGTCTTCGCGTACCTGGATGAGCTGGCCGCCGCGTGCGCGCAGGGCTACGCCGAGGCGCTGGCACAGACGGCGGGGGACGGTGGCCGCCCTGGGTGAGTGGCAGCCGCAGGACGCGCTCGTGCTGCCGCCCGACGTGCTCGCCGACTGGACGCGTCCCGACCCGTGCCTGCTCGTGCCGGACCCGGACGGGCCGGGACGGCGGGCGGCGATCGACCGTGCGCTCCGCGGGCGGCCCGCCGCGATCGGCCCGTCGGTGCCGCTCGCTCGCGCCGCCATGTCGCTGCGCTTGGCCCGGCATGCGCTGGCCCTCACCCGCGCCGGGGTCATCCCGGCGGGCCGCGGCCCGGTCCGCTGCGACCAGCACCTTTCCACGCTGCTGATCCTCGCCGACGAAGACCTGGCCGGCGCGCTGCGCAGCAGCCGCCTCGCGCCGCTGGCCCGGCTGCGGCCCGGTCAGCGGGACCGGATCGCCGAGACGCTGCTGGCCTGGCTGCAACTCGGCGAGAACGCCGCGGCGGTGGCGCACCAGCTCCACGTTCACCCGCAGACGGTCAGGTACCGGCTGCGGCAGATCCACGAGCTGTTCGGCGATCAGCTGCGCGATCCGGAGCGCCGCTTCGAGCTGCAGCTGGCGCTGCGCGTCCGCACGCTGGTCGGCCGCAGGGGCGGTTAACCCACCTCGTTCGGCTCTACCGCCCGCGGGACCGGTGACAGACGATCAGCCCTGAACGCGGGTAACCCGGCGGATTGATCAGCCAAATAGGAGTTCCGCGTCTTCGCCGCCGCGCAACAAGATCATTAACAATGACAAAGCCTCGGCCGCCCGAGGAAACGTCGACATCAGTCACGAGCAGAGCCGAAGGCGTTATCCCAGGTCAAATCCGGCATCTTGCATTCCGTCGGCCACCAGGCGCCCCGCGGTTATTTCTTAGTGAGAATTCCCCGGATCATCCGCTGGGCGCGACTTGTGCTCCGCAGCCAGATTCCGCTGCGCAGGCGCGCGGTTATCTGATAGCTTCTGCCCGCATTGCGGTGGTTATGGGCACGGTCAGACCCATAGGCGCTGTTCATTTCGTTATGCACCGGGGAACAGGGGAACAGGGGAACAACACATGCGAAGAATGAGCATGACTCTCACCACGGCCGTAGCGCTGGGAGCACTGGCTTTTCCGGCGGCGGCATCGGCGGCGGTGCGCGCGCCCGTTGACGCGGCCGCGTCGGTATCCGCGGCGTGTCCGGACGTCGCCCACTACGAGAACGCCGCGCACGACGGCCATAACTGCTCGACGGTGTCGCCGGGCGCCGGGCAGATGTGGTCGACCACGCTGAACGCACCAGCGTCGTACCCGGTGATCGCCGGCGGGCGCGTGTTCGTCACCACGTCGTCGCCGGGAGGCTCGTACGGGGGTGATCTCTACGCCCTGAACGCCAGGACGGGCGCGATTGAGTGGGGCCGATCGCCCTTTCGGGGCTTTACTTCTATTTCCCTCTCGCTTTCGACAAGGGCCGCGTCTTCGTCAACAACTTCGATGGCACGGTGACGGCATTCAACGCCGCCACCGGCGCGCAGGAGTGGTCGACACCCACCAACAACTTCAGCGGCGAGCCGGTGGCAGCCAAGGGCACAGTGTGGATTGACGGCGGCGCGGGCGTGTACGGGCTGTCGGAAACAACGGGCGCTATCGCAGCCCAGTCCGGTTACCTGGACGGCAACGGCGCCGACCCCGCCGTCAATGGTTCCGGCGTTTACCTCTCCGCAGGCTGTTCGCAGTTCAAGCTGTCCCTCTCGGCTCAGGTCGTCTGGGATGACAATTCCGGCTGTACGGGTGGCGGCGGCGCTTCGACCGCTCTGTGGCGCGGCCGCATGTACGGCAGCGACGGTCATCAGATCATGGCCCAGTCGACCGGCGCCCTCGAGGGCTCGTTCTCCGGCGTCCCGGCCTTCAGCGGGACAACGGGGTTCTTCGCCAGCGGCGACGCGGTGTCGGCCCTCAACGTCGCGAAGGGCAACGCGTCACTGTGGACAGCGAACCTGCCCGCGGCGGTGGTGGCCGGGCCGGTCGCAACCCAGTCCGCGGTGTGGGTGGGCACTAGCGCGTCAACGCTGGTCGCTCTCAGCCCGGCCACCGGCGAGGTCCTGTCCACCATCACGCTGCCCGGGATCCCCGGCGGCGGCGGAGAGTACTCCGGTGACCCCTCGGACATCGGCATCGGCAACAACGTCCTGGTCGTGCCGACAGGATCGACGGTCACCGCCTTCGGGTGAGCGCGGCCCGGTAGCTGAGTGAGTTCGGTCGGCTGTGCGGGGACGGCGTAACCGCACCCCGCACAGCCGCCGTCCTACGCCAGGAGCCACCGCGCCGCTAGTTCCAGCACGTCCGCGCGACTGCGGGTGCCGTGGTCTGCCGCCATGAAGTGATTGCCGATCAGCAGCGAGAACGCGAGCATGGACCGGGCCTCGACCTCGGCCTCGTCGGAGCAGAAGGTGCTGAAGAGTACGCGTAGGTAGTCCATGCGCCGGTTGTCGACGCGGCGGAGGCGCTCGGCGACGGCCGGCTCGTGCCGGGACCAGTCGCGGACGGCCAGGTCGATGGGGAGAAGGTCCTCGCTGAAGGTGAGCGCGCCCGCCCGCCGCAGCTTGGCGCGAGCATCACCGCCCCCGCGCTCGACGCGTTCGATCACCTCGTCGGTGGCCGCCCGCTCCCAGCGGTCGAGCATCTCCGTAAGCAGCGCGCCCCGGTCCTCGAAGTGCCAGTAGAAGCCCCCGCGGGTGACGCCGAGCGACTTCGCCAAAGGCTCGATCCGGACGGCGTCGGGGCCGCCGACGGCAAGCGCCCGCAATCCCTCCTCGATCCATCTGCTGCGCGGGGTGCGGGTTGGTGCGGCCATCTTCTGTCCCTATCGCGTCCGGCCCCCGGTCGCGTTCGGCACAGCCTTTGACAATGCCGCCGGTGGTGTTAGCCTTCATCCATACACTACTGTATGGATGAAGGCCTGAAACGCACGCGGGAGGAGATCGCCGTGGCCACGGGTACGCACGAACCCCACGCCGGAACCGGGGACACCGTCGTCCAGATCGCCCTGCCGCCGGCCGCGCGGGCGCTCAGCACGTTCTCCCGGATCGACTACGAGGACGCCTTCTTCGTCGACGCCGACCCAGGCCGGGACCGCACGGCTGAGCAGTGGGCCCGGGCGGTCCTGGAAGACGCTCCGCTGATCGTGCGGCGTAGGCTCCGGCGCGGATGGCGGGCGCTCGGCCTCAAGCTCGGGTCAACTCGATCTGGCCGCCGTGTGCTCGGCTGGGAGGTACGGCGCAGCACCCCGGACCTCGTCCTCCTCGCGGCCGGCTCGCGCATCGGAATGCCGGGCGAACTGCTCTTCAAGCGCGAAAGGCACGGACTCTTGTTCGCCACCTTCGTGCAGCAGAAAAATCCCGTCGCACGTGCCGTGTGGGCCAGGATCGCGCCCAGGCACCAACGGGTCGTGCGGTCTCTTCTCACCCAGGCCGCCGATCGCGAAGCTCGCCGGTCACGAGCCTGAACCCTCAGGTGCCGGCGCTGATGAGGCCGTGCTCGCGCAGCTTGGCGCGGATGTGCGCGGCATCGGGAAGGTGGACGTCATCGAGGATGGCGAGGGCCTGCCGCCAGGCGTCGCGGGCCGCTAGCTTCCGGACTGCGCCCGTTTTGCCCGCTTTATCCGAGCCGGGCGGCAGGCGAGTGCAGCTTGACACCTACTCCCGACAGCCAGGCCACAAGCTGACCGGCATTGGCTTTCACGGTGTCGGTTTAGGGCCGCTGCTTGTGAGACGCTTGGGATCTCTGCCGCAAGCATCAACTGGGGAGGGCGGTGTGGGCGAGCATGGAAGCAACCCGGGTGACCAACACAAAGGTGCGGGCGGCAATGACCGTGTGGGCTGGATCAAGTCAGTCGGCGAAATAGCCGCGCCGCTGCTGGCGGGATTCAGCTTTACGTCGGTCATCGCCATCAGCGGCGATGCGGATCATTTCCGGTGGCCGGGCCTGACGGCGCTCGCGCTGACCCTCGCGTCGGTCCTGCTGATCCTGGCTGTCCAGTCGGCGAAATACGCTGACCCGAAGCGCCATCCCGCACCAGGGCGGCACTGGTCGACCGAGCGCTGGCATTTGGTGATGCGCAACTCGTACCATGCGGGCATTGTTGCGTTGCTGCTTGGCCTGGCCTTCGCACTGGCTCCGAAACAGGCCACGGCGGGGCAGGACGCCCTGCGGTGGGCTGCGAGTTACCTGGCCTTCGCCGCCTGCGGCGCTGAGTTCCTTATATTCGTCGCTCACCTACGCGGCGATTAGGCACCCGCGCCGTCGGAAGTCGGCGCACGCGGCACGCGAACACACCTCTTACATGACACCTGCACCCGACAGCGACGGCAGCCTGTGTCACCCCGTGCTGAAGCCAGCCCGGCGCGGCTGGCATGGGAGGTCAACAAGGTGCTCCTTGATGACGTGATCACCGTCACCGACGACATCGTCCAGGTCATGAGGTGGGCATTTGACTACCTGAAGATCGTGGCCCGGGATAGCACTCCGACTCTAGGATGCCTACCGCAGTGTCGGAGCGCACTTCCTGGCCAGGGAGCAAGACGGAAGGTACCGACCTGTACCGATCAGTCACCAGCGGCAACGCCCTCCCGCCCAGCCCGCACGCCAGCTGAGCCCGACGTAACGCTCCAGTACCCAACGAGATCCTGGTACATCGCCGAGCTGGCGAGGAGCGAGTCGTGATCGCCGGCCTGGGCGCGGTTGCCGTCAAGCACCAGAACGCGCCGCGCGCGCAGCGCAGAGGTGATCCGGTGCGCGACGACGATCAGCGTGCCGTGCCTGCTCGCGAACGCGGCTTCTGCCTGCGCCTCCGCGGCGGGATCGAGGTGGCACGTGGCCTCATCGAGGATGGCGATCAGCGCGGGGGAAAGGTAAGCACGGGTGAGCGCGATGAGCTGCCGTTCGCCCGCGGAAAGGGCGGCGGGATTGACGACCGCGTCGTATCCGCCCAGCCGGGACACCAGGGCACTCAGGCCCACAGCTTCAGCCGCGGCATCGAGTTCCGCCCCGGACAGCCCGCCGCCCGCGCCGCCCGTGCCGGCCACCGCGCCGGCCCCGCCGCCCGTGCCGGCCAACGTGCCGGCCACCGTGCCGCCCCCACCGCCCGTGCCGGCCACCGTGCCGGATGCCGCGCGGAGGTACAGGATGTTCTCGGCGAGCGTCCCGGCGAAGACGTAGGCCTCTTGCGGAATGAGCACCCGCCTGCCCGGCAGCGACGCGAGCGGGTGCCGCGTCACTGACAGCCCGTCGAGGAGGACCTCGCCGGCCGTGGGCCGCAGCATTCCCGCCAGCAGCCCGGCGAGGCTGGACTTGCCGATGCCGCTGGGGCCGACGATCGCGAGGTGATCGCCGGGCGCGATGTCGATGCTGAGGTCACGAATGATCGGCTCCGCGTGCCTGCCATAGCCGAACTCCACATCGCGGAGCCTCAGCTCCCCACCCGCCGTGGAAGCCGCTGGCGTGGAAGCCGCTGACGGGGGAGCAGCTGACGGGGGAGCATCTGGCGGGGGAGCATCTGGCGGGGGAGCATCTGGCGGGAGAGCAGGAGGCGGCGGAGCAGCTGGCAGGGAAGCAGGAGGCGGGATACTGGCCTCGAGGATGCGGTCCAGTGTCACCGTGAGCCTCACCATGCCCGCGCTGACGCCCTGAGCAAGGGTGTTCAGGGCGCTCCGCAGGCTTCCGCTGATGTACGCGATGGCACCGATGATGCGAGCCGGGGCGATGCCGCCGCGCGTCATCGACGGCGCGGCCGCCAGCACGAGCAGCAGCGGCAGCCAGCCGCCAGCCGCTATGCACAGGCTGCGTGCCGAGCCGATCCTGGCGGCCGACCGGGTCGCGCCGGCCTGCTGCGTAACCCGGGCGCCGAACTCCGCCGTAACGGAGTTCTCGCCTCCGCAGGCGGTGACGTCACGCAGGCCGGACACCGCCTTCGCGGCGGAATCAGCAACCGCCTCCTCCCCGATGACAGACATGCGCTGGCGTGCGGCGAACGGGCGCAGCAGCAGCCGCAGGATCAGCACCGAGGCCAGGATCGGCGGGACGACATACGGCAGCGTGACGGGAACGAGCGTGACCAGCCCTGCGAGCGTGCTGCCCGCGGTGAAGACGAACGTGCAGCCCACCATCAGCACGCCGGCGTAGGCGTCCCTGACGATCTCGGCCTGGTGAGTCATCCGGGCGACTGCGTGGGTATCCGGTGGTTTCGTGGCATCCGCCGAGCGTGCCAGCGCGCCCGCGACGATGAGTTCGACCAGTTCGTCGCGCAGCGGTTCGACGATGGCGCCGAGCCGGATGTATGTCTGCCTGGTGCCGTAGGCGCCTGCCAGCGCGGCGAGCGCGAGCAGCCCGAGCCAGCCGAGCCCGTCGGCCGTTCGGCCGGCCAGGAACTGGCTGACCGCCTCCGCGATCGCCCAGCCGGAGGCAACTGCCGGGAGCGCCTGCACCAGGGACCAGGCGGCCAGCCAGGCGACGTCCCGCGGACGGCGGCGCAGGCTGCGGGTCAGCAGGCTGCGGGTCAGCATGCGCCCGGCCCGGCCCCGAAACCCGGCCCGGCCCCGAAACCCGGCCCGGCCCCGAAAATCGCGCGGTAATCCACGTCGGCCCACAGTTCGCGGTGCGGGGCCAGGGCGCGCAGCCGCCCGCGGTCCAGCCAGGCGACGAGATCCGCCCGGGCCGCGGTCGTCGCCCGGTGCGCCACGATCAGCCGGGTGCGATCGCTCATCTGGTCGGTGAGCACCCGGCTGACAAGCATCTCGGTGGCGGTATCGAGGCTGGAGGTGGCGTCGTCGAGGATGAGCAGCCGGGCGCGGCCGGCATGGGCGAACGCGCGGGCAAGCCCGAGCCGCTGCACCTCGCCGCCGGACATGGGCGTCTCATCCAGCGGGGTTTGCATGCCGCCGGGGAGGCGGGCGAGGAACGCGGCGGCGCGGCTGTCTCTCGCCGCGGACAGGACTTGTTCCCGTGACGGCTGGAAGGCTCCGAAGCTGATCGCCGCCAGCGGCGTCTCGCCGAACAGCGCCGGGCGTTCGAAGGCGTACACGATGGCATCGCGCAGCGCGTGCGGGGCGAGCCGGCGCAGGTCCAGGCCGTCCAGCGTTATCTCG
>WNGQ01007471.1_pt1 | contig 10493 bp, 9 predicted proteins | sample 5407661 | NCBI WGS metagenome assembly WNGQ01 (sample SAMN13153382, study PRJNA577476) | soil metagenome | isolation source: 60 cm soil or saprolite under Garry oak tree replicate 2 | place: USA:California | collected 2016-06-15 | reverse complement strand
GGAATTTCTCGACGACCATCATGAGGCTGGCGCCGCCGTTGTGGAACGCGTCGCCGATCAATAGCGGATGGCCTTCCACGACCGTGGCCACATCTCCGAGGCGCACCTTGGCGCCATCGACGGGGACGCGGGCCAGGTCTTCCGGCGTCGAGATCGGCAGGATGTGCTGGACTCCAATCCGCTGGTTCGGAGTGTCGATCCATCCGCCGGTCCCTGGGAAGGAAGCGTTCAGGAACGTGAGAGGCGACACCCACAAGGAGTCCCCTGTTGTCTTGATGATCTGCTCCTGGGTGATGCCGTGGGCGCGGAGTCGCTCTGGGTCGATCAGCACCTGGAGCTGCCGCTCACGGTGGCCCCAGACCGAGACGTTGGCCACGCCCGGAACGCCCATCAGTCGCGGCTTGATCGTCCAGCGGGCCAGCACCGAGAGCTCGATCAGGGAGAGCTTCTTCGAGGACACGCCGATCATCATGGTGCGGCTCGTCGCCGACACCGGGTTGAGCATCACCGGCCGTTGCGACACGTTCGGTAACATGTAGGACAGAATTAGGCGTTCCTGGACCAGCTGCCGTGCCTGCAGCAAATTGGTCCCGGGCTGGAAGATCAGCTGGACCGATGACATCCCCGGGACCGACTGGGAGCGCATGGCCTTCAGCCATGGCACCCCGGCGAGGAGCTCCTCCGTGTTCAACGTGACCAGGTTCTCGACCTCGGCGGCGGAGAGCCCCAACGCCTCAGTCTGGATCTCCGCGGTCGGCGGCGCGAACTCGGGGAAGACGTCCACTGGCATCCGCCCGAGTCGAGTGATGCCGAAGACCATCATCGCCGCGGCAATGCCGACGACCAGAAATCGATACTGCAGGCTCGACCCGACGATCCAACGCATCATGAAAGGAGCCCTCCCTTGGCGGGGCATTCTCCGGTTTCAAGCTGTGTGGACAATCGGTGACGGAGCTATGGTGATGTAGGAAACCGGCCGGCGGCACTATAGGTCTTCCACCGACGGGCGATTTCCAGGTACGGAACTTCGTACGGGAACCCCTTTGCTCTACCAGGGAGAGGGTTCGGTCGCGGCGCCCGTGATCCCTTCCCTCACACCGGCTCGGCCAGTCGCCGCTGCAAGACGTAGTGGACGAGCTGGGCGTTGCTCTGCATGTCCATCTTCTCGAGAATCCGCGCCCGATACGTGCTGATCGTCTTGACGCTCCGCTCGAGCTCCTGGGCGATCCGGCCAACGCTCTTGCCGCTACCCAGGAGGCACAACACCTGGTATTCGCGGTCCGAAAGACGTTCGTGCGGCGCCTGGTCCAGGCCATTGCCGAGCGCGCCGATGAGCTCCTCGGCCGCGGCCGGGCTCATATAACGCAGGCCCTGGGCGAGTCGGCGGACCGCCCGGACCAGCTCCTCGGGCGACGCGCTCTTGGTCACGTAGCCGGCCGCGCCCGCACGAAGCGCCCGCACCGCATAGTCTTCCTCGGGATAGGCGCTGAGGATGAGGATCGGAAGCTTCGGGCGCTCGCGTTTGATCTCCTTGAGCACGTCCAGGCCGCTCCGGTCGGGGAGGGTCACATCGAGCACGATCACGTCCCAGGCCTTCTGCTCGACGAGCTTGCACACCTCGGCGCCCGTCCCTGCCTCGCCCAGCACGACGATGTCGCGCTGCCGGGTCAGGATCTCGCGCAGACCGACTCGAACGACGGGATGATCGTCGGCGACGAGGACGCGGATCATTCGCCGTTGACCGGACGAAGAACGACAACTTCTCCGACAGCTTCACTCGTTCGCCGAGTCGCGCTCACGCGCTCACCCCTGCCTGCCCTGCGTCGCATGATCTCTACTCGCTGCACGGCAGCCGTTGACGCCACGGTCCGGAGGGGCTGCATAGACTACACCAAGCTCGTCGGCCCCCCGGCACCGCTCGGTAACGCCGCGACATTGTGATGTCGCCCGCCGCGTCGATCGCAACGTGGCCGTCGAGAATTCGGGTCGATCGAGCGAGCTGTAAACTCGAGCGAATAGATCGACTACCGGACGGGGCTGGCGGCACGCTCGTCGTGACGTCGCCGAGGCGGGAGGATTCCGGGACTAGACGGTCTGCAGCTTCTTGAGCGCGCGAAGCCGGTCGCGCAATTCAGCGGCCTGCTCGAAGTCCAGGCGCCGGGCGGCCTCCTTCATCCGGCCTTCCAACTCGCTGATCCGCTCGGTCAACTGCGCCGGGGTCTCGAAGCGCTCCGGCCCGCGCTCCTCGACCTCGACCGTGACGTAGTCGCGCTCGTAGACGGTCTGGAGCAACTCGCGGATGGACGAGCGGATCGTCTCGGGCGTGATGCCGTGCTCCGCGTTGTAGGCGGCCTGCAAGACCCGCCGGCGCTCCGTCTCCTGGATGGTCGCCGCCATCGACTCGGTCACGTGGTCGGCGTACATGATGACCTCGCCGTTGACGTTGCGGGCCGCGCGTCCCGCCGTCTGGATCAGCGACGTCCCCGAGCGCAGGTAGCCTTCCTTGTCGGCGTCGAGGATGGCGACCAGCGAGACCTCGGGGATGTCGAGGCCCTCGCGAAGCAGATTGATGCCGATCAAGCAGTCGAACTTGCCGAGCCGGAGATCGCGGATGACGGCGACACGATCGAGCGTGTCGATGTCGGAGTGGAGGTAGCGCACGCGCAACCCCGCCTGCTGGTAGTACTCGGTGAGGTCCTCGGCCATGCGCTTGGTGAGCGTCGTCACCAGCACGCGCTCGTTGCGCTCGGCGCGGGCCCGCACCTCGGCCAGCAGATCGTCGACCTGCTCGCCCGCCGGCCGCACGGTGATCTTCGGATCGGTGAGGCCGGTCGGACGGATGACCTGGTCCACCACGGCCTCGGCGGCCAGCCCCAGCTCGTACGCGCTCGGTGTCGCCGACACGTACACCGTCTGGGTGACGATGCGCGTGAACTCCTCGAACGTCAGCGGGCGGTTGTCGAAGGCCGACGGCAGCCGGAAGCCGTACTCGACGAGCGCCTCCTTGCGCGAGCGGTCGCCGTAGTACATCCCGCGGATCTGCGGCACGGCCACGTGGCTCTCGTCGATGATCACGAGCGCGTCCTTGGGCAGATAGTCGATCAGCACCGGCGGCGGCTCACCGGCCCGACGCCCGGTCAAATGCCGCGAGTAGTTCTCGATGCCGTGGCAATACCCCAGCTCGCGCAGCATCTCCATGTCGAAGAGCGTGCGCTGCTCCAGGCGCTGGGCCTCCAGCAACCGGTTGCGCGGGCGCAGGAAGGCCAGGCGCTCACCCAGCTCCTCCTGGATCGTGCCCAGCGCGCGCTCGAGCTGGGCGGCCGGCGTGACGTAGTGACTCGCCGGATACACGTGAACGCTGTCCAGGCGCTCGAGCACCTGGCCGCGCAACGGGTCGATCCGGTGGATGGCGTCCACCACGTCGCCGAAGAGCTCGATGCGCAGCGCGAACGTCTCCTCGTTGGCCGGAAAGATCTCCACGATGTCGCCGCGCACACGAAACGTTCCCCGGTGGAAGTCGTAGTCGTTGCGCTCGTACTGCACGGCGATGAGCCGGCGGATGATCTCGTCGCGGTCGATCTGCTCGCCCTCGCGCAGAGCCAGGTGCATCTCCTGGTACGTCTCCGGGGCGCCGATGCCATAGATACAGGACACCGAAGCCACCACGACCACGTCGCGGCGTTCCATGAGCGAGCGCGTGGCCGAGTGGCGCATGCGATCGATCTCGTCGTTCACCAGGGCGTCTTTCTCGATGTAGGTGTCCGACTGGGGGATGTAGGCCTCGGGTTGGTAGTAGTCGTAGTACGAGACGAAGTACTCGACGGCATTGTGCGGGAAGAACGCCTTGAACTCGCTGAAGAGCTGAGCGGCCAGGGTCTTGTTGGGCGACAGGACCAGGGTGGGCCGCCGAACGTTGGCGATCACGTTGGCCATCGTGTAGGTCTTGCCCGAGCCCGTCACGCCGCGCAGCACAGTGTGGCGCTGGCCCGAGCTCACCAGCTCGGTGAGGCGCTCGATGGCGCGTGGCTGGTCGCCGCGGGGCGGAAACTCCGAGGTCAGCCGGAACACTGACGCCCTTAGGACGCCGGGACGGCGTCCGCCACGAGATACTTGCGCCAGGAATCGATCAGCGAATGCGCGTGCGGGTGCTTGAGCATGTGCGTCGAGAACACGAACTTGGGATGCACCGGCTCGCGGAGTAGTCGCATGCCCACCTCGTCGGGGAGGCGATTTCCCTTCTTGAGGTTGCAGCGAAGGCAGGCCGCGACGACGTTGATCCACGTCGTCTCGCCGCCGCGCGACCGCGGCATGACGTGGTCCACGGTGAGACGCTCGCCGCGGCGGTTGCAGTACTGGCAGGTGTAGCCGTCCCGTCGCAGGATGTTCTTCTTGTTGAAGGCCACCCTGTCGAGGAACGGCTTGCGTATGTATACAGCCAGGCGGATCACTGCCGGCAGCGCGAAGGCGCGCGACGGCGAGCGAACCACACGGGGCGAGTCCTCCACGGCTTCCGCCTTGCCGGCGAGCATGAGCGTGATGGCGCGACGGCCATTCGTGAAATGCAGAGGCTCAAAGCTGTAATTCAGGACCAGGACGGCAATCTCGTCCATGTCGGGCCTAGGATAAGCGGCACGAAAATCCGTGTCAAATTAGGCCTCAGGATCGGGCGACATTCTTGAGGAAGAAGAGGAGGTTGGCGGGACGCTCGGCCAGGCGCCGCATGAAGTACCCGTACCAGTCCTCGCCGAAGGGAACCAGCACGCGCACGGGCAGACCCTCGGCGGCGAGGCGCCCGGGCATCTCGGGTCGGATCCCGTAGAGCATCTGGATCTCCCAGCGCCCGGAGGCAAGGCGTCGCTCGCGGACGCGATCGCGGACGTGGGCCAGCATCTGATCGTCGTGGGTGGCAAAGCCCGTGTACGCGCCGCGGGCCAGCGCATCCGGCGCCAGCAGGCGATCGATCAAGCGGCGATAGGCTCGATCGACATCGTGCTTGTCGGGATAGGCGATCGCGGGCGGCTCGCGATAGGCGCCCTTGCACAGACGCACGGTGGCGCCGACGTCGATCAAGCGCTCGAGGTCGGCGGGCGTCCGGCGAAGGTAGGCCTGGACGACGCAGGCGAGGTGCGAGTGCTGGGGCCGGAGCCGTGCGTACAGCGCGAGCGTGCGGTCCGTGTAGACCGACGACTCCATGTCGACCCACACGCGCGTGCCCACCGCGCGGGCGCGCTCGAGCACGGCGGTGAGATTCGTGACGCACACCTGCTGGCCGAGGTCGAGGCCGCGGTGGGTCAGTTTCAGCGACGGCAGCACGTTTAGATTACGGCGCTTGATCTCGTCGAGCAGATGCAGGTAGGTCTGGGTCGCGCGCTCGGCGTCCGCCGGGGTCGCGACGTTCTCGCCCAGGTACGTCACCGCCCCCATCAGGCCACGGGCGTTGAGCCCTTCGAGGACGGCCAGGGCATCCTCGGTCGTCGTCCCCGCGACGAAGCGGCGCACCAGCGCTCGGGTTGCCGGCACACGCTCCATCCATCTGCCGATGGCGGGCCGCGTCGAGAGCGCGAGGAGCACACGGCGCATCATGAGAGCCGCTCGATGGTGTCGGCCATGATACCTTCCCGCAATCCCCAGTCGCTCACCACGACCGCATCCGTCCGCGTGACGTCGAGGCTGGCGAGGACGATGGCGACGCCAGGCACGATGAGATCGGCGCGGCCCGGCTCGAGGCACGGCAGGCGCCCACGCTCGTCCTGGGTGAGCACGCAGAGGCGATCGCGAAGCTTCTCGATCGCCGCCCGGCTCAACCGATGCCCCTGCACGCGCTCGGCGTCGTAGGATCGAAGGCCGAGGTCGAGCGCGGCCAGTGTCGTCACCGTTCCCGCCGTTCCCACCAGATCAGCAACACCCGAGGCGCGCACGGCGTCGGGAAGCTCCTGCTCGAGACCGTGGCGAATCTCCGACTCCATCGCGCGATAACGATCCACGTCCACGCGCATCGGACATGGGAAGCGCTCGCTGAGCGGCACCACGCCGAGCCGCAAGCTGATGGCCGTCTCGACTCGCCCGGCGTGCGCCAGGATGTACTCGGTGCTCCCGCCGCCGATGTCGAAGGCCAGCAGCCGTCCCTGAGCCGTACCGAGGCCGGCGACGATGCCGCGGATGGTCAACCGCGCCTCCTCTTCACCGCTCACGATCTCGACCGCCTGGCCACTCGCGCGCTCGACGGCGATCGCGAACTCACGCCCGTTGGCGGCGTCTCTCACCGCGCTCGTCGCGATGATCCTGAGCGCGCCGGCGCCTGCCTCCCTCGCCCGCCGTGCGTATTCGGTCACCGTCGCGGCCGTCCGATTCATCGGCGTCTCGGCGAGACGACCACTCGCGCGGAGGCCTTCGCCGAGTCGGGTGACGCGCTGATCCTGCACGACGGTCGTCCAGCGGCCAGCTGCAGCAATGTCGGCGACGAGCAGGCGGACCGTGTTGGTGCCGAGGTCGATGGTGGCGAGTCGCATCTGACGACGACGCCCTGTCGGGAGGCCACGATCCTCCCGAACAGGCGTCGAATGCTCGATCCGGGCGCGACGACTACTTTTGGAGACTGCGGATGTAGTTCACCAACGCCCAGCGATCCTTGTCCGGGAGATGCTTCCAGGGCGGCATGGCCCCGCGCCCGTTGGAGATCTTCCAGAAGATATCGCCGTCGGGTTCGCTCTTCACCTTGGCCGAGGTCCAGTCGGCGGGCTTGGGCGGCGGCAGCGCGGCGGCGGCAGGGCCGTTGCCCTTCCCTTCCGGGCCGTGACAGGTCGCGCAGTTCGTTTCTGCGAGCTTCTTGCCCTCGGCAATGGACTTGGGATCCTTGGGCGACGGATTCTTCATCGCCTTCGCGTCCGCTGGCGCCTTCCACTCGGGCTGCGCCGAGACCACGGCAGCGCCGGCCACGAACAAGGTCGCCGCTACGGCAACCACGCACTTCGCCCCCGTCCTCATGAGCCCTCCTCCGGGATAGTGATGGTATTCACACACGCAATCGACGCCATTTACACACGTGCGACGTGAGGAATCAAGAACCTATTCACCGGCCGAGTGCTTTGAGCATCTCCTCGACCGTGCAGAACTTTACGCGTGGACGGCCGCTCGGGCGGCCCCGCTCGACTTCGAGCCGATCGAGTATCTTCCAGTCGGGGTACGACACGCAACGGGGCTGACGCTCCCGGACCAACCGCTCGATCGCCGCGCGATCGGACGCCGGCGGATGCAGCGTCGACCCCGCCTTGGCATCCTCGAGCATGAGCGCGACGGTCTCGCCCGCATCCGGCTTGTTCGTTCCGATAACACCGCTCGGGCCGCGTTTGATCCAGCCCGCCGTGTATTCGCCGGCACGCGGGCGCTTCGTCGCCGGGTCCAGCACCCGGCCCTTGTCGTTGAGGATCACGCCGGACCGCTCGTCGAACGGCACGCCGGGGAGCGCGACGCCTCGGTACCCGACGGAGCGAAACACGAGCCCGGCCGGGATCTCCTCGATCTCGCCGGTCGGCTTGGCTTGCGGACCGCGGTCGCTGGCCTCGAGACGGTTCTTCACGAGCCGAAGCGCCCGGACGTGACCCTTGGCGTCGCCGAGCACTTCTACCGGCGAGACGAGAAAACGCGCGAACAGGCGCTTGCGCTTTCCCGTCGGGGCACGACGTGCGTACTCCTGCAGGATCTCCACTTTCTTGGTGGTGGCGCGGTCCGGCGACGCCTCGAGGGCGGCCCGCGACACGGGATCGAGCTCGACCTCCTCCGGCTGCACGATCAAATCGGCGTCGGGCAGCTCCCCCAGCTCCTTGATTTCGGGATTCGTGAAGGCCGCCTGGGCGGCGCCGCGACGCCCCAGCAGGTAGACCTCGCGGACACGGCTGTGGCAGAGCGCCTCCAGCGCGTGGTCGGCGATGTCGGTCGCCGCCAGCTCCTCGGGCGAGCGACACAAGATGCGCACCACATCGACGGCGACGTTGCCGACGCCCACCACCATCGCGCGCTCCGCCGACAGGTCGAAGACACGATCACGATAGTCGGGGTGACCGTTGTACCAGGCGACGAACTCCGTCGCCGGGTGACTGCCGACCAGATCCTCACCGGGAATGCCCATCCGACGGTCGGTCTGGGCGCCCGTCGAATAGAGAATCTGGTGGTAGTGACGTCGCAGGTCCTCGACCGTGACGTGATGCCCCAGTTCCACGCCCCCGAAGAATCGGAAACGCGGATTGGCGGCGACCTTGTCGAATGCAGCCGTCACCGACTTGATCTTCTGGTGGTCGGGCGCGACGCCGAGACGAACGAGCCCGTACGGCGTCGGCAGGCGATCGAAGAGGTCCACTTCGACCGGCACGGCATCCTGGCGGAGAAGGTGGTCGGCGGCGTAGTAGCCGGCGGGGCCGGCTCCGATGATGGCGACGCGGAGCGCGGTCACGCGGCAGTCGACCCGAGCTTCACATTGTGATCTTACCGCGTTGTCGCACCGCCGCCATCCAACAGATCGCGGCCGCCACACCGTACGCACCGGCCAGCCGCACGGTGATCGGCCGTGGCGGCGACCAGGGCAGGAAGAGAGCGCCGCTGGGCAACGGCGAGTGGATGAGGCCGCAGAGCACGGCGAGGCTGCCCGCCGCCAGCAGGGCCGCCGCCACGTATGTCCGGCCGTCCAAGATCGCCGTGAGTGTCCAGGCCCACAGCACTGCGGTGAGGATGAAGCCGTTCCCGAGCACGAGCAGCGCTTGCCACATGAGCGCCCCGTCCCCTGAGAAGTCCGCCGGCGATCGCCCAAGCGCCCCGAGCAGGCTGCCCGCCTCGATGACGACGACCGTCGCGGCCACCGGAACGAAGGCCAGCGCGACGGCGGGCCCGTGATGACGAGGCGACGCGTGGAATGCCTGGGCCGTGATCTCCAGGCCGATGAAGATCAGGATCGGCGCGACCGCGGCTTCCGGAAGCACGGCGACGAGCCTCGACAGCACGCCGAGGGCTGCGCCAACGCCGATGACGAGCCCGGTCACGAGCGTGTACCCCGCCCGCGCGCCCATCGCCTTGTAGGCTGGATGTCCGATGTAGGGAGTGTTCTGTACGACGCCGCCGCAGAGCCCCGCCACGATCGTCGCGAGGGCTTCGGTGAGCAGGATGTCGCGCGCGCGGTACTCGTCGCCGGCCGCCGCCGCCGATTCGGTGTTGTCGATCCCACCGATCACGGTCACGAGCGCGAACGGCAGCGCCACACTCAAGTACCCGGCCGTTTCGGGAAGCGCGTCGAGCCAGGCCAGTGTGGGCCACGGCACCGCCAACCTCAGTGCGCCGAGCGCTGGGCCGTGAGTCTCCCCCGTCCATGCACCGCGCAGCCAGAAGATGGCCGCGCCCGCGACCACGGCGACGAACGCGCCGGGCAGACCCCAGGGCATCCTCACGCGACCGAGAAGCGCCACCAGCAGAATCGTCAGCGTCGGCAGGCCGACGAGCGGATCCCGCATGACCTTGAGCGCCGGAAGGAAGGCGATCAGCAGAATCGCAATCCCGGCGATGGAGCCGAGGAGCGCCGCCCGTGGGACGACGCGTCGGGCGAAATCCCCGGCGAAGCTCAGCACGGTCTTGACCAGGCCGATGGCGATGGTCACGCCCATCCCGACTTTCCACGCGAGCATGGCGTCTCCCGTGGCCATCTTCACGGGCCCCACCACCCCGAACACCATGGCGAACAACGTGGGCGTGTCGATGCCGAACGGCATCGCGGTCACGTCGTCACGCCCGGTCCGGGTCATCAGCTGGAGGGCCAGCCACGTATAGGCGAGGTCGCCCACGAGGACACCGAGCGCGGTGCCCGGGACCATGCGGTAGAGCACGAGGTCGGCCGGGAACTGAAAGACGCCGATGAGCACGCCCGCGAGGATGACGAGCTGGGTGATGTTGTCGAGGGCGAGCCCGAGAAATCCGTTGAGGTCCCCGCTGCGAATCCAGCGGGGCGGCGGCAGAATCGCGGTCCCGGCCGGGATCAGGAGCCGGTCAGCTCGCGCGCGAGCGCACGCGTGCGCTCAGCCATCGATCGGCCCCACGCCAGGCTGCCGCGGTTGTCGGCAACTTCTTTGTAATCGAACTCGATCGGCCTCGAGGTCTTGCCGCCGAATCGAAGGCGAGCCGCGTAGGACTTCCCTTCCCGCTCGTCACCCGACTCCAGTTCGACCTCGATCCGTGGATTTTCGCGCTTGGCGTGAGAGAGGAGGAAGTTGTGCAACCACCGCGCGACCTCGTCGTAACTACCGCCCGAAAACATGCGCGGAGTTTAGCACTGGCTGTGGCGGCGCTTTGCGATTCAAATCGCGCCCTATGATCATGAACAACGGGGGGAATGAGACATTCCCCCCGTTGGCCCCCCTGGTTTGCGCTGTGTGTCTACACCGCAGTTCGGATCGCCGCCTCAGCACTCGTTGAAGCCACAGCTCAGGCACTTCTTGCAGCCTTCCTCGTACACGAAC
>WNGQ01015844.1_pt1 | contig 10494 bp, 10 predicted proteins | sample 5407661 | NCBI WGS metagenome assembly WNGQ01 (sample SAMN13153382, study PRJNA577476) | soil metagenome | isolation source: 60 cm soil or saprolite under Garry oak tree replicate 2 | place: USA:California | collected 2016-06-15 | reverse complement strand
ACTCCTCGAGCCGAGTACACGACGGTGGAACTCAACCAGGGGGCGGGCAAGGCTTTCGAGGCGGCACTCGCCGCGGAGCAATCAAAACTGCAGGGAGAGACGCTTTGGTATCGACTGGTCGTGGGCGGCAACACGCCGTGCTACGTCCGCCTGCGTCCGCGCGCAACGCTGGCGGCCATTCTCGATGAGCGCGCTGATCAGGCACTCGCTGACAAAGTGAACGGCTGGATCTCAAAGATGACCGTCGAGACCCTCAATCTGCGGCCGAACATGCTGGTAAACGTCAAGCCCGAGCCCGCGCGGTAACCGAGAACTTCAATGCTCCACGGTCTGTACGCACGTGTTTCAATCCTGCGTCCCCACACCAAACGGGACGCCGTCTAAAGAAGCGGGAGACGAACGCAATGAACGAAACAGCACAGCAGTACACTCAGCGGATCACAGCCTACGTGGAAGGGAAGGAGCCTCTGACAGTTCAGGCCGCGACGGCAGAGAAACTTGAGCGGCTAATCGAGGGCGTGCCTACGAGCGAATTGCGCAGGCGCCCGGCCGCTGACAAGTGGTCGGTTGGCGAGATCGTGGCGCACCTTGGGGATGCGGAAATTGTGACTGGATTCCGCATGAGGCTGATTCTCGGCGCGCCGGGGGCTCCCATCGCGGGCTACGATCAGGATTCTTGGGTGACCAGCGGGCATTATGAGAAGCGCGATCCGCGCAAATCAGTCGAGCAATTTCGCGTGCTCCGCGAAGCCAATCTTGCCTTGCTCGAGTCACTGACACCCGAGCAGTGGAAGCAATACGGGATGCATTCCGAGCGCGGACAGGAAACGATTGAGCTTATGGTCCGCATGGCTGCGGGCCACGATATCAACCACCTCCAGCAGATCGAGCGGATCTTGCCAGCGCAACGGAAGTAGGCGGAGCCGCTCAGCCGGCAGCCTTGATCAATTTGCTCCGAGCGAAATTCCGGCGGTGCGCGTCGGTGGCGCCAACGGTCGCATGAAGGTTATCGAAATTCGCGATGAGTTCGGCGTGGACTCCTTACAGCTCGTCGAGCGTCCCGATAGAGTACCTGGCCCGGGGCAAGTCGTCCTCAAAATGAAAGCATTCTCCATCAACTATCGGGACCTTCTCGTTGTCAACGGCGTCGGGCGATGGAAACCACCTCTCGGACGGGTTCCCCTATCTGACGGCGTGGGTATCGTTGCCGCCGCGGGAAACGGCGTATCTCGAGTAAGGGTTGGGGATCGAGTCGCCCCTATTTTCTATCCGAACTGGTTGGACGGCCGAGTCGCAGCCGGGAAGATGGGGCAGGCCCTGGGCGGCGCGGCCACTGATGGTGTCCTCGCCGAATACACACTGTTTGATGAGGCCAGCCTGGTGCATGTGCCGACACATTTGACCGACGAGGAAGGTGCCACGCTCCCATGCGCTGGGGTTACTGCATGGAACGCAGTTGTTTCGGGCGGCCGACTTGTTAAGATTTTTTACCGGCAGGTTGACGAAGATTTTGGTACCCATGATTGCTCCGTTCAGTTGGCGTGGAACCGCTTTGACTCGTTGACGTCAGCCAGTCGTTCAAGAAAAGTCCGAATCGACATCAATTCGAAAGCTTGCTTTTCACGCTTGCTGACAGCCTTTCGTAGTGACGCATCTCGTCGATGTCTTTTACGAAAGGCTGCACAGCCGCGAAGAAGGCCCTGAATTCTGGACTGGAGCGAAACCCTTTCAGGTGGCCTTCTTCGGAATCCCATTCGATTCGAAGGATGTAGCGATCTGGATCTTCCGTGCAGTGGGAGAGTTCGTAAGCCAAGCAATGGCTGGACGCTTCAAGCGAACCCAGGGCTTTTTTGTAAGCCATTTCGAAAGCCTCGCGTCGCTTCGAATCAATCTTGTACCGCGTATATTCAACAATCATAGTTTCTAGCCCGAGTTCTTTCGGGAAGCGAATGCCCTCAAGAACTGCAGCCATCGCTTTCCTCGAGCGAAAATCTCGCTCGCGCAATCTCAACGGAGCTGCGCTATCCTGACCTTCAAACAACTCTTTTTTACATGAGCGGGTTGCCGAGTCCAGTAGGCACAATTTTGTAACCGGAGTTCGATATGCGTCTTTCTGAGTGTCCCGTTAGAGCGACCATCGACGTAATTGATGGTAAATGGAAACCGATCATCGTAAATGCCTTGAAGCCTGGGACGCTGCGATTCGGCCAATTACGGCGCCATGCTCCCGAAGCCACGCGAAAAGTCCTTACCGAGCAATTGCGTCAACTGGAGAAGGATCAAATTATTACTAGGAAGGCTCTAGGGCAGAGATGGGAGCGAGTGGAATATGCGCTCACCCCTTACGGGCGGACTCTCGTACCGGTTCTGACACTAATGGCAAAGTGGGGCAAGAAGCATAAGAAGTCTGGCCGCGCCAATAACGGAGCCGAGGCGGCGCTGCTCCAAACAGTCTCTTAAATCGGGAGGTTGTCAGACGTAAAAATCCCTTAGCCCTGGAACAGTGACCGCGCGGCCCCACTAATTTTTCGGCGCGTGTCGTGAGATGCTCTCTTCGTTTTCCCGAAAGGCACGTGCTGATTGTTACGAATTGATTAGTACCGAAAAACGCGCCAGCAGTGACCAACCAATCGCTGGAGGGAAGCCGGACTTGGCTGCGAGCTATTTAGGCTACTCAATTGTGAAGACGGCTGACGTCACAATCTTCGAATGTTTCGGCAGCGTGGCGCAGTTCAAATTCGGAATGGCGCCCCGCCAGTAGTCCAGCTTCGTTCCGGTTAGGTAGAAGCGGCCCGCCGCCCGGCTTACGGGCTGACAGCAGAAGGGGCTGCGACAAGTCAGGGAACTAAAACCTTCGGTTTGAATACATATATGGACACGGGGTCAACAGAAGAGATCAATCCAGCCCAGGTACGATCCTCTCATATTGGAGGAATCGCGTCAGCTCCCACCGGTTCGAGTGATGTAGTTGCTCCACTGCCAAAGGCATTCCGTTCTCCGACGTCCAGACCGCGTGGGTGTCGTCGAGTTCGAACTTCAGGGCGTCGATGTGTTTGCCGAGGACGGTGATCCTTTGGCGTCCAACAAAACGAACTTTCTTGTTCTCCGTGCGGTCGGCCACTACGGTGACATGATTCGGATCTCCATCGTCGGCGTCCCATACTTTAAGATAGACGAGCGGGATGGTGCGGCTCTGTTGGGGATCGCGCGGGGCGCTCAGAACCATGCTGGCGAACGAAAACGGAAGGTCGAACTCCGGGTGTTCATTGACTGAGTCCACCGAGATTTCGAACATATAAGGCGCTGGTAGCGAGATGTTCCCGCCCCCCTGTTTGTTGTGGATTGAATAGTCACAATGCAGGCGCTGGCCGTCTGTCAGCGGCTGGAGATGGCAGTCGTATGAGCCTACGAGGGGAGGGTCCCAGGGGACAGGAAATATCTTGAATCCCTCGGTGTGGAACTGATGGGAAAGGTAAAGAATTTGTTTAGCTGGGGATGCTTGCGGTCGACCTAGCAGATACATCGTCGTCTCGAGCTCATAGCCTACCGCCGTCTTCCAGAGCACCCACTGGTCGAAATGTCTACGAAACTCCCCCTCGCGGCCGTTGGCGACGACGCTGAAGGCGCCCTCCGCGGCCTTCTGGCGCGGTTCCTGCGCGTAGAGCGTTGTGGAAAGGAGCAGCAGGGCCAAAATGAAAGTAAGCGTACGCGAAGGCGTTACATGCGCGGCCGGAGTAGAGGCGCTCATCTTGCGAGACTACATCATTGGCAGATCGCTTGATGAGAGGCGTGAATGAGGTACCCCCACAACCGGATAATAGGGAGGTGTGGCGGGCGAGTACCCTAATGGCCGGAACAGCGGCGTGAAACTCGGCAAGGTTTCAGATACCTCCTGATACCCGCAGTGACCGACAACCGCTGGCGAGAAGACTTATCAATACCGATCCGGCGGGCGACCCAGGTTTCGGATTGCCGAAGGCTTATCCAGCGCCTTGCCTCACGTTGTGCAATCGGCGGCAGGAATCGGATAGCGACATCTGATTTTCAGCCACCTGTGCAATATTGCGCAGCACCAACATGCCAGGAAGTAGGCATCTGCCGGTCATCGTTTGGATATACGGCGGCGGATACATCAACGGGTCGGCCTCGATGCCCTTGTACTGGGGCGATCTGGCTTCTGAAGGTCTGTGGAAACACTTCACGGAAGCGGGCGAATACCTGAAAGAATTCATCACGCGGCATCGCGAACAGCTTTCCTGAAACTCCGGACGGCCTGTCCTATGGCGTATCTCGCGGGGGCTCAACCCTGTTCCGCAACGGCCACTGAATTCCTTCAGCGCGCCGCGTCGGTACGGATTGTTCGAATCCCAAACACGCCTGGAATATCGCTTCCGCTGGAAGCCTCGAAGCGCACCGTCACTTTCTGCTTGCCTTCGACGAACTCGGCGGGAATTGAATACTCAACGTCGAAGAAACGCACGTCCTGCTCCGGGCTGCGCCTCTCCGTCTCCTGTCCTCCCACTTTTTTTCCGTCCACCAAAATATCGAAAGATCCCTTCCGGCGCGCGTCATTGCTAAACGTAACTACCAGTCCCATCGGACGACCTGCGTCGACTGGCAGATCAAACGAGAACCACTTCGTCCCTCGTCGCCCATAGCGCTCCATCAACTGAACAGGAGCGCTGTCTTCGCCCTGCTGGTTGAAGTCGCGTTCCGTCTGCATTTGCCCCGGTTGCACAAACGCCACCGTCGCCGCCTCAAGCTTCTTTTGTTTTTCTTGTTCAGCGGCGAAAGCCTCCGACTTTTTCTTCCACTCTTCGGGAGTGCACATATCCCAATAGATCGCGTATCGTCGCCGCGGTAATTGGTAAAACGGCACAAATGTGATGTCCGAAGTCAGACCGAGGCCGGAGGTCACAAATGTTCCCGGCTTGCCTGGCACTGGTTTCAGAAAGTTCTCGACGGGCTCCGCAGCGGCCACAAGCACTGGCGCCGAGTCTTCCCCGGCTGCAGTTCGTCGCGCTCGTCGTTCTTGTTCCTGCCGTTCTGGACCGAGATCCCCAGCCAGCACCAGCGGTCCCCACATCAGCGCGAATCGCTCTAGATTGTCCGGCAGCGGTTCTTTGCGAAGTGTCTTCGGCAGAGCCAACTCCACCGTATCTCCTTTTTTCCACGTCCGTGTGATCTCCACGTAGGAATCCGCCTTGGGCAAATCCTTCAACGCCTGGCCATTCACCTTGACGCTGAAACCCACCCCCGCCCAATACGGCCGCCGCAAAGCCAAAGTGAATTTTCTTGCTGATTTGGGCGCGACCTCTATGGACGCGGTTTCACCCATGGGAAAATCGGTGTTCATTTCCACTTGGACGCCTTCAGTTTCCCAATTCGCGTGCGTAGGCACATACAAGCTCACCCAAAGTTTGTCCGCGGATTCATAGTAGATGCCGTATCCGTGAAGCGCATGGCTCTCCATGCCGCTGCCCACGCAGCAAGTAAAGTCCTCGAACTTGTCCTGATATTCGTGCTGTACTCCGCGGCCGACCGGCACCATGTAGCACACGCGGCCATCATCAGGATCTTGCGACGCAAGAATGTGATTAAAGAGCGCCCGTTCGTGGAAGTTCGCATAGCGTATCTTCGGGTCGACGGAGAAAAGCGTGCGCGACATCTTGATCATGTTATAGACATCACAGGTTTCCGCCGTGCGTCCATCGATCATGTTGTTCAGCTTGTCGGGCTGGCTTAGGTACTCATTCTTGCCGTGCCCGCCGGTGGCAAAGCTATGATGCATTGCCACCTCGTCCCAGAAAAATGTTGCCGCTTTGTGGTCGGTTTCATCGCCGGTGTAGATGTACCTCGAAAGCGACCCAATCATTTTGGGCACTTGCGTGTTCCCGTGCTTGCCACCGAGAATGTCTTGTCCCGCGGCAAGCGGATCGATCATCGCGCGGTGTTCGAATTTCCCGGATAGCGCCAGCCAACGCCGATCGCCCGTGTCGGCGTAGAGATCGGCGGTCACCTCGTTCATCCCTCCGAACTCCGTCGCCAGCATCTTCTGCGTTTGCTCGTCGTCAAGCTTGGAAACAATACTCTCCGCCCAGCTCGCGAACTTGATCTCCACATCCAGCGCCGTGCGGTTGCCCGTGTAACGGTAGGCGTCTCGCAACCCGGCAAAAATCTTGTGCTCCACGTACCACGGCGACCACAAGCCATTCAAGTCGAATCCACCTGACCGTATGATTCCTCTGCACAGTTCCTGGAAGTGGAGCTTTCCATCGACTCCTTGGTTGTCCATCAGAGCCCCGAGATAGCCATCTCCCTGCGCATGTTGAATTGCTTTTAGTTGGCTTACGATGTAGTCAGTGCGCTCCTTGAAGCGCCCGTCGCCGGTGGCCGCCCACATGAGACTCACAGCCGAAAGATAGTGTCCTGCAATGTGTCCGGTTAATTGTCGTCCGGCCCCATCCCATCCTCCGTAGGGCTTTCCCTTGGGTTCCAGTCCCGCGCGTTGCCGCAGGTAAGCCAGCATCCGATCCGGTTCGAGCTCGAGCAAGTATTTAGCGTCAAGCTCTTGCGCATTTTTCAGTGGCCCTCCGGTGAGCCGCACGCTGTTCAACGGCAGCGGCCGGACTTTGATAATCTTTTCTTCCTGGACTTGTGCGGCGTTGGGCGCTTGCGCCTGCGCGATCCCGGGCAAAGACAAAATCATCAGCGATGAAATAACAAAGAAATTCCTCACAAGAGCCTCCTAAGACGCGCCCAGACAATTGCCTGGCGACGTTTGGCGATGGCCTGTCCAGCGGGATGCATCCCGCGTAAATACAAGGTGAAGACGAGTGTAGCGATCGCAGTTGATGTTCAGCGTCTTCAAAAATGCCAGCATCACCGGACGATTGGCAGAAGCGTAACGCGCGGAATGAAAACTCCAGTTCCACTGGCCCCAGGATTTCATTTCGGAATCCCTCTCCAGCGACTGCTCGTACTGTACGAGGGTGTCTTCCGCGCTGTGAAAATCCTTTTCTTCATGTTCGGGATGGCGCAGTGGCGTCCTGCCGTAGCTGTTCGCCTTCTCGCAACTCCCCGCTCAGAATTTTCTCGTGCCGCCGTTCTGTTACCGCGGCGGAAAGAGACTGCCGCGGAATGGGTGCTGATTTTTGTGTACGTGACCGTTGCCATGTTAGTTCAGAAAAAGTCGCAATTCGATGCGTTCGGCTCCGCTTGCTATGGTGCTTCCCTGCGGCAGAAGCACTCCCGTGGAAGCTCCGGCCAATTGAGCCAGCAATTCCCGTCGATTCCACGGTTTGGTCATGTTCAGTCCCCTTGGATCGTTCCAGTCCTCATTCCGGGTTTGCAGTCATGGACGCACGGCGTCCCGTGGTGACGGAGAAATAGTCAATCCACTGTTTGCGAATCCCGTTCGTTCGCTCGATCAATTCGCTAGTCGGTTTGACGCCGTGCTGAACGACGATGACCATTCCAGTGTTGAACTGGCGTTGAGATTTGTCGACGCCGGGAAGGCGCTCGCCTTCGGCGGCTATGACGTCCTGAATGGTTACCTTGGTTCTGTCCGCCTTGAAAATAGAGTGCTCGTTGGCGTCTTTGCCAGCGGGAACCAGGTTGCGGAGAATGAAAAAGTCGGGGACTTCAGCGGGAGAAATCAGGCCCATGAGATAGAGGTCGAGGTAGGACCATCCGGCGGTGGGCACGTAGTAGTCGTCGTCGAGTTGCGTGAAGGTCCCGTCGAAGTTGTCCTGCCAGACGCCGCCTCCCATGATCGACGCTTCGGTCGGCCGCTGATACGGGAATGCCACGCGGGCCTGCAAACCCCGCGCCCAATGCGTGGGACCGAGGGGAATTGTTTCGCTGCCCACCCTTGCCGAAACGAAAGCCGCCCAGCGGTGGCCCATTTCGTGCGCGATTTGAGAGATCGCGTACATATAAGGAGGCATTTTGCCGTTCTGCGAAGGCTCAGCGAGTTGCTGTTGGTAGAACGTAATGTCATGATCTGTGCCCACCGGCGCGCCCTGGGGCGGCCGCTCCTGCATCTGGTTCGAGCCGGAATACACCGGTTGGATGAACTGCCACTGAAACCTGCCCTGCGTGCAGTAGGATCCGAGGCCGCTCTGCGTGACGCCGATTCCTGTCACGGCGGCCCCCACCGCTCCCAGCGGGCCATCGCTCGGCGTGCCCGCTTCCTGGTTGTCTACGCGGAAGTCGGAGTAGTACGCGAGGAAATCGAACTTGTCGCCGAGGCTCTTGATCACGCTGCAGGTGAGATCGCGAGGATTCGGCAGAGCGTAATAGTGGAAGGCTTGGTAGGCGAGGGAGAATGGACCGTCCTGCGGCTTGAGCGAAGATAACTGTACTTCAGGGTCACGAATTCGGCTGAACGCGACCGGGCCCGCGGGAATCCGCGCCACTGGCTCGTCCGCGCCGGGAGCAGAGGCGTCGGCAGAAACAGCAATTTGTTTCGCGCCACGAAGCGCCGACGGCAGGATTCCTTGAATCGAAATCGTGTTGCCGCTCGTCTTCACGCGGCGTGATAAGCCGGAACCGAACGCAAAATATCGCGATTTGCTGGCGTTCGCGCGGCTCCGCGGTACAAAGCCGCGAATGGTCCAAACGACATGGGCATTAACAGAATCGTCAGACTGCACGGAAGGATTGCGGGAGTCAAAGTAAACGCGATAGGCGATGCCTGAGATTCCCGAATCCCCCTCAGACAATACGGGGCCGACAGTCTCAAACGTGACCTTGAGAAATAACCCGTCAACCACCGAGAGTTTGAGGTTCTGGATGTCGAGATGCGCGGCGACGGAAGCGTTTTTCTGGCCCGTGAGCGTGGCAAGAGGCTGCTCTGCTCCGCCAGAGATAAGCGGATAGATACCGATGATTGCGTCCTTCGCTGCAAGCTGTTGGTAAGACATTTCGATCGCGCCGTCTTTGTGGAGCACGGCTTGGAACCGGTTGATGGTCTTGGTCCAAGTAAAGTCTTGGATGTTTCCCCAAGGTTCGCTCGCATCCCACGTCACCACGACGCGATCCTGGAGTTCCTTCACGTAGCGATTGCCAGACATGCGCGGCTTGAAAAAAACGCAAATCGCTGGAACGGTGTTCACCAGCGTCGCGGCCCCTTCGGTCAACGGATCGAAGCGGCCGATGGAAACTCCGCCTTCATCGCGCGGCCCGAAGCCGGAGGCTGCCGCATCGGCGGGCGCGCTGTCTTCCGGTGTGAACCGAATCGACCCGGTAACGCCGACTGAAAATGAATTCCAGGTTTTGCCGGAAAAAGGAAATGAGAAGTTGTGCAGCGTGACCTGATGGCCGCTTAACTGCTGTCCGAACTCCCCATCCCAGCGCAGCGCAAGATTTTCGATGCGATATCCCGCACTTCCGGGCGTGAAGCGAAGCGTGTGCTGGCCGAGGTCGAAAAGGTTCTGCTGCCCGAGGGCGCCTTCGTCCAACTCCAAGAGGATCAGGCTTCCGAGAACGGAAATTTTTCCGATGGACTTGCCTGGCACATCCCGCTGGGCGCGCGCGGAAGCGAGCGGCGCAAGAACGGCACAAAGCATCAACAGCGCCTTCTCACTGCATTGTATACAATATCCAGACGAGGTTTCGAGCTCATTCCGCTAGGAGCGTAAGACCCCTAAGCAAATGACCAATCTGGCCGTACTGGCAGGTAGTAACTCCCCACTCGCCGGTGCTGGGCGAGCGTCGTACCACACCCAGAAGAGAGGTGCCCACTCCTGGGTGGAACGCTTGCCGCCCGGTCCGCCCGCGCCTCAGAATCGGGTACATAGAGGCCGCCGGCCCTGCGCTTTTCCCAGACGACGTCGTTGCCTCCTGTTCCACGACACGCTCGCCAACGGAAATTCCTCTGCCTCCCCGCCATTGCTCGGCATCCACAGAGATCTCCTCCGTGCTCGCATTTTTTGCTCTGGCCGTTGATATAGACCAAAAGCCCTTCGCCGACAGCTTGAACGAGGAGCTGACCAACGATATCAGCAGGATTCCGGGCTTTGGGGTACCGCTTCCCGCTCCCTCGTTCTATTTCAAGGGCAAACTATGGCCCGCTTTCGCATGGGACCCCACAAATAACCATCCCCGATTCGCTTAGGTACTCGATCCCGAGCGTGAGCAAGCCAGGCACCCAGGGTGCGGCTCGATGGGCGATTGCTTCGTGCTGACAACGGCTCTTTGTCTGGTCTGAAACCTACGACCGACAATTCGACGACATCTTGATTGTCCAGGACGACATCGCCGGCGAAGCAGTGAAAGCATCCGTCGAGACAAAACCGGGGCAACCCTGATGGCTTCGGAAATTTAACTAGCGGCCTTTGCAATTTGGCAAACGGAACGAGCCGATCCTGGTTCGATAGGCTTTGTCGCCCTCTTTCATATAATCGCCGACATACCAGAACGTGCAGTCATCGCTCGGATCCATCGCAGTTGTCGTGTAGTCTTCCCATCGCAGGGTGTTCGTTTGTGAGG
>WNGQ01009108.1_pt1 | contig 10495 bp, 9 predicted proteins | sample 5407661 | NCBI WGS metagenome assembly WNGQ01 (sample SAMN13153382, study PRJNA577476) | soil metagenome | isolation source: 60 cm soil or saprolite under Garry oak tree replicate 2 | place: USA:California | collected 2016-06-15 | reverse complement strand
GAAGCGGCCAAATGACCCACCCACCAGACGGCCAGAAAGAGGGCGAACAGCAAGCGTTCTAGATGCGCCCGGACCTTGAGTTGGGAGGCTTCGATGTTCCAGCCACGCGTCTTGGTATCCTGAAAGGTCGATTCGACACGCATGCGCAACGCATAGGTGTGAATGCGTGTTTTGCCTGCAGGCAGGTCAGAAATAATCAACCAAGCCTCCTCATACTCCTCTTGCCAACAGGCACTCACGTAGGTCTCGATGGTCTCCTCTTGCCAGACGAGCGCACGCCCATACCACTGCTGACCTTTCTTCTGGATAAAGCTCTTGAAGGAACACCAGCAACTCCACTTTTTGTGCTTGCCCATCTGTCGACGGCAGGTATGCTCCTGACAGATGCGCAGCACGTAATGCCACTGACGCTGCTCACAGAGCCGAACCAGCGGGGCTCCGGCCAGTCCCCGATCAGCTAAGAGCGTACACTGCGTCTCAGGGAAGAACACACGCACTCTATCGAGCAGACGCGCCACAATATCCCATTGCCGTTCCTCCCATTTCTCCTGTTGTGGCATCACCACCCAGACCACTGGCAAGACCCGCGAGTGCACCAACAAGCCCACATACACGATAGTGAACTGCGCGTTATAGGGTGTGCAATCCAGTACAAACATCAGCTTCTGGCCTTTCCAATACGGCAACACCTCGCCCAGAAACGCTTCCCACATCTCGTTCACCTCTACCTGCTCATTGGCCACAAACCGCTCCAGCCGCCGTTCGATACTGCTCATCTTGGCCTCACTCCATCCTTGCTGCTGGATGTCTTCGGCCACCCGTTGCAGCACCGCACAGCCGGATACGACCATACCAGCCACGATCAGTGCCAGCACCTTTTGCTGATGTCCATGTAACGTCGGGAACAGTCCCTTGACTTGCTCGTGCCATTTTTCCCATAATACCTGCGAAGCGTCCATTGAGATCGTCCTTTCATGTGACTTTGTTGCTACGACGATCTCATCGGCTGCTCGTTCACTCTGGCTCTTCTACTTCCCTCTTCTTTCCTAGTTTCTCTCCTTTTTCGTCTCCACCTCTCTCTTTCATGTCAAATCGGAGCTAGACGCGGCGGTCAAGAAAATCGACCGGGACATCCAGGATAACAACGGGTATCCTCCTCCAAGCTCGTAAGCTATCGTCATCGTTGACCATCTCCTGACCGGAGGCCAGCCAGTTGGCTAACCAGCCTCTCCTTTGCCCTCCGGTCCTATTTCACTCAGGAGGTATCTATGGGTGCCGAAACGACCGTGACGGTTGAGAAGGCCAGGGCCACGAGCGGCAAACCCAGGACCACGAGCTGGCAACTCAAGGAAATGCTCACAGCCTGGATATTCTCGCTGCCTGCGTTCTTACTGCTCCTCGTCTTCCTGATTATCCCTTTCTTCATGGCGATCTACTTTTCGTTTACCAATCAGACCCTCATCCCTGGGCCGATTCCGACAGAGTTCGTCGGATTCCGAAACTTTGCGCGCTTGCTCCAGGACGGTACGTTCTACCACGCCTTGCTGAACAACTTCCTCTTTGGGATAATCGTTGTCCCGGTTCAGACGACATTCGCGTTGTTCCTGGCAATTCTGGCGAATCAGAAAATTCGGGGTATCTACGTCTTTCGCACTATTTACTTTAGTCCGGTGGTCACCACGATAGCCGTGATCTCGGTCGTCTGGTCGTTCCTGTACAATCCAGACCAGGGACTGATCAACCACTTTTTGAAGAGTATCAGTTTCGGCCACATTCCAAATTTGCAGTGGCTGAACGATGTTCACCTGGCACTTCCGGCGATTATTATCATGTCGATCTGGCAGGGTGTCGGCTTTCAGATGATGATTTACCTGGCAGGGCTGCAGAGCATACCCGATTCACTCTATGAAGCAGCCAGAGTCGATGGCGCAGGCCGCTGGAAACAGTTCTTGAATGTGACGCTACCACAGCTGCGCAATACGACGATTTTCGTGGTGATCGCGACGACCATCCTGGCCTTTAAGTTGTACACGCAGGTTGCGATCATGACGCAGGGCGGTCCCGAAAATGCCACGATCACATCTGTGTACTACCTGGTCCAGCAAGGATTCAGTGAGCTGCACGTCGGCTATGCGTCGGCGATTGCGGTGATATTTTTCCTGATCGTGCTGGTGATCTCGATTCTCCAGCGCACTATCATCAAAGAAGAAGGGCGGGGGTAATCATGGCTGTCACTGTTCGCCAACAAATCTCGGCTAGGAAAAGATCCACCCCCCGGAAACTGGCATGGTTAATCGGCAATTACATCTTGCTGGTGATCCTGGCGATCTTCTTTCTCTTCCCCATTGTGTTTATGGTTGTGTCGTCGCTCAAGTCTAACGAAGAACAGCTCTTGAGCGATCTGAGTTCGCTCAAGGCGTTTATTCCCTACGGGACGATTTCGTTGGGAAACTATAGTGGCGTGTTCGCGCGGCTGCCTTTCGGACAGTACATGTTTAATTCGGTCTTTATCGTCACCATGATCGTTGTGTTCGGGCTGTTCGTAAATAGCCTGATCGCCTACGCGCTGGCGCGCATGAACTTTCCTGGACGCAGATTGATGCTGGCGGTAATGATCGCGTTAATCATCGTCCCCTTCGAGTCCATCGCTGTGCCGCTGCTGCTAATGGTCAACAATCTCCCCTGGTTCGATGGCTCGACAACCTGGATTGATAGCTACCAGGTGCAGATCATCCCGTTTATCGCGGATGCCTTTTCCATTTTCCTGTTCTACCAGTTTTTCATCGGCATTCCGAAAGAACTGGAAGAGGCCGCGCTGGTGGATGGCGCCAGTCGCTTCCGCATGTACTGGCGACTGATCGTACCGCTTTCGCGCCCGGTTTTCGCTACCGTCGCCATCCTCCAATTCCTGACACACATCGGCGACTTCTTGTGGCCGTTGATGGTGACCACCGGCGATACCTTCCGCCCGTTGATGATCGGTCTGCAGGTCTTCTTTGGCCAACAACCCCGCTCCTGGGGCGAAATCATGGCCTTCGCCAGTATGATTACTATTCCTATACTGATCGTGTTCCTACTATTCCAGCGGTGGTTTATGCAGTCTGTTGCTTCAACTGGCATTAAGGGATAGGGGAGAATATAGACCACTTCCGATGGGGAAGGAAGGCTACACAACCACTGCTTAGCGGGGAGGATTCTGGCCGCCGCCAGGACTGCAAACACTTAGCGGGGATTTTGCGGAGAAAAAATGTTGGCACCCCATAGAGACGCTGGATGCTCCACTGATCGCGCTGGGGAAACCATCCTTGCTCAATTTTACAGATGAACAGCCTGATCTGTTCGGTGGCATCCATTTCAACCTCTACAATAACGTGTGGGGCACGAACTTTCCCATGTGGTACGAGGAAGATGCGCGTTTTCGTTTCCTGCTCCGGTTCGGCTAAATCTTGCTTGAGGGGAGAACGTTCCCGCACAAGCGTTGATTCTCGAACCTGCTACTCTCTGAACTTTCTCCGCGCAATGTGGATCAGCAACTGGAGTCTGCGAGAGCACTTGATCAAACATTCGGAAGAAAAGTCGACTTTGCCGGAAAAGAACCAGAGCACTTCAGGCGAATGCATGCTAAAGTAGAAACAGAAAGGCAAACGCCTGGCAGACTTCACACAGAAAGGTAGTATCCTATGGCAACCCTCACACCCGAACAAATCCTGTTTTTTCAAGAGCAAGGATATGCTCTCTCCCATCAACCACTGTTCGCGCCTGAAAAATTTGCCGAACTCCAGGCCATTTTTGAGGAACAGCTGGCGCTGAAAGGCGCGAAACTCTCTGATGAGCTAGACACACCGCATTTCCGCAACGAACGTCTCCTGACGTTTCTCTTGAGCGATGAAGTCCTGGACCTGGTGGAGCCCCTCATAGGTCCCAACATCGCTTTGTGGTCAAGCCACTTTATTTGTAAAGATCCCTATACCGGGCGCGCCACTCCCTGGCACGAAGACTCAGCGTTCTGGAAAGGCCGCTGCAGCGCTTATGATAAGATCGTGACCGTTTGGCTGGCCATTGATCGAAGTACGCGAGAGAACGGGTGCATGCAGGTCATTCCTGCCACCCATCTCGCCGGAGGCTTCTCGGAATACGTTGATGCCGATACTGCACAGAATACCTTTGCTGAGCAAATCAAAGAGCTTGATATATCTCGTGCGGTCGCCTTCGAACTCAAACCAGGGGAATGTTCCCTGCACGATGGGCGGATTATCCATGGGGCGAACGCCAACACCAGTTCTTTGCGGCGCTGTGGCTATACCATGCGCTACTTATCGACGGACATTCGTATCTACCCCGAAAAGAACCAGGGTCACCGGATCTGGCTGGCTCGTGGGCAAGACCTGGCGGGGAACAGCTACGAGATGATGTAAACGCGGCAGCACTGCTGAGAAAGAGAAAGGTGAGCACATGACCAGAGGAAGGCAAGCACAGCGCTCAATTCCGCGGCGTCTGAGCAACGAGGAGTATCTTTCTCAGCGGCTCTTGCCTGTGCGGATCTATCATCAGGTGGCTCATGAGCCAACCAGCGTCCACTGGCACGAGTTTTATGAGGTGCATTTTATTCTGGCCGGTCGGGGAACCCATCTGCTCAATGGGACGACCCATCAACTAGTGCCGGGCACGCTCTTTCTCCTCACTCCGGCAGATTTTCATGCGCTCATTCCTCAACCCGATCAGCCCCTGGAGCTTTTCAATGTGATCTTTGCGGAGGAGGTGCTCAGCCCCGAAATGCGGCAGCTTCTTTTTAGCACGCCGGGTGAGCTGAATATGCAGACTGGCGAGGCTGCACGACTCGTTCTCGAGCGTGAATTTCGCTGCCTGCGGGCGGAGGCTGAGGAGCAACGGATAGGCTATCAGCTGGTCATGCGCGGCGCCCTGGAACGGATTCTTCTTCTTCTCAGGCGAAACGCTGTTTCAACACCTTCTTCCTTCGCCTTGCCCGGCGAAAGCGCCACATCGCTGCCCATACGCCAGGCGCTTGTCTATCTGCAACACCATTTCCGCGAACCGCTTTCCCTGATGGAGGTGGCGCGCCACGCGGGACTTTCACCCCACTACTTCAGCGAGTGTTTTCATAAGGCAACCGGTCAGACCTTTCAGAGGTATGTGCAAGACCTGCGGGTCCGCTTTGCCCACACCCTACTTGGCGTTTCCCAGTTGCCTGTGACGGTGATCTGCTCCTCCGCTGGCTTCACCTCTCTGGCCCATTTCGAGCGCGTGTTTAAACGACGCTTTGGCGTATCACCACGCGCCTATCAGCAAGGCTGTGCAAAAACAAGCGCTTGAGTAGAGATGCACTCTCCTTCTGGGAATGGCGCTGATTGGACAGGAGAAGAGTACCGTAAGAGGAGCAATCGCGCTTGTTCAGGATAACGATACCTTCTCAGGTTTCCTTTATCTTGAGGAAATGCAGAAAGGAAACTTTCACTGTGTATCACGTACAAGCACTTCTGCTGACCAAGGATGACCTTTGGAGCAACAGGTTTATTTGGACGACACTGAGACGGCAACCTTGTTCTGTTTGGGGGTCATGACAGATGATCATTGGGAACCAGTGCGCGTTCAGGGAAAAATCGCGTATGCGTATCGCTCCGAGGCATACGCACCCACGAGTTGCGCAACGAGGTGATTGAAGAGCTAATCCCGATCTGATGAGCGAAAGCCACTCAGAACCAGCCGGTGAGCCGGTGAGGGATGGGAGAAACAGCGGAGTGAAGAGCAAAAAAGGTAGAAGACAGGAAGAATTGAGAAACAGCCAGGAAAAGAGACCAGAAAGCTCCACTCGGAGAAGCCAGCTTGTCCGAGAAGAGGGAAGCTGCCAGCTGTCAAGACGAAGTTAAGCCGTTGCCAACCCGAGCGAGGCGGCAAAGGCTGCTGGAACGCCGAACACCCTGATCGTCACCTGGCTCGCGGTTAGGCCACGCCCGTTGCGAGCGAGCCGCTTTTCCCACGAGAGACGCGAGTGCGCGCGCTGCGCCCGGGAGAGGATCACGTCTGTGGTGGGTGGCAAAGCGGCAGGAGGCGAGAGGCTGACCTCGATGCGTTGCTGTCGTGTGAGCTGCATGCAGGCACGTCGGTGCTCTCTCCGGCTCCAGTCGCGCCAGAGCAGCGGTGCGGGACCCACCCGCAGCGGATGCAGCAGCACACTCACCTGGCGCGGCTTGGCCGTGGCGTGGCCCTCCCATTGACACTGTTCGCGCAGTGGGCAAGAGCGGCAGTGGCGAATGCTGGCCGCATAGACCACGCGCAGGCTGCCATCAGCCTCTGGGCGCCGCTCCTGAACCCGAAGCGACTGTCCTGCGGGACAGCGCAGCGTCCCATCCGGCTGCAGAGGAAAGTCGGCACCGGTGAAGCGCCCCGTTTTCCAGGAAGTGGCGCTGGTGGGTGGACCATACCCGGTGGCGGGAGGGGATGAGGCCGGACGGGTGGCAGTTGGTTCGCTCTGCGGTGAGAGGGCAGGAGCAAAGACGGTGGTGCGGATAGGCGTCGGGGAGAGCCGATGCCCCAATTCCAGGCGCAGGTTCCACACCCACTGCGCGATCACTTGCCAGCACTCCTGCCCCCAGGCGGAGTGGCTGCACCAGCGATCGGGGTCTTGTTCGGCATCCTCATCAGAGAGCGTCGGCTCAAAGGCGCCACGATGCAGATAGAGTTCGACGACATCGGAAACGGTGAAGGCCTGCTGTGGCAGGTTGCTGAAAAAGAGTTCGTACACCACGCCGGCGCGGGTGACGCCCACCGGACTCTTCTTCTTGCCGGCAGGATGGGTCGCCACCACCACGCGGCACAGCACGCCCTCAGACCCCACCGGCACCGCTGGGCAGTCGTAGAGGCTGCGCACGCTCTGGCTTTCTGGGCGCTGCTGGACCTGATCAGGGGGGAGGTGCAGACGTGCCTGGACCAGCGGGTGATCGAGCACGCCGTACTCTTTGCCACGGGTCACGTAGGCGAAGCCGGCCAGATCAGCCAGCACGGTTCCCGTGCCATATTGTCCGTCGAGTCGGAGCAGGGCGCGCTCTGTCGGAAGCTGGTGTGCCGCCAGATACCGCTTGATGGCTGAGAGGCCTTGACGCAGTTCTGTTCGGTAGCGTCCGTTGCCCCGGTTGCCAAAACTGCCGAGCCGACTTTCAGCGGTGGGCCTGGCTCACGACGGTGCGGGTTCGCACCACTTGCCCACGCTTGCGCCCGGTGTAGCCGGGGGCACAGACCTCATCCAACCGGCGAAAGGCTGGCGGAAGGTCTTCCGTCTGGGGCAAGGAGCGTTGGCGGGCCGCCTCTCGCGTCCCGTCGATGTCAAAGACCACCCAGGCGTTGCTCGTTCGATCCACCAGTCCCCCGGTTTGCTCCTCGTTTGCGGGGTGGGAGTCGGTCGAGAGGGGGTGGTGCTCGAGATCATCGAGAAAGAGCGTGCGCAGGGCTTCGACGGGGGCCTCGGTGAGTGCCGCCAAAAAGCGCGAAAGCGTTGAGCGGGCTGGGAGCTGGTCACGGTCAAATAACGCCATGAACGGACCCGCAAAGGGCTGGAGCCGCTCGTAGAAGGCTTCCAGGGTGCGTTCCCCACTGATGGCGTAGCCAAAGAGGACCGCGAGAAAATCGATCACCTCGTAGCGTCCGAAACGCCGCCGGGCAAAGCGCACCCGCTCGCTGACCCTGGTCAGGACTCCTTGCTGGCGAAGATACGCAGCGATCAGCGCCACTTCACCAAACCAGGAAGGGGTCGAGGGAACCGATTCCGAAGAGGTCTGGATACTGACCGATCCATCGGCGATACTGCTCATATGTACCTCGCTTTCAGGAAAGTGTTTAGGTTTTCCCTCTCAAAGAGGCACATTTTTATGCCCGCTCGCTACAGGTTAGCAGCTCGTTGCGCATCTCGTGGGTCAAGCGAGGCGAGAAAGCGACTGAGCGTCGCGCGTGCAGGCAAGCGATCTCGTCCAAAGAGCGCCATGAACGCGCTTGCCCAGGGCTCGATCCGCTCATAAAAGGCTTCCAGCGTCCGTTCGCCGCTCAGTGCATAGCCGAGGAGCACAGCGAGAAAATCGATCACCTCGTAACGCCCGAAGCGGCGACGGGCAAAGCGCACCTGCTCTTCAATGGCGGTCAGCACGCCATGGCGTTGTAAGTGGTGCGTGAGCAGAGTGGCCTCTCCAAACCACGAAGGTGTTGAGGGAACGGATTGGGAAGAAGTCTGGATGCTGACGGGAGAATACGCGATACTGGTCATGGGTCCTCCTTACTGCAGGGTGTTTGTTTTCTTCCTTCGTAAGGATGCACATTTTTACGCTTGTTCGCTACTTTTTAGCAGCTCGTTGCGCAATTCGTGGGCTTGATCAGGCCGCAGTCGAGGCCCTGCGAACCCTCTTTCTCCAAGATCTGCTCGCTCGCCCCCTGGTGAAAGAGGAGCAGCCAGGAGGACTGTGGGACCGACAGGGGAACCACTTCCTCGTCTTCGACATCGATGGCACGCGCGAGGCGGCCCGCCAACGTGCTTTGCCCAACACCCAGGATCGGCCTGCCCCGCAGCGGCGTTTGCGCCCGCTCTGCGCCCCCGGCTACACTGGGCGCAAGCGGGGGGAAGTCGTGCGCACCCGCACCACGGTCTTACAGGCTCATACGCATCAGTGGCTTGCCACTTTTGGGAATCCGGGCAATGGCGAGTACCGGGTCGAGCTCCGTCGGGCGGTGGCAATCATCGGAGGCTACCTCAAAGCGCATCACCACCCCGCAGAGCGCGCTCTGCTGCGCCTGGATGGGCAATATGGGACAGGAGCCGTCCTCACCGATCTGGCAGGACTGGCGTATGTCATGCGTGGCAAAGACTCTCAGATCTTGAAGCGAACCGAGATCCAGGCTCGCCTGAAACTTCCTCCAGATCAGCACCTGACCCACCCGGAAAGCGGGATGGTGCGCGCCCTCTACGACTGCCCTGATCTGCCCCTGGGGCCGGAGGGCATGCGATGTCGGCTCGTCGTGGCGACTCATCCTGCCGGGGCAGCCAAGAGTCGGATCGGCGTCACCCGCTCGGGCGTCGTCTACGAACTGTTCTTGACGAATCTCCCCCAGAGCGCGTTCACCGAGGCCCTTGTCGTGGCGCTGTATCTGCATCGTGGCGCGTTTGAAAATGCTCTGGCCGATGAAGACCTGGAGCAGGACGAGGGACTCGCTGGTGTAGTCACACCGCTTGCGGCCAAGAGACCTGGCAAATCATCAGCCAATGGGTGTGGAACCTGCGCCTGGAGTTGGGCCATCAGCTTGCTCCTGATCCGCTGCGCACCACCGAGTTTGCTCCTGCTCTCCCACCTGCGCAAAAGGAGGCTCTCTCGCCTTCTCCCTCTCAGGGGTATGGGCCGACAGAAGTGGCCCTGCCCTGGAAACAAGGTCGCTTCTCGGGGCAAGACTTTCCCCTCCAGCTGGATGGAACGCTCCGTTGTCCCGCCGGGCAGTCGCTTGTGGCGCACGAGCGGCGCAGGGAAGCCGATGGGAGTCTGCGCGTGGTCTATGCGGCCAGCATCCGCAGTTGTCGTCCCTGTCCCCTGCGCGAACAGTGTCAATGGAATGGCAGCGCTACCGCCAAGCCTCGCCAGGTGAGCGTGCTCCTGCATCCGCTCGTCGTCGGTTCGGCGCCTCTGCTCTGGAGAGACTGGAGCCGTCGGTACTACCGACGTGCGTGCCTCCAGCTGCTACGCCATCAATGCGTCGAGGTCGAGGTCGGGCCTCCCACCTCCGTCAGCCTAGCTGTCAAGCCTGTGCCCCTTTCCCGTGCCCAACGTGCACATGATCGGCTCTCATGGGCAGAACGGCTGGCTCGCAATGCGCGCCCCTCAACGGCTGGTCAGGTGATGATCAGACTGTGCGGCGGGACATTCGGCTTTGCCATCTCGCTCGGCGAGGCTGAGGCTTGAACCTCGCCTCGGTTGCCTCAGTGTCCTCTCTCCTCGGACAGGCATGCTTCTCCGAGTGGGGCCTCATGGCCTCTTTTCCTGGCTTTTTCTCCCTTCCTCTCATCTTCTGCCCTTTTCGTTCTCTCTCCCTCTGTTTCTGCTCCCTCTTACAAGCTCAACGTCCAGTTCTGCACGGCTTCCGCTCACCCGATCAGGGATTAGCTCTTCAACAACCTCGTTGCGCAATTCGTGGGCGCGTCAACCGCCGGGAAATCAAACAGATCTACAACAAGTACAAGCCGAAGAAGCGTCACCTACCCCCGCCTCAGCCGTTTGAGCCGGAGGACCGGTTTCTCGACTTTGTCGCGCTGCTGGACCCTCTGGCTTCTCTGGCTACGGCACCAGGAGGAACCTAAAGTGAAATGTATTGGGCCTTGGGCCAGCACGAACTGGATGCCCTGGTGCTGGCACGCTTCCTGCGTCGCTACGATGAGATCCTTGCCGAAGGCTACCTCGCCAATCCTCCACCTCCACCACCCAAGAAGTCGGAACAGGGGAAGCGAAAACCT
>WNGQ01020980.1_pt1 | contig 10496 bp, 6 predicted proteins | sample 5407661 | NCBI WGS metagenome assembly WNGQ01 (sample SAMN13153382, study PRJNA577476) | soil metagenome | isolation source: 60 cm soil or saprolite under Garry oak tree replicate 2 | place: USA:California | collected 2016-06-15 | reverse complement strand
CGATCCGCGTTTTGCGCAACGCCCGCGTGACCGACGAGGTGGCCTGGACCAGAGGACGCCTCGTCTTCACGAACGTCCCCCTCGAGGAGGCGGCGGAACGGCTGGGCCGGTGGTACGACCTCGACGTCCGCGTCATCGAACCCGCGCTCGCTCGCCGCCCCGTCACGGGCTCGTACGGCGACGAACCGGTCGCACAAGTCCTCACGCTCATCACCGCCGCCGTCGGGGCCCGTTACGAGTGGCAGGGCCGAACGGTGGCCATCTCAACGACTCAAAGGGCACGCTAGCGAGAACGGGAGGCCGCGTATGCACACGGGAGTGAACGCACGGGCACAGTGGGGCGCTGTCGTCGCCCTCGTTGTGGGGATCACCACCTTCGGCGCGATCGGAGTCGCGCAGGCTCAGGACCCGGGGGATGGAGTGGTGCTTGGCGCTTCCGGCCCGCGTTTCCTCGCTATGGGAGCCAGTCCCTCGCGCGACGCGGCGCCGCGGTGGCGGGATGCGAGCAACGCCGCCGTTTTTCGGAAGACCATCTCGGTCGACCTGGAGGACGTGCCGCTCGGCGAGGCGCTGTCCACCATCGCACAACAGGCGGGCCTACGGCTCACCTACAGCGCGGCCGTGCTGTACGACGCCGGTGTGGACGTCTTGCTCACGTCCAACGGGCAGGCGGCGCTCGTCAAGCGCGGCGCGTTGGACGGATTCCAGGGCGGCACGGTGACCGGGCGGGTCACTGACTCGCTTAGCGGGCAGGGGATCGCGGTCGCGACCGTCACGGTGGTGGGCACGGGGCTCAGCGCCCGGTCCGGGGACGATGGCAGGTATCGCATCGCCGACGTCCCGGTGGGCGAGCACACGGTCCGGGTCGTGCGGATCGGATACGGCGCCGTCACCAAGCCGGTCACCGTGCTCCCCGACCAGGAGGTCACGGTCGACTTTGCGCTGAAGGGCCAGGCCACGCAGCTCGAGGAGGTGGTGGCGATCGGGTACGGGACGGCGCAACGACGCGAGCTGACGGGGGCGGTTTCGTCCGTCACGGCGGAGCAGGTCGGCTCGGCGCCCGTCACTTCCCTCGATGAGGCGCTGTTGGGACGAGCGGCGGGCGTCGAAGTGGTTGCCTCGAGCGGACAACCGGGCGCCGGGGTGATGGTACGCATTCGTGGCGGTAATTCCATCTCCGCAGGCAACGATCCGCTGTACGTGGTCGACGGGGTGCCGGTGACCACGAACCTCCAGGATGCCACGACGGGGAGTCTGCTTGGGGAAGGGATGCGGGGCCTGAATCCGATCGCGGGTCTGAGCCCGAGCGACATCGAGTCGATCGAGGTCCTCAAGGATGCGGCGGCCGGGGCGATTTACGGCGCGCGCGCGGCGAACGGCGTGGTACTGATCACCACCAAGCACGGGCGCACCGGACAGAATGCGGTGTCGTTCGGCTCGTACTACGGTATTCAGGAAGTGCGGCGGACGCTCCCGATCCTCAATGCGACGCAGTTCGCCCAGATGGTGAATACCGCACGCGCCAACGCTGGCCAGGCTGCCTTCTATACGCCAGCCGAGGTCTCGGCCTTGGGCCAAGGGACCGATTGGCAGAGCGCGATCTTCCGGAACGCGCCGATGCGTAGTTACGACCTCGCCATGTCGGGGGGCGACACGAGCACTACGTACTATGTCTCAGGGAGCCTGTTGCAGAACGACGGCGTCGTGATCGGCTCCGACATGACTCGCGGGTCCTTCCGTCTCAACCTCGATCGCAACGTCAGCCGCAAGTTCCGGATCGGAAACCGCCTCGGCCTGAGCCGCTCGCACGCGCACGTGTTGCCGAACGGCGGCGCGGCATCGGTGATTTTGGATGCCCTGACTGCTTCACCCACGCTTCCCGTCAGGGTGACGGGGGGCGAGTACTTCAACGGGACCGATCCTCTCACCGGGCGTCCGTTCACGAATCCGGTTGCGACCGCAATCGCGATCACCAACGAGGAGCGCGACAACCGGGTGATCGGCAATGCCTTTGCCGAGTATGACGTCCGCGATGGGCTCACGCTCCGGAGTACGGTGGGGGTCGATTTCCTCAACTCGGTACAGGACTACTACTCGCCCTCGACCGTGCTGCCGGGGCTCAACAGCGGTGGGGAAGGGAGCCGCGGCGAGGCAGAGACGCTGAGTTGGACCTTCGAGAACACAATCCACTACCAGCGGCGGCTCGGGACGCTGCACAGCCTCGACGTCTTGGGCGGCACGACCATGCAGCGCTCGACCACCGCGCAGATCGCGGGGTCGTCGAGGACCTTCCTGACCGACGCCCTCGGCGTGAACGGCCTGAACACGGCGAAGACGTTCCTGAGCGTGTCGACGCCGGCGCCGCACTCGTCGCTCCTGTCGTACTTCTCCCGAGTGCGCTGGAGTATTGCCGACAAGTACCTGTTCACGGTGTCGGGCCGGGTGGACGGCTCCTCGAAATTCGGCGCCGGCCACCGCTACGGATTCTTCCCCGCCGCGTCGTTCGCGTGGCGCGCTTCAGACGAAGCGTTCGTGAAGCGGCTTGCCGTGTTCGACGACCTCAAGCTGCGCGCCAGCTACGGCCGGACCGGGAACCAAGACATAGGGAATTACAACTCGCTCGCTGTGCTCAACAACACCGTGAGCGTATTCGGCGGCGAGCGGGCCATCGGCTTCGCGCCGTCCACCCTCGCGAACCCAAACCTCAAGTGGGAGACGACCGACGGAGTGGATTTCGGCATCGACGCCACAGTGCTCCGGAGCAGGGTCTCCGTCACTGCCGACTACTACCACAAGAAGACACGTGACCTGCTGTACTACGTATCCGTCCCTCAAACGACGGGATTCTCGACGTCGCTGCAGAACATTGGTAGCGTCCAGAACCGTGGATTCGAGGTGAGTCTGACCACGAACAACCTGACGGGGGAACGACTCGCGTGGCAGACGACTCTGAACCTCGCCTGGAACCGAAATAAAGTGCTGAATCTCGGCGGGGACGACATCATCGTGGGAGCCTTCCCGTACGTGGGCGGCGGCGCGCACCAGAACCCGACGGTCCTCAAGGTGGGAGAGCCGATCAATTCGTTCTACGGCTGGGTGTACGCGGGCCTGGCGCCTGACAGTCTAGGTCACTTGCGGCCGGTGTACAAGGACCTCGACGGTGACGGGCAGGACAGCCCGGGCGATCGGAGGATCCTCGGCAACGCGGAGCCCAAGTACACGGGTGGACTGAACAATCGGTTCACTTTCCGCAACTTCGAGCTTTCGGTGTTCCTGCAGTGGTCGGTGGGAAACAAGATCTACAACATCAATCGGTCGCTGCTCACCACCGCCGGGGGCACGGAGAATCAGCTCCAGGACGTGATGACCGGGGGACCCGGCATTCCAGACCCGAAGATCGGCAACACGTTCCAGAGCCGCGAATCGAATCTGTTCGTCGAGGACGGCTCGTACCTGCGCGGCAAGAATCTCCGGCTCGGCTACAATGTCCCCACCGCCTGGCTGGACGCGATGCATCTGGGCATGACGCGGCTCCAATTGTACGTCAGCGCGCAGAATTTCTTCACCGTCACGAACTACACCGGCTACGATCCGGAGATCAGCGAGTACGCGACGACCAACTTGGCGCAAGGGATCGATTTCGGGACCTACCCGCAGGTGCGACAGATCACCTTCGGCTTCTCGGCCGGCTTTTAGGCGAAACGGAGCCATCTTATGCGACCGACTACACGATTCTCTGCCTTTGGCGCGCTGGCGGCGCTCGCCTTCGCGACGTCGTGTGACAGCTTCCTCGACCCGAGCCCGTCCGACGTGCTCACGCCGGAAAACTTCTACAAGACCTCGTCCGACGGTCGCGGCGACCAATGCCGTGTACGAGTGGACCAAGTGGTCGTACTGGCTGGGGTTCTGGTACATCTCGGACATTGCCACCGACGACATCTTTGCGGGTCCCCGGTTCGGGTCCGACGGCCATCGCATGGCAGATTACATCTTCGACTCCAGCGAATGGCCGATGGGCGACATGTGGGGCAGCGCGTACGGGATCATCAACCGCGCCAACACAGTGCTCGATCGCGTGCCTGCCATCACCATGGATCCCACGCTGCGCGACCGGCTCCTGAATGAAACGCGCTTCCTGCGCGCAAACGCGTACTTCAATTTGGTCCGCTCGTTCGGGGACGTGCCCCTAGTCGAGCACGAGGTGAAGTCGCTGGACGGGCTCCGGGTATCACGCGCGCCGGCGGCCGACGTGTACGCCCTCATTGTGAGTGACTTGCAGCAGGCCGCGGCGGGACTGCCCGCGTCCTATAGCGGCAGTGACGTCGGCCGCGTCACGAGCGGGGCCGCCCGGGCCATGCTCGCGAAAGTGTACCTGACCCGCCAGGACTGGGCCAACGCGGCGCAAACAGCCGGGCAGTTGATCGCCACCGGCCGCTACACCCTCCTTGCGAACTGGAAGGACTGCTTCAAGATCGCGACCAAGGTCACCAATTCCGAGAGCATCTTCGAGATCAACTACGACGGCCTGCTCGACCCCGGCGCCGGCAGCGTGCATACGCTGTTCAGCCTCCCCTCCGGGTTCCCCGGTGGGGACGCGTACGGACTCATGACCGTCGCGCACTCGGCGACACCGTCAGGTGGACCGATCCCCCGGACACGCTCGGTCCAGCGTTCATCAAGTACTTGGACCAGACCGACTTCCAGAACATGCACCAACGGGCCTGGGCGAGGCAGTCGAACGACTGGATCGTGCTGCGCTACGCCGACGTGCTGCTGATGTATGCGGAAGCCGTGAACGAAGGTGGTGCTCCCGTCCCGGCCATGACCGCGGAGCAGGCGCTCAATGCGGTGCGCACCCGAGCAGGGATCTTACCGGTATCGGGGCTGTCGACCGCGGCGTTCCGGGACTCCGTCTGGCTGGAACGCCGCCGCGAGTTCCTATTCGAAGGGCAACGCTGGTTCGACCTGTCGCGCTGGGGAGCCCTCAATAGCGCCATCACCGCCAAGACGACGGAACTGGGGACCATCGCCCCGGGTGAGACGACTGTGCACGGCGCGCAGAGTAACCTGCTGCCCATCCCTCAGGGGGAGCGAAACAAGAACCCGAACCTGACCCAAAACCCGGGTTGGAACTGATGCGGACGGCGGCGTGGGCACTCGGCGCCATCGCGGCGTGCGGGCGCCTCGCGCCGGGAGAGCCGTCCCCCGGCCCTCCGCCCCCGCAAGGCCCCGCCGCTCAGGTGTGGCTGACGACGGGCACCGGGGCGAAGCTGTTGTCCCGGGAGGCAGACGTCCACTTCGATTCCAGCGTGCCGCCGGCGACCCTGCTCCGGATCGTGGTCGACGAGGGAACAGCGTATCAAGAGATGGTGGGCTTCGGGGCCGCGATCACGGACGCGTCCGCGTGGTTGATCCAGAACAAGCTGACGCAGTCCCAGCGGGAAGCGCTGCTGCAGGAGCTGTTCGGCCCGAGTCCCGGGATCGGACTGAGCTTCACGCGCCTCACCATGGGCGCCTCCGATTTCTCGCTGCATCAGTACAGTTACGACGACATGCCGGCGGGCCAGACCGATTCCAGTTTGGCGCATTTTTCGATCGATTCCAATCGCGCCTATGTCCTGCCCGTTGTGCAGCGCGCGCTCGCGATCAACCCGCGGCTCAAGATCATGGCGTCGCCCTGGAGCCCCCCGGGCTGGATGAAGACGACGGGCAGCCTGATCCAGGGGACGCTCCGCCCTGAGGCGTACGGACCGCTGGCGGAGTACTTCAGGCGCTACATCGAGGCATACAGCGCGGAGGGGGTGCCGATCTACGCGATCACGGTGCAGAACGAGCCCCACTACGAGCCGCCGACCTATCCCGGCATGCGGCTCGAGCCTCCCGCACGCGCCACCTTGGTCGGTCAGTATCTCGGACCGCTCTTCGCGCGTAGCGGCATCGGCACGCTCATCCTGGATTGGGACCACAATTGGGACGAGTACCAGTCTCCGCTCCAGGTGCTCGCCGACACTGCGGCGCCTCGCTACATCACCGGGGTCGCGTGGCACTGCTACGGCGGAGACGTGTCCGCACAGACCCTGGTGCATGACGCCCACCCGGACAAGGATGCCTATTTCACCGAATGCTCGGGCGGCGAGTGGGCGCCGAACTTCGCGGACAACCTCAAGTGGTTCACCCAGACCTTGATTATCGGGGCGACGCGCGGCTGGGCGAAGGGGGTGCTCCTCTGGAACCTCGCGCTGGATGAGAACCATGGACCGCATACAGGCGGCTGCGGGGATTGCCGTGGCGTGGTAACGATCACGGCGGCCTCCGGTGCCGTCACGCGCAACGTCGAGTATTACGCGCTGGCGCATGCCAGCCGGTTCGTACGACCCGGCGCGCGGCGTATCGCGTCGACCTCCGGCATTGCCGGGCTCGAGAGTGTGGCGTTCCGGAACTCCGACGACGGCTCCAAGGCGCTCATCGTCGTTAATACAGAGGCGCAGGACCGAGCGTTCACCGTGCTTTGGGGCAACCAGTCCTTCCGCTACACCCTCCCCGCCGGCGCCGTCGTGACCTTCTTCTGGAGCTGACGCCGGCCTCGCCGGCCGAACGCTGCACCAGATTGCGCGGGGAGCCTAGCCGAGGGGGTTAGCGGCTGGCGCGATCGCGTTTCCCAAAGCATATTTGATAGCTTTTGGAAGTCACGGCCCGCGTTGGGGTTGCGACGTCAGGCCTCACAAAGTCCTTGAAGGGTAGGGAAGTGCGGTGATTCGCGTGCAGTCGGTAGCACCCGACTCCATCGGCGGCGAGCTGGGGCTCGCGCCTGGAACCGAGCTGTTGGCCGTCAATGGCCGGCCGCTCGAGGACTTCCTCGACTGGGAGTTCCTCACGGCGGACGATCGCTTCCTCTTGGCGGCGCGTCTGCCGACGGGGGAGGCGGTCGAGTACGACATCGAGCGCCCCGAGGGGCTCCCGATGGGCGTGACGCTCGAGCCGCCCCGGATCAGGCGTTGCGGGAACCACTGCGACTTCTGTTTCGTGGATGGGAACCCGGACGGCTTGCGGGCGCCGCTGTACATCCGCGACGACGACTATCGGCTGTCCTTCCGCTACGGCAACTTCGCGACGCTCACGAACCTGAAGCCCTGGGACATGGAGCGCATCGTCGAGTATCGGCTGTCGCCCCTGTACGTGTCCGTGCATGCCACCGACCCCACGATCCGGCGGTGGCTGCTTCGCAACCCCGAAGCGCCCGACATCATCCCGCAGCTCGGCTGGTTCGCCGAGCGGGGGATCGCGTTTCACACCCAGGTCGTGCTCGTTCCAGGGGTGAACGACGGGGTCGAGCTGGAACGCACGCTCGCTGCCCTGTACGGTCTTGGTCCCGCGGTGCTGTCCGTTTCGGTCGTCCCGGTGGCCCTCACCGAGTTCTCGAAGCACGGTCTGGTGCGCGAGCTGACGCGGGGCGAGTGCCGGGCGGCGCTTACGGCCGTCGACCGGATGGCGACCCGGGCACTCGCCGAACGGGGAGCACCGTGGTGCTATGGCGCCGACGATCTCTACCTCCAGGCGGGAGAGCCCCTGCCGGGCCCCGCCTGGTATGGGGATTTCGAGCAACGCGAAAACGGCGTCGGCTCGGTGCGGTTTCTTCAGACCAGGATCGCGGCGGCCGTCGAGCGGCTTCCCGACCTGGCCGGGAAGCGCATCGGAGTGGTGACCGGCCGGGCCATGGGTCCGCTGATGCCGCAGGTGCTGGCCGACGTCGCGGCGACTACGGGCGGCCGTTTCGAGCTGGTCGTGGTCGAGAACACGCTGTTCGGATCCTCGGTCACCACGGCGGGCCTCCTCCCCGGAGCGGCCATCGAGCGGGCACTCAGTGATCGGCGGGACCTGGACTTCGTCCTGCTTCCGGCCGAGGCCGTGAACGACGACCTGGTATTCGTGGACGACGTGAGCGCCGACCAGCTGGCGGAGCGGCTGCCATGCCCCGTTCACCTGTCGTACGACTTTGCGGACGTCTTGACCGATTGCGGATTGCGGATTTCGGATTGCGGATTGGACGTGAAAGCCGATACGCAATCCGCAATCGCCAATCCGCAATCCGCAATCGGGGAGGGGCAGGGATGAAGGGCGGCGCTCCGACGGTCGCCATCATCGGCCGCCCCAACGTGGGCAAATCCACGCTGTTCAACCGGCTCATCGGGGGCCGGGATGCGATCGTGGACCCTCGCCCGGGCGTCACGCGCGACCGACACTTCGGCGCGGCCGAGTGGAACGGACGGCGGTTTTGGCTGGTGGACACGGGAGGGATGGTCCCAGGCGCAGCAGACCAGCTCAACCGCGCGATTCGGACGCAGGTCGAGGCGGCGGTGGCGGCAAGCGACGTAGTGCTGTTTCTCGTCGATGTCGAAGCGGGCGTGCATCCCGCCGACCTGGAGATCGCCCAATACCTGCGGAAGGCCAGCCGTCCGGTGATCCTGGTCGCCAACAAGGCCGATCAGCTGCCCAAGGACACGCGACACCTCGCCTTCTACGAGCTCGGCCTGGGCGATCCGTTCCCCGTATCGGCCGCGGTCGGCAAGAGCTCGGGCGACCTGCTGGACCGCGTGGTGGAGTTGTTGCCGGCCGCCCCGGAGGCGAGCGAGGAGGCCGAGATCCATGTAGCGGTGGTCGGACGGCCGAACGTGGGGAAATCGAGCCTCGTGAACCGCCTGCTCGGCGAGGAGCGGCTGGTCGTGGCGGATGAACCCGGCACGACGCGGGACGCGATCGATACGCCGCTCAGCTATGAGGGGCACACCCTCGTGTTCATCGACACCGCGGGGCTCCGCAAGCGCAGCAAGGTCGAGGACGACATCGAGTTCTACTCGACCCTTCGGACGGCCCGGGCGATCGAGCGCGCCGACGTGTGCGTCCTGGTGGTGGATGCGAAGGATGGGATGCACGTGCAGGACCTGAAGATCGCCAACGATGCGTGGAAGCAGGGCGCGGCGATCATCGTCGCCGTGAACAAATGGGATCTGATCGAGGAGAAGGAGACGAACACGGCGGCGCGGGGCCAGCGCGAGCTCGAGGAGCGGGCGCCGTTCCTGCGGTTCATCCCGTTCCTGTACCTCTCCGCCAAGACCGGCCAGCGGGTGCCCAAGCTCCTCGAGCTGATCCTGGAGGTCGCGGACGAGCGCGCCAAGCGGGTGCCCACGTCGGAGGTCAACCGGGTACTCGAGTCCCTGGTGGACCGGCAGCAGCCGCCCCAGCCCGTGGGAGAGTCGGTACGGCTCTTGTACGCGTCTCAGATCGGCACGGCGCCACCCCGGTTCGCCATCGTGTCCAATCGCCCCGAGGCGATCCCCGAGGCGTACACGCGTTACCTCGTGAACGGCTTCCGGGAGGCGTGGCGGTTCACCGGCTCTCCGCTCAATCTGAAGCTCCGCCGCAGACGGGAGACCGCCCGCGGATGAACGACTTCGGGCTGGCCGTGATGCTCCTCCTCGCCTACCTGATCGGCGCCACGCCGACGAGCTACATCGCCGGCAGGCTCGGGAAGGGCATCGACCTGCGGGAGCACGGCTCGCACAACCTCGGCGCCACCAACGTGTACCGCGTGCTCGGCTGGAAGTACGCGATTCCCGTCGGCGTGATCGACATGGTCAAGGGCGCGGTCCCGGTTGCGATCCTCGGGCCCTGGTCCAACGGCCCGGCGTGGTTCACGGTCGCGCTCGGGCTCGCCGCGGTGCTCGGCCACATGTTCTCCCCGTACGTCCGGTTCCGCGGCGGCAAAGGAGTGGCGACGGCAGCAGGGATGTTCCTCGCCCTCGCGCCTCTCGCGGTCCTGATCTCCCTGGCTATCTGGGCCATCACCCTGTGGCTCTCCGGCTACGTGTCGGTCGCGTCCATCACGGTTGCCGTGTTGTTCCCGTTGTGGGTGCGGCTCACGGCCCCCGAGCAGCCCTACACGTTTTGGGCGGGGGTGGTCATGGCGCTGCTGATCGTTTACTCGCATCGGCACAATATCGCGCGCTTGCGGCAGGGGACGGAGAATCGGTTCCGGACGCGGAAAGGGGTAGCCGCGTGACGCGGATTGCCGTGGTCGGCGGCGGCGCGTGGGGCACCGCGCTCGCGGACCTGCTGGCCCGGAAGGGAGACTGCGACACGGTCACCCTGTGGGCGCGCGAGCCCGAGGTGGTGGAGAGCGTGAACCGAGAGCACGTGAACCACATGTTCCTACCCGGCGCAGCGCTCGCTCCCGCGGTTGCCGCTGTGGGGGACCTGACGGCGGCGGTCCGGGGCGCCGAGGTTGTCGTGTCGGCGGCCCCGTCCCACGCGGTGCGCGACGTCATGACCCGGGCGCGGGACAAGATCGGTCGCGGCGCGTTGGTCGTGAGCGTGTCCAAGGGCCTGGACCCGGAGCGACTCTCCACCCCGTCGTGCGTGTTGGCGGACGTGCTGCCGAAGGATGCGCCGATCGCCGTGCTGTCCGGCCCCTCGTTCGCCCGGGAAGTGTATGCGCGTCA
>WNGQ01008902.1_pt1 | contig 10496 bp, 8 predicted proteins | sample 5407661 | NCBI WGS metagenome assembly WNGQ01 (sample SAMN13153382, study PRJNA577476) | soil metagenome | isolation source: 60 cm soil or saprolite under Garry oak tree replicate 2 | place: USA:California | collected 2016-06-15 | reverse complement strand
TCGTCGGTCGCCCTGGCGGCGGCGCGCGCCGCCATCTCCATGCAGCCGCCGCCGGCCGGGATCAGACCCACGCCCACCTCGACGCAGCCCATGTACAGCTCGGTCGCCGCGCGCACCGTCTGGCAGCCGAGCACGACCTCGGCGCCGCCACCCAGCGCCAGGCCGAAGGGCGCGGCCACGACCGGGACGCGCGCGTAGCGGGTGCGCATGCACGCACCCTGAAACCGGGTCAGCAGCTCGTTGACCGCGTCCATCTGGTTGCCGCCCAGCGCCACCATCAGCGCGAACAGGTTGGCGCCCGCGCAGAACACCTCGGGGCTGTCATTGCCGATGACCAGGGCGACGCCCTCGCGCTCGGCGCGGTCGACGGCGCTGTACATCATGGCCACGATGTCGGGGTCGATGGCGTTCATCTTGGCGTGGAACTCCAGGCAGAACACGCCGTCGCCGATGTCCAGGATCGACGCGCTGCTGTTGCGCTCGACCTCGCCGCCGCTGGCGCGAATCCCGTCCAGCGACAGCTCGCGCGGGTCGGTCGGCACCGGCTTGAAGCCGCCGCGCTGGCCGAGCTGCGCCAGCACTGTCCCCGCGCCGTCGCGGTTGCCCGGTCCCTCGCGCCGGTAGAACTTCATGCCGTCGCCCTGCGCGGCGATCTGCTCGCGCACCCAGCCCGGCACGGTGTAGCCGGCCGCCTCCATCTTGACGGCGGTCTCCTTCACGCCCAGCGCGTCCCAGGTCTCGAACGGACCGCGCTGCCACCCGAAGCCCCAGCGCAGCGCGCGGTCGATCTCGACGATGTCGTCGGCGATCTCGCCCAGTCGGTTGGCGGAGTAGATCAGGGTCTCGTACAGCACCGTCCGCGCCAGCGCGGCGGCGCGGTCATCGCCGGAGATCAGCTTCTTGGTGCGCTCGCCCACGTCCTCGATGCCGCGCGCGGCGCCGATCGACGGGAAGCGCGGCTTTACCTGCGGCACGTAGTCCATGGTCTTGAGGTCGAGCTGAAGGATGATGTCGCCGACCTTCTTGTAGAAACCCTGCTTCGACTTGGCGCCCAGCCACTTCTTGTCAACCAGCGCGGCAAGGATGGGGGGCGGGTCGAAGACCTCGCGGCGTTCGTCACGCGGCAGCGCCTCGTAGCAGTTGCGGGTGACGTGCATCAGCGTATCCAGACCGACCACGTCGGCGGTGCGGAACACGGCGCTCTTCGGGCGGCCGGTCGCCGGCCCGAAGATCATGTCGACCTCCTCGACCGTGTAGCCGCTCTTAACGGCCTCGGCCAGCGTACGCATCATCGCGAAGGTGCCGATGCGGTTGGCGATGAAGTTGGGCGTGTCCTTGGCGCGCACCAGCCCCTTGCCCAGGATGCGCCCGCACAGGTCGCTGGCCCGCGCGATGGTCTCGAGCGCGGTGTCGGCGCCGGCGACGATCTCGCAGAGGCGCAGGTAGCGCGGCGGGTTGAAGAAGTGGGTGATGCAGAAGCGGCGCCGGAAGTCGGCGCTGCGCCCCTCCATCAGGTCCGCGATGCGCAACCCCGAGGTGTTCGATGTCATGATCGCGTCTCCGCCCAGCTCGTCGATGCGCTGATAGAGCTGGCGCTTGATGGCGAGGTTTTCGATGATCGCCTCGATGATCACGTCGCTGGCGGCGACCGCGGCGGCAAGGTCGTCCTCGAGATTGCCGGCGGTGACCAGCGCCTCGAAGCGGGGGGCGAAGAACGCGGCCGGCTTGGCCTTGCGCGCCGCCTCGATGCCCGACTCGGCGATCTTGTTGCGCGCGCGCCTGGCGCCGGCGGGCGCGTCCTTGGGCGGGGCGTCTTTAGAGACGATGTCCAGCAAGCGAACACGGATTCCGGCGTTGGCCAGGTGAGCCGCGATGGCGGCCCCCATCACGCCCGATCCGATGACGGTCACCTCACCGATCGGCTTTGTGCCCATGCCGAAACCATAACTTAGATCCCGTCGCCACGCGACCCGCGGCCGCGCGACCCAGTTGACGATGACCGCCGACTTCCTGCAAGCTAAGCGGCGGACGCCCATGCGACTCTCGACGCTGCTCGCGCCGGATCTCGAGGAGACACTGCGTACGAACCCGGCGCACGCCGCCGAGCTGGCGGAGGAGCTGCACGCCGCCGATCTCGCCGAGCTGGTCGACGGCCTCGGCGACGAGACCGCGGGCAAGCTGCTGGCGGCGCTGCCGGTCAGGGCGGCGGCGTCGGTCCTGGACGTGATGGACCCGCAGCGGCGCGTCCAGGTGTTCGAGCAGCTCGACCGCGCGCTGGCGGCGAACATCGCCGACGCCATGTCGGCCGACGAGCGCGCCGACCTGTTCCGCGGCCTGCCCGACGAGGTAGGCGTCGACCTGCTGGCGCGCATGCCCAAGGATGCGTCGCTCGACGTTCGCGAGCTGATCCGCTATCCGGAGTTCTCGGCGGGCGGTTTGATGACCACCGACTTCGTGGCGCTGGATCCGCTGATCAACGTCGAGGCCGCGATCGAGCAGGTACGCAAGACCGCGGCCGAGAAGGAGACCATCTACGAGGCGTTCGCGGTCGACCCCAACGGGACGATGCTGGGCGTCGTGTCGCTGCGCGACCTGGTGCTGGCGCGCGCCGGCCAGCCGATCAGCGCGCTCATGAACCCGGACGTCATCTCGATCCCGCCCGAGATGGATCAAGAGGACGTCGCACGGCTGTTCGAGCACTACGACATGCTGGCGCTGCCGGTGGTCGACCCCATGCACAAGATCCTGGGCATCGTCACCGTCGACGACGTGGTCTCGGTCTTGAAGCGCGAGCAGGCCGAGGACATCCAGAAGCTGGGCGCGGTCGCGCCCAGCGCGGAGCCGTACTTTCAGACCGCGTTCTGGAGCTTCGTGAAGAAGCGCGCCGGGTGGCTGATCGCGATCTTCCTGGGCGAGATCCTGACCGCCAGCGTGCTCGAGCACTACGAGGCGGCGCGCAAGGCGTTCAGCGCCATCGAGGTGTTCGTGCCGCTCATCATCTCGTCCGGCGGCAACACCGGGAGTCAGGCGTCGTCGCTGGTGATCCGCGGCCTGGCGCTGAACGAGTTCGCGGTCGGCGACGCGGTGAAGATCCTGTGGCGCGAGGTGCGCATGGGCCTGGTGCTGGGCGCTTTCCTGGGCTCCATCGGCCTTCTGCGCGCGGTCCTGGTGGGGCACAGCGGCCGCGGCGGGATGGCGGCGGCGGTCGGGCTGTCGCTGGTCGCGTGCGTGACGTTCGGGTCGGTGGTGGGCGCGGGGCTGCCACTGCTGATCAAGCGCCTGGGATTCGATCCGGCGGTGTCGTCAGGCCCGTTCATCGCGTCGCTGGTCGACGTCCTGGGCATCATCATCTACCTCAAGATCGCGCTCTTCATCCTCGGCGGTTGATCGCCGGGACGTCGTCCTCGCGCTTGATTCTTCCGTCTCAGCGCCGGTGCGCGACGTGCTTGCCCTTGGTCTTGCCCGCGGACGTGTCACGCGCGCGGCTTTCGTCCGAGGACGACGAGCCGCCGCTGTCGCCGACCGCCAGCACCTTGCCAAGGCCACCGTCGCCGCGACGGCCCCGCTGCGGGGTCGGCGACTCCTTCTCGCTGTCGAGCAGCTGATCGAGCGAATCGCGCCTCTTGGGGGGTTCGGCGGCGACCGGACGAGGCTGCTTCGGCTTGGCCGCGACCGGCGCGGGCTTCTCGATATCCATGGTGGGCAGCGTGCTGGTCGCGGGAACGCCGACGCCCTTGGGACGCTCCGACTTCTTCGCGGGCTCGTTCTTGTGCGCGGCGTCTTCCTTGCGCGCCTTCTCCTGCATCGCGGCGATCTTGTCGCGGTCAAGCTTCTTGTCGTTGGCGCCGACCACGCCTTCTTCCCACTTGAACTGTCTGTTCAAAGCATCGTCGCCGCCCTTTTTGTCGGAATTGCCCTTTCCGTTCTTGGCCCACGCGTTTGCCGGCGAGCCGAGAATCCAGATCGCACCGACCGGAACCGAGAGCGCGAACAGGGCGACAGGGGCGAGCTTCAACCGCATCGAAACCTCCGCGTGGGGTGAGGGCCTATTTTCGCCTACACGGCCCACACTGCAACGAGAATTGTGCCGATAGTCACTCGGTTTTTTCTGTCAACCCCCCGTCGGGACTGGGGTTGACCCGGCACGCGGCGTCAGCCGCCGGGCGTCAGCCGCCGGGGTCAGCCGCCGACTCTGGCGATCAGGTCGTCCACCAGGTTCCGCCCCAGCCCCTTGGCGGTGCAGCCGCCATGGCCGGTGCACACCATGTCCACGGTATCGGCGACCAGCTGGGTCTTGAGCGATCGGATGGCGGCGCGGTTCTCTTCCGGCCGCGGGTCGAACATCGCGGGGGTGGTTTCGAGACGACCCTCCTTGAAGACCATGCTGTCGCCCACGAACAGAACGCCATCGTAGAGATAGGCATAGGAGCCCGGGGTATGGCCCGGCATCGGGATGGCTTTCACCGTCTTGCCGCCGCCGATGGCAACGACCTGGACCCCGCTGAGCGGATCGGTGACCTTGACCGGCGTTCCCTGCATGACCAGACCCAAAAGCCGGGTGATGACCGCTTCCGGCGGGGTGGTCCCGGCCGCCAGGCCGACGTCGCCGAGGCCGAGGTAGATCTTGGCCGGGGTGAACGGCACCGCGCCCTGGATATGATCGAAGTGCCCGTGGGTCAGGAAGATGAGGCCGCCCGTGTTGACGTTCGCGCGGCTCATCCCCATCGGGCCCAGCAGCGCGTCGACCGGCCGTCCCTGCCCATCGCCGCCGGTGTCGAACAGAACGGCGGCGTCGCCGACGCGCGCGGCGTAAAGGTAGATACCGCCGCCGCTCTTGACCCCGTACAGGCCGGGTTTGACCTCGAAGGCGCCGCTGGTCTTGCCGCGCGTGGCCCAGATTCCCAGCAGCCCTCCGCCGACGATGGCCACGATCGCGATACCGATGAAGAACAGGATTCGAGAGCCTCGCATGTTATTCCCTCCAGTTTCCTGGAATCGGGGGCGTCCGCTAACCACCAAGCATCGGTCGCCGCCGCGCGCGAATCAAGGAATTTGGATTTGGCGCGCCAACGCGGCGCCCGCGGCGATGCAGTCATTGAGGCCCACGCCACGCAACGTGTGGCCGAGCAGGTAAAGGCCCGGGTGGCGTGCCAGGTCCGCGTCGACGCGGGCAATGCGCGTGTCGTGGCCGATGGTGTACTGGGGGATGCCGTCGCGGTGGCGCCACACGCGCGCGAACTCGGGCAGCACGGTCAGCCCGGCGAGCCGCCGCAGATCCGCGACCGCGATCGCGGCGATCTCGGTGTCGTTCTCGTCGGCGATCGCGGGGTCGAAGGTCCCACCCAGGATCGCGCGCAGCAAGACGCCACCGCGTTCCGCGCGCCCGGCGAAGATCGAGGACTCGTACTGGCAGCCCAGCACCGGCGATCGCCCGGCGCCGTCGGCGGGCGGCTCGCGCGCCACCAGGAAACCGTAGCCGCCGAGATCCACGCCGATGTCGGGGGCGGGCCGCGCGGCGGAGCCGTCGCCGCCGCCGACGCCGTGAACGCCCAGGCACACGACGACGGCGGAGGCGACCGGAACGCTGCGCACGCCGGCAGCCGCCTCGGGCGCCAGCGGATCGAGCAGCTCCGCCGCGGCGCGGCCGGGCGTGGCGATCACCACCGCATCCGCCTCGACCGGCGCCGCGCCACCGTCGAGACCGACGCGCCAACGGGGACCGGCGCGCTCGATGCGGCGCGCGTGCGCCACGATCCGGTGCCGGCCGGGCAACCGGTCCAGGGCGCGCGGCAGCTCCTGCAGGCCTTCGGGGAACGAGATCGGCTTGCCGGCGCCCGCGCGGTTGCCCGGATCGGCCCGTCGCTGCGCGCGGCGCTGCGCCAGCATGCCGCGCACGACGCTGCCGCGCGCGCGCTCGAAGCCCACGACGCGCGGCAGGGCGCTGCGCGCCGAAAGCTGGGCGGCGTCGCCGGCGTAGATCCCGATGACCGCCGGCGCCACCAGCGCGCGCGCCACCTGCTCGCCGAACCGGCGCGCGGCGAAAGCCAGCACCGACTCGTCGGCGTCGGCCGGCTGGTTGCGGATGAACGGCTCGGCGAGCAGGCGCAGCTTGCCCCGCCAGTCGAGCAGCCGCGAGCGCGCGAGCGCGAGCGGGCTCATGGGCAGTTGGTGCAGTCGCCCGCCGAGGTGGATGAAGCGCCGCCGCGCCGCCTCAGACGCGCGCACCACGCGCCCGTCCAGGCCCGCCGCCGCGATCAGCGCGCGCGTCTCGGCCGGTCCGTCGAGCAGCGCTTGCGGGCCGGTCTCGCACAGGAAGCCCTCGATGCGCTCGCTGCGGATGAGCCCGCCCGGATCGGGCGACGGGTCGATCGAGATCACCTCGTGCCCGGCCTTCTGCAGGAAGTGGCCGGCGGCCAGTCCCGAGATGCCGCGGCCCAGGATCGCGACACGCGCCATGGACGCTAGGCCCAGCCCTTGTCGCGCGCCGCCGCCTCGGCCAGGTCGGCCAGCGCACGGATGAAGGCCGGGTGGCAACCAACGGTGCGCGCGCGCGCGAAGTGGGTGATGCCGCGCTTCTCGGCGCGCTCGCGATACAGGATATCGATCTCCTGTAGGGTCTCGATGTGCTCGCCGGTGAACGCGACCGGGCACACCACAACGGCCTTGTGGCCGGCGGCGGCCAGCTCGTCGAGCGCTTCCTCGGTGTACGGGCCGAGCCACTTTTGTCGCCCGACCCGGCTCTGGAACGCGAGCTGCTCGCGGCCGCGGACGCCGAGCCGGCGCGTCACGGCCGCGACGGTGGTTCGGATCTCGTCGAGGTAGGGGTCGCCCTTCCGGATGTACGACTCGGGCAGCCCGTGCGCCGAGAAAAGGATGGGCGCGGTCGCCCGATGCTCGCCGGGTAGGGTCGCGATCGCCTCGTTCACGCGGTCGCACACCGCCTCGACGTAGCCGGGCGCGTCCGCGTAGCGTTCGACGCGCGCAAGCTGGATCGGCGAGCCGTCCAGCGCGCGGTCGAGCGCCTTGAACGACGATCCGGTGGTGGTGAGCGAGTAGTGCGGGAAAAGCGGCACCGCGATCGCGCGCTGGATGCCCGCGGCGCGGATGGCGGCCACCGCATCGGAGGAGAACGGTCGCCAGCAGGCCATGGCGACGAAGGGCAGGGTGGGGTGACCGCGGCGCTGCAGCTCGCTGGCGATGCCCTTCGCCTGGTCAGTCGATTCGCCGAGGATCGGCGAGCGCCCACCGATCTGCTGATAAGCGGCGCGCGAGAAGTCGGCGCGCCGCCTGGCGACCAGGCGCGCGAACAGCGGCTGCAGCGGGCGTAGCCAGCCGAGCTGGATCACGTCCGGGTCGGCGAACAGGTTGCGCAGGAAAGGCTCGACCGCGTCGAGCGAGTCGGGACCACCCAGGTTGAGCACGACGACGGCCAGGGTGTCGGCCGGCTTGGCGTCGACGGCGAGGTGCACTAGCCCCCGCCCCTCACCGTGCGCATCAGCGCCTCGACCCCTTCGATCGGCGTCTCGGGCACGATGCCGTGGCCCAGGTTGAAGATATGGCCGCGCCCGCCGCCACGCCGGACCACGTCGGCCGCGCGGCGCTCGATCTCGGCGACGGGCCCGAGCAGCACCGACGGGTCCAGGTTGCCCTGCACGGCGGCCGCGCCGCCCAGGCGCGCGCGCGCTTCGTCTAGCGGCAGGCGCCAGTCCACGCCGTAGACGTCGGCGCCCAGGCGGCCCACGCGGTCGAAGATCGTGGTCGCGCCGTTGGCGAAGTAGATCACCGGCACGCCGGTCTGGCGCACGGCCGCGATCAGCGCCGCCGTGGGCTCGAACACGTAGCGGTCCCAGTCGTCGGGTGACACGACGCCGACCCAGGAGTCGAAGATCTGGATGGCCTGCGCGCCCGCCGCCACCTGGGCCAGCAGGTAGTCGCGCGTGGTCTCGGCCAGCAGCGCCAGCAGGCGGCGCGCGGTCTCGGGCTGGCGATAGAAAAGCTTCTTGGTCTCGGTGAAGCTCTTGGCCGTCTTGCCCTCGATCGCGTAGGTGGCAACGGTGAACGGCGCGCCGGCGAATCCGATGAGCGGCGTTTCGGGCGACAGCTGCTCGCGGACCAGGCGGATGGTCTCCAGCACGAAATCGGTGCGTTGGGTCGGGTCGAATGCCGATATGCGGCCGAGATCCTCGGGCGTGCGCAGCGGAGCCGGCAGGCGCGGCCCCTGCTCGGTGAACTGCACCTCCAGGCCCATCGCCTCCAGCGGGACCAGCAGGTCGGAGAACAGGATCGCGGCGTCGAAGCCGAAGCGGCGGATCGGCTGCAGCGTGACCTCGGCCGCCAGCCGCGGCGTCTTGCACAGGTCCAGGAACGACACGCTCGCGCGCACCTGGCGATACTCCGGCAGATAACGTCCGGCCTGGCGCATCATCCAGAGCGGCGGGCGCGGCGTGGCCTCGCCGCGGCATGCCCGCAGGAAGAGCGGGAGCGGGACCGGGTGTTGACTGGATTCCGGTGAGGGCGTTGGGTTCGTCACGCGCGGGTACTTTAACCTCATTTCTAATTCGCGTAGGACTGGGATGGGTTACGCCCCGGGGCACAGGCTGGCACCAGGGGGCGACGCGCGGTTGACGTCGCGCGAGACGGGCCCCAGGGGCGGCTCGCTATTGGCTTCTCGACGAGCGATGGTTAGTCTATGGCGCTTGTCGCACCCCCCTGCGGTGCGGCGTTTAGAAGGCGGAGCTGCAAAGAACATGGCTGCAACCAAGAGCAACGGGGCTTCCGGGGGCGAGCGGCGTCGGAGGTCGCGGACGACCAACGGCGCAGCCGCGGGACAGGGCGCGGCGTCGGCGAGCGGAGGCGAAGCCGAGCGCTGGCTCGGACGGCTGGACGCGCTGGTCGATCGGCTGGCCGGGCTGGACGACCGGGCCGCGATCATCGATCAGATGGTGGCCGAGGCCATGCAACTTCTGCCCGCAGACGAGGTGCGCGTCTACGCCGACGCGTCGACCATCACGGCCCCCTCCTTCATCGACGAGAACGAGGGCGCGCCCGCGCGCGCGGTGATCCCGCTCGCAATCGCGGGACGGCACTTCGGCGCGGTCGAGATCACCATGAAGCCGCAGCACGCCGTCCGCGACGGCGAACGCGCGCTGGCCGTCGCGCTCGTGCGCCAGTGCGCGCTGGTCATCGACGGCCTGTCGCTGCGCCAGTCCCGGCGCGCGGCTGACGCGGCGGCGACGCCGGGGGCCGAGGTCGCGCGCGCAGCCGGACAGAGCGTGGTGGACGCGCCAGTGGTGGAGATTGCTCCCGCTGCGTCGGTCATCGAGATCGCGCCGGCGCAGGCTCCGGCGCCGAATCTGGAAGCCGTGCGGGCCGCGCTGACGCAGCTCGAAGCGGACGTGCGCGCGCTGGCCAAGCTCGCGCAACGAGCGGCGTAGCGACGATCCTCCGCGCAGTCCAAGATCGAGTGTGACGGTGACTAGTGCGCCGCCTTCGAAATAGCGTCAACGATCCGCCGACAAGCCCGCGGTCCCGCGAGGCGCGACGACGACGAATACTTGAACGTATTCCGAGGAGGAGCAACGAAGCGGGGCCGTGGGATCGTCGGCGGATCGTTGACGCTATTTCGAAGGCGGCGCACTAGCAGTTGCGCGTCTGAGTGGCCGGTTAGTGTGGTGCACTAGCGCACCGGTGCACTAGCGACGCTGGTCTTGCAGCCACCGCCACACCACGTCGCACGCCGCCCGCGACGCCGCCTCGTGGTGCGCGCGCCATTCGGCGTGGGCGTCGGGGCCGACGGTGTTGGCGATGCCGAGCACCGCGGCCATCGGGACGCTCGCCATCACAGCCGCGCGCGCGACCGCGAAGGCCTCGAGGTTCTCGACCGCCGCGCCGCTGGCGCGCGCCAGCTTGCGCGCGAGCGCCGTCGTGCGCGTGATCGCCAGCGGGGTCGCGGCGACGTCTGGCCACGCCGGCTTGCCCATCGTTTTTCCCATCGCGCCGCTCGCTGCCCGCAGCGCCGCGACCAGCCCTTGGTCCGCGACCGCCCGCTGCACCAGCGGGGGCGGGAGGTAGCCGTCGCCGCGGATGGCCGCCGTCGACACCAGCCGAACCGCGCCGGGCACGGCGACCGCGCCGACGGCCAGCGCGCGCGCCACGGCCGCGCCGATGCCCGGATAGCGGCCCGCGGTGCCGACGAAGATCAGCTGCGCCGGCCCGACGTCGGCCAGCGCGCGCGCCGCGCCCGCCGCCGCGTCGACGGCGCCAACGCCGACCGGCCGGCACACCACCCGGACGTCGCCCGCGCGCCCGCGCCAAAGCCGCCGGCGCAGCGGCGCGATCTCCGGCTCCCACGCCGACACCACCAGGACGGTCTTCACCCGTTCTGATTTAGTCCAATCCACCCGGCGCGCGCGACGTTTTTCGTCGGACGCCCGCCGCTGGCCTGCCGTCGTGCCTGCTCGCGCAGCCGGCGCACGCGCTCCTCGATGGGCGGGTGG
>WNGQ01007467.1_pt1 | contig 10498 bp, 8 predicted proteins | sample 5407661 | NCBI WGS metagenome assembly WNGQ01 (sample SAMN13153382, study PRJNA577476) | soil metagenome | isolation source: 60 cm soil or saprolite under Garry oak tree replicate 2 | place: USA:California | collected 2016-06-15 | reverse complement strand
CGATCCTGGCTGTGCTGGCTGAGCAGGTTCTGCTGGCTCTGCTACGGCGGCGCACGACACCCGCGACCCGAACCGGCGGGCTGCTTCAGCGGCAAGCGTGCGCAACATGACGGCTCCTCCGGGCGGCTTTCGTGCTGCCCAGCCTGGCCGGTAGCACCGGATGCCCGACGTCCTTCTCTCTGAACAGGCTAGTCTCGCGAACATGACTCAGAAAGGCAGCCGCGGCGCGCGTGGCATCCGCCCGCCGCGGCCATCGCTCGGCGGAGGCGCTCCCGTGCGCGATCGTGAGCTGCGGGCTCAGGGGCGCGCGACCATGCGCAAACTGCTCGACGCCGGGCGGACCGTGTTCGAGGAACGCGGGTTCCACGCGGCTCGCGTAGATGACGTCGTGAAGGCGGCCCAGACCTCGCACGGCACCTTCTACCTGTACTTCGCCAACAAGGAGGACCTGTTCAAGGCGCTGGCCCGTGATGCGCTGCACGACATGGAAATAATCGCTGGTGAATTTCCGCGTGTCCCGCCGGATGACGCGGGCCGGACGGCGCTGCGCACGTGGGTTCAGCGGTTCTGCGACACCTACGCGATGCATGCCACCGTGATCCGGATCCTCAGCCAGGCCGATGTCATCGGGGAGGATTTCTTCAGTGACGGCCTGCAATTGTTGTTCCGGCTGGCGGAGGCGATCGCACAGGGGATAACCGCCGAGGCAGCGGCCGGCCACGGCGCGAGTCGCGCCCCCACGAGCGGCGATGAGCACGCCGAACTGACGGCCCTGGCCTGCCTGATGATGTTGGAGCGGGTGAACTACCTGTTCAGCGTGGGCGTCAAGATGCCAAGGGCGGAGATGACGGACCGGATCAGCGCGATCATCTTCGCCGCCTTCCATTCGGTCGGCTGAGTGCCTGGAGGAGGCCGGGCCGCCGCCCGCCCGGCCACCGGCTGGGTGCTACGAGGAGGCCGGGCCGCCGCCCGCCCGGCCACGAGCGCTCAGGCCCGGACCCAAATGGCCACACAGGCGCATCGTCCGACGCGTAATCCTGATCGCCGCGCGGCACGTCTGCTATACGGAATGTAGATTTACGACTGCTGAGCGTAAGCAGACAGGATCGGGTGATGGGTGTGCGGGCGCAGTCACTCGTGCGCGTCGTGATCGCGGACGACAACCCGGTGGTTCGCCTTGGCGTCGGCACTGCGCTGGCCACAACTGCGCACATTGAGATCGTCGGGGAGGCCGGGAACGGCGAGGAGGCGATCGAACAGGTTCGGCTGCACCTGCCCGACGTGCTCCTGCTCGACATCCGGATGCCCGTGCTCGACGGGCTCGCCGCCATCCCTGAAGTAAGCAGCCTGACCCGCGTGATCATGCTGACCAGCGTCGACGATCCGGTCACCGTGATGCGAGCGCTCTCCACGGGCGCGCACGGCTATCTGGTCCACGGCGAGTTCGACCCGGCCGCGCTGGCGGACGTGGTCACGAAGGTGGCCAGGGGGAGATCCGTCCTCTGCTCGCGTGCTGCGACCGTCCTGGTGAACCGCTTGCAGGACCGGAGCGCCGTCGGCGGCCGGGGCGCCGCCGGCGGGCTCACCCGCCGCGAGGGCGAGATCATGGGGCTGATCGCGGAGGGGCTATCGAACCGGCAGATAGCTCGCCGGCTGGTCATATCGGAAAAAACTGTCAAGAATCATATAGTCAGCATTTACCGTCGTTTCGGTGTCGGAAATCGTGGCGACGCGGTAAGCCGCTGGCGCGAGCCTTGATGTGGATATTTGCCAGCCTATGAGGCGGCCACCTCTAATTATGCGGTCCTAGGACCAGGTCACGGGGAAATAGGCCTTTACGAGCGCGCTATGTGCGTGCACGATAAGCACGCCAGTAAGTGGCGGAGACTTGCGTCTTCATCGCTAGTGATGCCGGGATCGCGCAACCTTTGGAGGAACCTCTTGAGCCGCGTCCGCCCAGCTATATTGGCGCTTTGCGCCACATTCCTTGCCATTACAGCCGTCGTGACGGGAGCGCTGCCTGGATTAGCGCCGCACCCGGCTATGGCCGCCTCATCGGGAACTCAGCGGGTCGACATGAAGGTACTTGTCGTTACGGATGACAACTCCCCCACGTCGGCCATCGGCCAGGAACTCGCCGCCGAGGGCGTTCCCTTCACCACCGTGGACCTGAGCGACCCCAACCGGCCCGCCATCACCGCCTCGTTCCTCACCACCAGCGCGAATGGGGTGCCCGAGGCGAGGTACCAGGCCGTCGTGCTGCCCAACGCCGACCCGTTCACCAATCCGGCCGAGATGACCGCGCTCGCGAGTTATGAACAACAGTTCGGCATCCGGCAGGTGGATTCCTACGTATACCCCAACGCCGCGGTCGGGCTCGGCGCCCCGGTCTATGCCGGATCGCTGGACGGGACCACCGCGTCCACCTCCGCGGCCGGGCTCTCTGGCGCCTTTCCCTACCTGCGCGGCAGCGTGCCGTTCGACGACCTGAGTCCGAGCGTGGCGGAGAGCTACGGCTATCTGGCCCCACCGCTGCCCGACAACGCGGCGGCCGGCACCAGTTTCCAGACCTACCTGACCGGCACGGCGCCGGCGGGCACGGCCGGCAACCCCTCCGGTGTGCTTGCCGGCGTCTATTCGAGTCCTGGCCGGCAGGAGCTGGTCCTGACCTTCGCCTACAACTTCTACCAGCGGCAGTTCCAGCTGCTTGGGCACGGGATCATCACGTGGCTGACCCGGGGGGTGCACCTCGGCTACGACCGCAACTACTTCTCACTGCACTTCGACGACGTCTTCCTCCCTGACAGCCAGTGGAGCCAGTCGGGCCATTGCACGCCGACCGAGGACTGCCCACCGGGCGTGACCACACCCGACATCCGGATGACGCCCGACGACGTGAGCTACGCAACCAACTGGCAGCAGCAGAACAACTTCCCGTTCACCCTCCTGTTCAACGGCGACGGTAGCGTGCAGCAGATCGCTGACACCGGCTCGGATCCGCTGACCACGGCGCTGCTGACGAACAAGAACCATTTCCGCTGGATCAACCACACCTACAGCCATGAGTTCCTCGGCTGCGTGCAGGACTTCACCGTGATCCCCTGGCGATGCGCCACCGACCCGTCCACGGGCGCGACGCAGTGGATCCCGCAGAGCGACATCGTGAGCCAGGTCAACGACAACATCGCGTGGGCCAAGAAAAACAGCCTGCCGATCAACCCGGCCGAGCTGATCACCGGCGAGTACTCCGGGCTGAAGATCCTCCCCCAGCAGCCGCAGGACAACCCCAATTTCGCGCCGGGTCTGCAGCAGACCGGGATCCAGTGGGTCGGCAGCGACGCCTCGCGCGAGCCGGGACCGCCGCGGCGGGTCGGCTCGGCCACCACGGTGCCGCGCCACCCGATGGACATCTTCTACAACGTGGACACCGTCGCGGGCGAGGTCTCGGAATACAACTGGCTCTACAACAGCCAGGCCGACGGCGGCAGCGGGCTGTGCACCCAGAACCCGCAGACCATCACCTGCATACCGCCGCTGGACCCGTCCACGGGGTTCCAGTCCTACATCGTCCCGACCGTGTCCGCGCTCACGCTCAGGTACGTGCTCGAGAACGACCCGCGGCCGTTCTTCGTGCACCAGTCCAACCTCGCCGGTGACCGGATCATCTACCCCGTACTCGGCCAGATCCTCGGCACCTACCGAGGCGAGTTCGCGTCGAACGCCCCGATCGTCAACCCGACGATGACGGCGGCGGGCACCGAGATGCACAACCAGGTCGCCTGGCAGGCGGCGCAGCGCGCGGGGTCGGTCACCGCCTCCTTCACGCAGTACGGCCCGGGCGCGCCCAAGACCGTCACGGTGCAAGCGCCGGGCGGCCTGCAGGTCCCGCTCACCATGCCCAGCGGCACCTGCGTCGGGCCCGGCCTGCTCGGCACCTGCTTGCTGCAGCCGGTATTCGGCCAGTCATACGCGGCGGAACAGTCGGCGTATATGTCCGCGAGCGCCGGCACACCCATCGTTCTCACGCTGCCGTAGACGGCCAGGAACACCGCGAAGGCAGGCGGGACGTATGGATATCACGCTCGTAACCGAAGGTACCTACCCATGCGCCTTTGGCGGCGTGAGCGTGTGGTGCGACCAGCTCGTCCGCGGCCTGCCCGAGCACCACTTTCAGGTGCGGGCCATTACGGCCGCGGGCGGCGAGCCCGCCGTGTGGGAACTGCCGGAGAACGTCACTCTTGGCTACGCCCCGTTATGGGGAGCCCCGGCCCGCGGGCGACCGCCCGCGGGCCGGACCGGCCGGTGGTTCCAGACGATCTACCGGGCGCTCATAGAAACCATTCTTACTAACCCGAACGGCCGCGCTCCCTGTCACGCGCCTGAGCCGCGGTTTCTCGACCTTACGGAGAACTTCATCGAGATCCTCCGCGAGCTACACGAATTCGCCCAGGCCGGTGGGCTCGCCGCCGCGATGCGCTCCGGGCACCGGGCCGCGTCGCTGCTTGACGCCTGGAGATCCCGGCAGCAGGCGCAACCGGCCGGGCCACGCGCGGACGTCGCGCCGTCGGTGCACGACGCGCTCAGCGCCGTCAGCTTCCTCGAGCACTCCCTGCGGCCGCTCAGCCAGCCCGCCCAGGAGGCGGACGTCACCCACGCCGTGACGAACGGAACCGCTGTGCTGCCCGGGCTGGCCGCGAAGTGGCGGCACCGTACCCCGTTCGTGCTCACCGAGCACGGCGTCTACCTGCGCGAGCGCTACCTCGAACACCGCAAGCGCACGGTTTTCAGCGGGCCGGTCAAATCCTTCATGCTCGGCTATCTCAGGCTGCTCAGCTGCGCGGGCTACGCGGCGGCGGACTTGGTGACCCCGGGCAACATGTACAACCAGCGCTGGGAGCTGCGCTGCGGCGCCGACCCGCGGCGCATCAAGACCGTGTACAACGGCGTCGATCCTGAGCACTTCGCGGCCGCGGGCAGCGAACCCAGCGTGCCGACGATCAGCTGGGCGGGCCGGATCGACCCGATCAAAGACCTGGACACGCTGATCAGGGCGTTCGCCCTCGTGCGGGCTGAGATGCCTGCGGCGCGGCTGCGGATCTTCGGCGGCACCCCGCGGGGCAATGAGCCCTACCGGGACCGATGCCTAGCGCTCGCCGCCGGTCTCGGGCTCGGCGACGCCGCCAGCTTCGAGGGCCGCGTCGCGAACATACGCGACGCCTACGCCGCGGGGCACGTGGTGGTTCTGTCCAGCATCTCCGAGGGCTTCCCGTACACGCTGATTGAGGCCATGACCTCAGGCCGGGCGACCGTCTCCACCCGGGTCGGCGGGGTTCCCGAGGCTGTCGCCGACACCGGCCTCGTCGTACCGCCCGCCGACCCTGAGGCGATGGCCGCGGCGTGTGTCCGGTTGCTCCGCGACGACGTGCTGCGCCATCGGCTCGGCGCGGCCGCCCGCAGCCGCTCGCTCGAACTGTTCACGGTGGACCGTGCCGTCGACAGCTTCCGCGTCATCTACGCCGATCTCGCCGCTGGCGCGCGTCGGGCAGGCACGGAGCCAGCCGGGATGAGGCCCGCATGACCGCTGCTACCCGTGCCACCGTGGCCGAGCTTGAAGCCGCGCGCGCTCTGCTTGCCCTCCAGATGCGCGAGGAATGCGCGGCCGCGGTCGACCCGCTGGAGATCGCGGCCGCGCTCGAAGCCGACGGCGTCAGCGACGAGGACGCGGGCACGCGCTACGGGTGCCGGGACGTGTTCGACCTCGGTGAGCGGCTGTACGCCATGACGCCGCGCCGGCCGCCGCGAGGCGGTTTGGCCGACAGCAGTGCGGGAGACAGCAGTGCCGGAGACAGCAGTGCCGAGAACAGGTGGCAGGCACGCGCATCGCATCATCTCCTGCGCGGAGTCGTGTTCGCGCTGCCCGGGCTCTGCTACGCGGCCGTGGCGCGCGCCGTGGCCACACCTGGTGCCATCGCCGTCCTGCTGTTCTCGCTGCTCGCGTCCTGGGGGGTGAGCCAGTCCCTGGCCTACCTGGCGTACGTCCGCCTGGGCCGGTGCGACCGCCGCGGTGCGGCGGTCGTGCTGCGGCGCGGGTCAGCGTGCTGTGCCGCCGGCATCGTCACGCTCGCCGCGGCCGGGGCGGCGATGTGTCATTCCGGGCCCGCCGTCCTGGCGCTGGCGGCCGGGCAGAGCCTGTATCTTCTCGCTGCGACCGCCTCGCTCGTCCCATTGGCCGAACCCGTGTCCCCCGAGGCGCGCCAGCGCAGCGACGGCGAATGGTGGCTGCTGTGCGCCCTCGCGCCGAGCGCACTGGCCAGCGCGGTTGACCTGCTTTCGGTCCGCGACGGCGTGGCAGGCTATGTGTGGATGTGCGGGGGCGTCACCGTCGCCGCCGCGGTGGTGCTGGCCGCGGCACGCACCGCCCGGCCCGCCCGGGCAGTGGCGCACCCGCACGGGACCCCGCCAAGGACACCGACACGGGTGACCCTGCGCGAGCTGACCGGCTCGCTCCCCCACGCGTTGTTCGGCGTGCTGGCCGGCCTGCTGCTCACTTTCACGGCGCTCGCCGCCGCCGCGGGCCACGGTCTTTCCGGCACGCTCGCAGCGCGCAGCGCCACCGCGGCCGCGGCTCCCCTGTCGCTCAGCATGGGCGTGGCCGAGTGGCTGCTGTTCGCCTACCGGCGCCGCGGGTGGCTGCTGCTGCACCAGACGGCGTCCATCACCGCGTTCGCCGCCGGGTCCCGGCGGGCGCTCGCCGCCTCGGCGGCCGGTTATCTCGCTGCCCTCGCCGCGCTCATGGCCGTTTTCGGCTGGCTCACCGGCCCTGGTGCGTGGGCGGCGGGCGGTAACGAGGCGGCACTGGCGGTGCCCGGCGCGTACATCGCGCTCGGCGGCGCACTCTACCTGGGCCTCCTGTTGCAGTCGTGCGGCGCGGTGGTGACGCCTTTGTGGCTTGCCACCGCGGCGCTTGCCGCCGAGGCGGCCGTGACCTGGGCCACGCCTGCCGCCGCGAACGCCACGGCGCTGCCCGTGATTCAGCTGTGGTGTCATCTGTCGCTGCTCGGGGCGCTTTTCGCGGTCGCGCTCACCGTCGCGTCCAGGCCGGAACGGCACAGCTAGCACGTAACGAGCCAGGCCGAAACGGGCCAACAGAGCAGATCAAACAGAGCAGATTAAGGGGTGGGCACTTGACAGGGACGACAGTGGCCGTGACCGGCGCCGACGGGTTCATCGGGTCCCATCTGACCGAGCTCCTCGTGGAACGCGGTCACCGGGTGCGGGCGATGGTCCAGTACAACTCGCTCGGCAGCTGGGGCTGGCTGGACACCGTTGATCGTCACGTACTCGATCAGGTCACGGTCGTGCCTGGCGACGTGCGGGACCCGGCTTGCGTGCTTGACCTGCTGGCCGGCGCCGAGACCGTGTACCACCTGGCGGCGCTGATCGCGATCCCCTACTCCTACCAGGCGCCGCGCTCGTACATCGAGACCAACGTGCTCGGCACGCTGAACGTGCTCGACGCGGTGCGTGTCCATGGCACGCCGCGAATGGTGCACACCTCGACCAGCGAGACGTATGGCACGGCACGCACGGTCCCGATCAGCGAGGAGCACCCGCTACATACCCAGTCTCCGTATGCCGCCTCGAAGGCAGCGGCGGACAAGCTGGCCGAAAGCTACCACGCAACTTTCGGTGTCCCTGTGGTCACGCTGCGCCCGTTCAACACCTACGGGCCCAGGCAATCGGCCCGCGCCGTGATACCGGCCATCGTCAGCCAGCTAGCGGCGGCGCGCGGCAGCGTACGGCTCGGCTGTCTCGATCCCACCAGGGACCTCATGTTCGTCAAGGACACGGCGGACGCCTTCGCGGCCGCGGGCACCGCGCCGGCGCGCGCCGTGACCGGCCAGGTATTCAACGCGGGAACCGGCCGTGAGGTCTCCATCGGCGAGCTGGCCCGCCAGATCGCGGGGCTGATGGGCCGCGACATCCAGATCGAGGCTGACCCGGAGCGGATTCGCCCCCGCGCGTCGGAGGTCATGCGGCTGGCCTGTGACAGCACGAAGTTCCAGCGGCTGACCGGCTGGCGGCCGCGCCATGACCTCGAAGACGGCCTCAAGCTGACCATCGACTGGTTCACCGACCCGGGCAACCTGGCCCGCTACCGGCCGGGCCTTTACACCATCTGAGGTGGCATATTGCACGCTGTGATTCTCGCGGGCGGTAAGGGCACCAGGCTCCGCCCCTACACGACAAGCCTGCCCAAGCCCCTGGTGCCGATCGGTGACCGTTACTCGATCCTTGAAATCATCATGTGCCAGCTGGCCGACCACGGCTTTTCGCGGGTCACGCTGGCCATCGGGCACCTCGGGCACCTGATCCGTGCCTACGTGGGCGACGGCGGCCGGTGGGGCCTTGAGGTGGATTACGCGCTCGAAACCTCACCGCTCGGCACCATCGGCCCGCTGCTGACGATGCTGGACCGGCTTCCCGACGACTTCCTGGTCATGAACGGTGACGTGCTCACCGACCTCGACTTCGCTGATCTGCTGCGGCGTCACAGCGCCACATCCGCGGAGCTGACCGTCGCCACCTTCCGGCGCGAGGTCAAGATCGACTTCGGAGTGCTGACGGCCAGGAACGGGCAAATCGTCGAGTTCAAGGAGAAGCCGACCCTCGACTATCACGTGAGCATGGGAGTCTACGCGGTGGCGAACGCCAGCCTGCGCGGCTACCCCGCCGGGCTGCCCCTCGGCTTCGACGACCTGGTGGCCGACCTGCTCACAGCGCAGCGCCACCCGCGGCAGTACGAGTTCGGTGGCTACTGGCTCGACATCGGGCGCCCCGACGACTACGACCGCGCCAACGCCGAGTTCGGCACGCTGCGTGACGTGCTCTTGAAGGACGGGTAGACGTGCTTCTCGTGCTCGGCGCGGCCGGATTCGTCGGCCGCCACGTCACGGCCCGGGCACGCGGGGCGGGCCTGCGCGTGCTCGGTGCGACCCGGGCGGTACCGGGCGCCGAGGCGGTGCCCGGAGCCTGGCCCGGGCTCGATCTCGCGACGGCGCCAGTGGCCGACCTCGAGCGGGCGCTGCGCGCGGTCGCACCGGACGTGGTGGTGAACTGCGCGGGAGCGACAGGAGGTGACCCGTCACGGCTCGCGGCGGCAAATGTGGTGGCCATATCCCGGCTGCTGCACGCGATGGCGGGGGCGGTACCGAAGGCGCGGCTCGTGCATCTCGGCTCGGCCGCCGAGTACGGCCGTGTCGAAGCGGGCTCATCGGTGGCGGAAAGCGCCGCGCCCGGCCCGGTCGGCGCGTACGGCCTCACGAAGCTGGCGGGGACGCAACTGGTCCAGGCAGCCAGGGCGGATGGCCTGGACGCGGTCGTGCTGCGGGTCTTCAACCTGATCGGCCCGGGCACGCCCGCGTCGACGCTGCCGGGTCGGCTGGTCAGGGATATGCGCCGGGCGCAGGCGACGGGTGCGCGCGTGACGACCGGTCCGCTCACCGCGTTCCGCGACTTCGTGGACGTGCGCGACGTCGCGGACGCGGTCCTGGCCGCCGCGGCCGCGGCCGCGCGTGCGCCCGCGCTGGTCAACATCGGCAGCGGCCGGGCCACGCAGCTTGCGGAGGTCGCGTCATCGCTGGCCGCGCTCAGCGGCGGCGCGCGCGTGGTCGAGGATGCGGGCCCGGGCCGTGGCTCGCCCCGGTCGGCCGAGGTGAGATGGCAGCAGGCCGACATCAGCCGGGCCGCCGCGGCGCTCGGCTGGTCACCGGCGACCGTGCTGCGCGAGTCGCTTCGCGACATGTGGGACGCGGCCGGATGAATAACCACGCGCACAAGGGCACACCGGCCAGCGCCACACAGGGCATACCGGCCGTACCGGCCATACCGGCCACACGGGCCCGGCGGCTTGGCATCCCCGCGTACTTCCATCCCGCGGTCGCCCCCGCGGACTGGCGTGCGCTCGCGAACGGGACCGCGGTGGCACCCATCGTGGTGCTCAATGTGGCCACCGGTCCCGGGCGGGCGCCCGACGCTGACCTGGCCGCGGCGGCCAGCCGGGCCCGCCGGGCCGGCGCCCGCGTGCTCGGTTACGTGGACACCGCGTACGGCTCGCGGCGGGCCGCGCGGATCCTGCGCGATGTGCACCGCTACCGCGCGTGGTACGGGCTCGACGGGATCTTCTTCGACCGTGCCAGCGCGGGCCAGGGCGATCTGCCCGGTTACGGCGCCATCAGCGCGGCCGCGCGGCGCGCCGGGATGACCACCATCGCGCTCGGCCACGGTGTCTATCCCGAGCCCGCGTACACCGCGTTGGCGGACCTTATCGTCGCCTTCGAGGGACCGTGGAGCGCGTACCGCGAGCTGATCGTGCCGGCCTGGGCCGGGCGGATGCCGGCCTCGATGTTCTGGCACCTGGTGTACGAAACCCCGTCGTCAGCGCTCGGTCAGGCCGTCGGCCGGGCCGGCCGAAGCAACGCTGGCGTGGTCTACATGA
>WNGQ01007460.1_pt1 | contig 10501 bp, 8 predicted proteins | sample 5407661 | NCBI WGS metagenome assembly WNGQ01 (sample SAMN13153382, study PRJNA577476) | soil metagenome | isolation source: 60 cm soil or saprolite under Garry oak tree replicate 2 | place: USA:California | collected 2016-06-15 | reverse complement strand
GCGGCAGAGGGTGACCTCGAGGCCGAGTGCTTCGAGCTCGCGGACGTGGTAGCCAATCGTGCGGCGGTTCAGGCCGCCAGGGCCTCGGGCAATCGGTGTCTGCGCAGGTCAGCGGAGGCGGACGGGAATCGAACCCGCCGGCGACGCGGAGCGCCGCCCGCCGGTTTTGAAGACCGGGGAGCCCACCAGGTGCCCAGACGCCTCCGGACCAGACCCTACCCGCATCGAACAGGCTCGGGGTTAGTCGAGCTCGGCGTACAGGGAGTCGATCACGTCCGCGTACTTGTTGTGGATGACCCGGCGCTTGAGCTTGAAGGTCGGCGTCAGCTCCTCGCTCTCGGCCGTCCACTCCACCGGCAGCAGCCGCCACCGCTTGACCTGCTGCACCCGGGCCAGGTGCTCGTTCGCGTCGGAAACCGCCTGCGCGACGGCCCCGAGGACGACCGGGCTGCAGGCCAGTTCGGCGAGCGAGGACGCCTCGATGCCGCGCGCCTTCGCCCAGGCGGGGGCGACCTCGCCGTCCAGCGTGAGCAGCGCGACGACGAACTTGCGGCGGTCGCCGAACGCCAGGGCCTGGCCGATCAGCGGGTTGGCGACCAGCGCGCTCTCGACGGCCGCGGGTGAGACATTTTCCCCGCCCGAGGTGATGATCAGCTCCTTCTTGCGGTCCACGACCGAGACGAAGCCGTCGGCGTCGATGGCGCCGATGTCGCCGGTGTGCAGCCAGCCGTCCTCGTCGAGCAGCGCGCTGGTCTGGTCGGGCAGGTTCAGGTAGCCGGGCGTGTTCAGCGGGCCCCGGCAGAGGATCTCGCCGTCGTCGGCGATCTTCACCTCGATGCCGGGCACCGGCCGGCCGACCGTACCGAGCCGGAACGCGGTCGGTGTGTTGGTGGTGAACGCTCCGGTGGTCTCTGTCATGCCGTAGACGTCGAGCATCTTCATGCCGAGCCCGGCAAAGAACGCCGCGACGTCGGGCGGCAGCGGCGCGGCCGCACTTACCACGTTCACGGCCGCGTCGAGGCCGAGCAGGGCCTTGATCGGCGTCAGCACGGCGGCGTCGGCCTCGGCGAACCTGGCGGCGAGGTCGTCCGCTGTCGTGTTGCCGTACTGGCAGCTCAGCACGAACTCGCGGCCGGTCTCCATCGCGGCCGCCACGGCGGCCTTCCTGGCCTCGTCCTGCTCCATCGTGAGCAGCGCCTGGATGCCTGCCTGGATTTTCTCCCAGACCCGGGGCACGCCGAAGAATGCCGTCGGCTTCACCTCGCCGACGGTTCGCACCAGGTCGGCGGCCGCGTTGTGGCAGAAGTAGCTGTGGCCCGCGCTGTAGATCGCCAGATAGAGGCTGAACATCCGCTCGGCGATGTGGGCAAGCGGCAGGTAGGACACCCACCTGACGTGCTTCATCGTGGCGCCGGACTGCTCGGCGGTCTTGCACTCGTACAGCACGCTGCCGTGCGTGATGATGACGCCCTTGGGGTTGCCCGTCGTGCCCGAGGTGTACAGCAGCGTCACCGGGTCGCCGGACCGGATCGCGTCGACCCGGCGGCTGACCTCGGCGGCGGCATCGGACGCGCTTGCCTCCTCGCTGAGCGAGCTGAACGCGGCCCAGCTCAGGTGCTGCTCCGGGCAGGCGGCGGCGTCGCGGACGATGACCGTGCTCAGGCTGGGGAGGCTGGCGAGGAGCGGCTCCCACCTGGCGACCTCGGACGCCCCGTCAAGCACGGCCATCCGCACGGCGCAGTCGGCGGCCACGTACCCGATCTGGTCGGACGCGAGCGTGGCGTAGAACGTGACGGGAACCCCGCCGGCGTGCAGCACCGCCTGGTCGGCGAGCACGTGCTCGAGCCTGTTCGGCAGCATCATGGCGACCCGGTCCCCCGGCTCGAGACCGAGCCTGACCAGGCCGGCGGCGAGCCGCAGCACTTCGTCGCGGAACTGCCGCCAGGTCACTGCCTGCCAGGGCGCGTCGCCGTCCCGGTCGGAGTAGGCAGGCAGGTCGCCGTAGTCCTCGGCGGTCTCCCGCAGCAGCCTGCACAGTGTCAGGTCCGCCGTCTGCGCCTGGATCTGCTCGCGTTGTTCGATGACTGCACTGGTCACTTGCGTTCCTCCGTCGTGCGGCTGCGCTTGGGCGATATGCCACCATGCGGCGGGCGATGGCGCAAGGGCGGCGGCCTAGCTAGGCGGCCTGGCTAGAGTGCAGCAATGCAGACTCTGCGGCCAGTCAGGCTTACCCAGTACGCGCGCGGCGGCGGGTGCGCGTGCAAGATTCCGCCCGGCGAGCTCGAGGAGGCGGTGGCGAGGCTTGTCCCCGAGCACAGGCCGGACGACGTCCTGATCGGAGTGGAGCACGGCGACGACGCCGCGGTCGTTCGGATCAGCCCGACCAGGGCCGTCGTGGCGACCGCTGACTTCTTCACTCCCGTGGTCGACGACCCGCGCACGTTCGGCCGGATCGCCGCGGCCAACGCGCTGTCCGACGTCTACGCGGTCGGCGGCGAGCCACTCGTAGCGCTGAACCTGCTCGGCTGGCCGCGGGAGGTGCTCGGCGTGGACCTCGCCGCCGAGGTGCTCGGCGGGGGCCTGGAGGTCGCCAGGCAGGCCGGCTGCCACGTCGCGGGCGGTCACAGCATCGACGATCCCGAGCCGAAGTACGGCATGGCGGTGACCGGACTGGCCGACCCTGACAAGCTGCTGCGCATCGACGCCGGCCGGCCAGGGCAGCCGGTGTCGCTGACCAAGCCGATCGGCACCGGCATACTCAACGCGATGCACAAGGCGACCGGCGAGGTCAGCGCGGCGGCGGTCGAGGTCATGACCACCCTGAACGCGGACGCGAGCCGGGCAGCGCTCGACGCGGGCGTGCGCTGCGCCACCGATGTCACCGGATTCGGGCTGCTCGGGCACGCCTTCAAGCTGGCCAGGGCGAGCGGGGTCACCGTCGTGATCGACCATCGCGCCGTCCCGCTGATCGAGGGAGTCAACGCGGCGCAGCGCGCCGGCCACATGCCGGGCGGCAGCCGGCGTAATCTAGCCTGGGTCGCACCGCACGCTGACTTCGGAGCGCTGTCCGACGATGTGCTGCTGCTCCTGGCTGACGCGCAGACGTCGGGTGGCCTGCTCATCGCGGGAGAGCTTCCTGGCGCGCCGGTGGTCGGCGAGCTGGTGAAGCGCCGCGACAGTGTCATCACGGTTACGTGATGATCACATTGCGTAGTTACGGCGAGGACTTTCTGGGCAGGCTCCACTCGCGGTTAGCAGCGCATCGGGCAAACTGTGCCGATGGCCTGCCGCGCCGGGGCACCGGCGGCTGGCACCAGCCCTGGATCGTCTAGAAGTCGAGGCGGACTTTCCGCGCGGAGGGCGCGTCCGCGAGATTCAGCCCTAGGCCGCGACCTGTTCCGGCCGTGGATGAGGAGGATCCGAGCGTGCAGGCTCAGGCGGAGAGGGATCTGGCCGATGCCCCGGGCCAATTTCAGCCACGGCGGCTGCCGTGGCTCCGGCTGGTCGGCGGCGCGGGCCTGGTCCTGGCCGCGCTGTTCTTCGCCCTCTCGCTGACCGCCTTCCTCGCTGACCAGGCCATCCACCCGCACGCAGTGCTTACCTGGTACGACCTCAACGTTTACAACGACGCCGGCCTGATCACGCGGCAGCTTCCGTCGATCCTGTACATCTGGGAGCTGAAGGTCGGCGTCCAGTTCACCTACACGCCGTTCGCGGCGCTGATGTTCGCCGGCGGGTCGTTCATCCCGATGACGACGCTCCGCTGGCTGATGACGGTGACGAGCCTGGCAGCGATCCCGCTGACCGCGTGGCTCACGCTGGGCGGACTCCGGCGGCGCGGCGCTGGCCGGATGGCCGCTACGCTGGCGGTCAGCGCGCTCGCGCTGTGGACCCAGCCGGTCGTGAAGGCCCTGTTCCTCGGCCAGATCGAGCCGCTGCTCATGCTGCTCGTGGTCTGGGACCTCACCAGGCCGGACTCGCGGCAGTGGAAGGGCATCGGCATCGGTGTCGCGGCCGGGATCAAGCTCGTCCCGCTGATCTTCATCCCGTACTTGCTGCTGGCGGGCAAGTTCCGCCAGGCAGCCCTGGCCGCAGGCACGTTCGTCGCGACGGTGCTGGTCGGGTTCCTTGCCCTGCCCCGCCCGTCCGCCTCCTACTGGCTCACCGGGTACTTCATGCGGCCCGGACGGACCGGCAGCGTCCACTCGCTGGTCAACCAGTCGCTGCTCGGGATGCTCGCCCGGCTGTACGGCACGGTTGCCTCGGCCCAGGGCGCCTGGCTGGTGGTTGCCCTGGCCGTCGCTGCCGGCGGGCTGGCGGGCGGGGCGCTGCTGAGCAGGACCGGCCGTGATGTGCAGGGCTGGACCCTGGTCGGCATCACCAGCGTGCTCGTCTCGCCGATAAGCTGGGACCACCACTGGGTATGGATCGTGCCGGTCTTCGCGCTGCTGGCCGGGTTGGCGATAACGGCTCGCCCGGCCGGGCGAGCCTGTTACGTGCTGGCGATCGTTCTCATGGCCGGGATCATCGGCGCCTGGCCGTGGCGGTACAGCGGTCCGCGCGCCTACGTCCCCAGGCGGGGCCTGCTCGGCTGGTTCGTTCGGCCGCCCGAGGTCACGCAGATCATGGTGCTGCACGGCTGGAAGCTGCTGACCTGGAACCTGTGGGTGGCAGTCGGCGGCGTGATCTACCTGGCGCTGATCGCGACGGCGGTCGTGGCCTGGTGGAAGCGGTCGCGGGTCCCGGTCCCGGTTCCCCTCTCTGTGCCCGTCCAGGTTGCGGTGACGCCCAGCCCTATCGAAGCGCTGCTGGCCCGCGCCGATGCCGTGCTCCACGGCGGCGCGCAAGCTGGCTCCGAGTCCGGCCGCGCCGCGCAGGCCGCAGCCCGGGCCAGCCAGAACGGGCAGGCCAGCCGGGACGCCGAGCCCAGCCAGGTGGGCGAGCCCAGCCAGGTGGGCGGGGCCAGCCGGGACGGCCGGGTCGGCGAGGACGGCCGAGTCGGCCAGGACGGCTGGGCCAACCAGGTCGGCGGGCCCAGCTTGGACGGCGGCAACGAGCGTCCGGGCGGCAATGCGAGCCGGCCGGCGGCTCGCTCGCCCCGGCCGACTCGCTGACTGACGCCGCGCTCAGGTCTACCGCAGCGCCGGCTCCCTGGGCGCCTGGCCCGACGCGTGGCTCATCGACGGCTTGGCTGCCGTGACGGCCGGGCGGCCCCGGTGCGGCGCCGACCGGTGCAGCGCCGACCGGTGCAGCGCCTGCCGGCGCAGGCCGGTCGCGCCGGCCACGATGACCGCCGCGGCGATCAGGAGCACCACGCCGGTGCCGATCCCCAGAGCTGCCAGGGCCGTGTTGATGAGGTGGAGGTCAATCATCTCGTCCGCCTCCCTTGATCGATGTGGACGCTGTTTACATCCCTTATGCTGATCGCTTATGTGAGCACTGTCAACATCTAGTTCATTCCCGTATTCCTCATAATCGTGGTGGATCGCGAACGGCTCCGGTTCCCCCGTCGCCGGGTCCTGCCGCGGCCACCCCGCCCGGAACATCGATGTGGCAAAGATGTTCGTCTCAGCCCCCCGCCGCGAACATCGATGTGGCACCGTGGTTCGCCGGCGAACAGCGCTGCCACATCCATGTCACCGCTGAACCGCCCCGGCGAACAACGATGCGGCAACGATGTTCATCCGCGGCGCCGGCACCCCGGACTCACCTCTCGCGGCCCGACCACCCACGATCACGGACGAGGGGCACCGGGGTTAGCGGGGGCCCCGGATGCCGTTGAGCAGGAAGTCGGAGCTGCGCTCGATGGCCGTGACCCGCTCCTGTTCGGTGATCAGCGCCAGCGGCCCGTCGATGAGCAGCGTCGCCAGGCCGTGCACCGCAGCCCAGGCCGGAATCTCGGCGCCGGTGCGCCTGGCCGGGTCGAGCACGCCGTGTTCGACCAGTTCGTCGAGCACGGCGCTGAGCAGCGCATAGGGCCCGTGCGACGCCATACGGGCCGCGGCGTCGGGCCGCGGCTTGTCCGGACGGCAGAACGCGGTGCGGAACAGGCCCGGGTCGTCGAGCGCGAACCTGATGTAGGCACGCCCGAGCGCGCGCAGCCGGCGCAGCGACTCCTCGGCCGGGTCGGCCAGCGGCTGGCCCTCGTTCAGGCTCAGCCGCATCGCCGCCGCCAGCGAGTCGAGTGCGCGCTGCCTGACCACCTGGAGCAGTTCGTCGTGGTCGGCGAAGTGCCGGTACGCGGCGGCCGCCGACACGCCGGCGGCGCGGGCGGCGGCGCGCAGCACGACCGCGTTCGGGCCGCCGGCTCTGGCCATCTCGGTCGCCGCGTCGGCCAGCGCGTTGGCCAGGTCGCCATGGTGGTAGCTGGTCCTGCGATCGCGACGGTGGTAGCCGCCCCGGCCCGGTGATGCCTCCGCCATCAGGCCATAGTGCTGCACGAGCGCGAAGTCGACAACGTTTACACGCCCGGCGGGCCGGGTCGCGTTCGCGGCGCATTACCCTGGCGGTGACAGCCCGGGCGGGAAGGCAGGACATGAGCGGCAGGACGGCACGCCGGCGGGTTCTGCGCATCCGGCTGTCCGACCCGCCGGACGCGCCGCACGCCAGCGAGCGGTCCGACCTGCTCGCCGCCGAGGAGCCGCTCGGCATCAGGGTGGCCGGGCAGGCGCTCACGATGACGATGCGAACGCCGGGCGACGACCTCGACCTGGCCGCCGGTTTCCTGGTCAGTGAGGGGATCGTCCGCTCCCCCGGCGACATCGCCGCGATCAGGCTGTGCGACGGGACGAGTTGCGGCCACGCCGGTCACGACGGCACCGGCAACATCGTCGACGTCGAACTGCGGCCCGGCCTGGAAGCGGCGCCCGCGGCGCGCAGGAACTTCATGACCACGAGCGCGTGCGGCGTCTGCGGGAAGGCGAGCACCGCCGAGCTCTTCGTCGAAAAAATCTATGACATCAACGAAGACCACGTGCGGGTCCCGGCTGGCTGGCTGACCTCGACGCCGCAGACGCTGCGGGACGCCCAGCGCGTGTTCGCCAGCACCGGCGGGCTGCACGCCGCGGGGGTGTTCGAGGCCGGCGGCGGGCTGCTCGTCGTCCGCGAGGACGTGGGCAGGCACAACGCGGTCGACAAGGTCGTCGGCTGGGCACTGCGGCAGGGCAGGCTGCCGCTGCGCGGGTGCGTGCTGCTGGTCAGCGGCCGGGCATCGTTCGAGCTGGTGCAGAAGGCCGTGCTGGCCGGGATACCGATGCTGGCCGCGGTCTCGGCGCCGTCCTCGCTGGCCGCCGACCTGGCCGCCGACGCCGGGCTGACGCTGGTGGGGTTCCTGCGTGGCGGCTCGATGAACGTCTACACCCGCGCCGACCGGGTGCTGGCCGACGTCCCGGCAGCGCCCGGGTTGGCCGAGCCGCTGCTCAGGGATCAGTAGCCGGGCTCTCCGACGGTCAACCCCTGGACGGCGGGGAAGCGCTGCAGGCAGCCCTGCAGCCTGGCCATGTCGGCATCGCTCGCGTGGGTCGTATCGAAACGCACGGACTCGACGACTCGGCCCGCCGCGGCCGGCTTGACCGGCTCGGGGTGCAGGCCGGGAAGGTGCGAGCACGCCGCGGTCAGGTGCCTCGCGGTCGCGACCGAGGTGTCCGGCGCGAGTTGCACGACGACCCACTGCCGGCTGAGCGCCGCGTTCATCTTGGCGCAGCTTCCGAGCAGGCCGGCGCCCAGCGCGGCGACGGCGACCGCGCACGCGGCGCGGCGGACTCGGGCGGCGGACACAGCCCAAGCTTAGGGCGCGCCACCCGGTCGCCGTGCCAGGCTGGACCCCGGGAGAAGCTGGGATCAGGGGGAAGCCGGGACGAGGGAAAGGAGGCGGGATGCGAGGGCAGAGCCAGGTCCATCCGCCGATCGAGGACTACGCGCTGATCGGCGACATGCAGTCGGCGGCCCTGGTCAGCCGGGAGGGGTCGATCGACTGGCTCTGCCTGCCTCGGTTCGACTCCGACGCCGTGTTCGCCGCGATGCTCGGCGATGCCCAGAACGGCCGGTGGCGACTGAACCCGACCGCGGCGGAGGGCCCGGCCTCGAGAGCCGGCACGGTGGAGCGCCGGTACCGGCCGGACACGCTGATCCTCGAGACCCGGTGGACGACGGCCGGCGGCACCGTCAACGTGATCGACTTCATGCCGCCGCGCGGTGACGACACTCCGGTGCTGGTCAGGATCGTCGAGGGCGTCAGCGGCGCGGTGGCGATGGAGAGCGCGATCACGCTGCGCTTCGGCTACGGGCGGGTCGTGCCCTGGGTGCGCAGGACCGAGGACGCGGTCTGTGCGGTCGCGGGCCCCGACTCGGTGTGGATCAGGACTCCGGTCAGGCTGGTCGGGCACGAGATGGCACACCAGGCCGAATTCGTGGTGCGGGCGGGCGAGCGGGTGCCGTTCGTGCTGACCTGGCTGCCCTCGCACGTGCCGGGGCCTCCGCCGGCCACCGATGCCGACGAGGCGCTCGCCCAGACGGCCGGGTTCTGGGCCGACTGGGTGGCGCGGTGCAGCTACCAGGGCCGGTACCGGGACGCGGTGGTCCGCTCCCTGATCACGATCAAGGCGCTCACCTACGAGCCGACCGGCGGAATCGTCGCGGCGCCGACGACATCGCTTCCCGAGGATCTCGGCGGCGTGCGGAACTGGGATTACCGGTACTGCTGGCTGCGTGATGCCACGCTTGCTCTCGAGGCCCTGCTGCGGACCGGGTACGTCGACGAGGCCGCCGCCTGGCGGCGGTGGCTGGGCCGCGCGGTGGCCGGGTCGGCCGCTGACGTCCAGATCATGTACGGGGTGGCGGGCGAGCGAAGGCTCACTGAGTGGACCGCCGACTGGTTGCGCGGATACGAGGGATCTGTCCCGGTCAGGATCGGCAATGACGCCGTGCGCCAGGTCCAGTTCGACGTGTACGGCGAGGTCATCGACGCCTTCATGCTCGGCCAGCAGGCCGGGCTCAGCGTCGACAGGCACACGGCGAGCCTGCTCAACAAGCTGCTCATCTACCTCGAGGAGCACTGGACGGAGCCCGATGAGGGAATCTGGGAGGTGCGCGGCGGGCCGCAGCACTTCGTTCACTCCAAGGTGATGGCCTGGGTGGCCTTCGACCGCCGGATCAAGATGGCAGAGACTGGCCTTGCCTTCCCGCCCGAGTCGATGCTCAAGCGGTGGCGGACGATCCGCGACGAGATCCACGCTCAGGTGTGTGAGAAGGGCTACGACGCGAGCCGGGGCACCTTCACCCAGTACTACGGCAGCCGCTCGGTCGACGCGGCCGTCCTGATGATGGCCGAGGTGGGATTCCTGCCTCCCGACGACGCCAGGATCGTGTCCACGATCCACACGATCAGGCGCGAGCTGACCTACGACGGCCTCGTGCTGCGGTACTCACCACCCGAGACGGGCGGCGCCCCGGTCGACGGCCTGCCCGGCGGCGAGGGGGCGTTCCTGGCGTGCAGCTTCTGGCTGGTGAACGCGCTGCACCTGATCGGCGAACACGACGCGGCCGCCGAGCTCTTCGAGAAGCTGCTCGCCTTGCGCAGCGATGTCGGCCTGCTCAGCGAGGAGTACGACCCGCGCTACCACCGCCAGGTCGGCAACACCCCGCAAGCCTTCAGCCACGTGCCGCTGATCCTGGCCGCCCTGAACCTGGACAGCCACCAGGCCCAGATGTCCCGCCGGGCCGCGCCCTAGTCGCCGTAACCGACGCGGCGAAGCTGCTGGCCCGCGACCCTCTCGATCTCGGCGAGCTGGGCCGGGCTCAGCAGCCGTCGCCAGGACTCGGGCTCGCGCTGGCTCGGCGGAACGTCGATGCAGGTGACCTTGGCGTCGATGAACTCGGACAGCGCGGCGGCGCTGGCCTGCGGTTCCCTGATCACCTGCTCGTAACGGAAGGTGGTGAGCTGGTCGGCGCCGAGGCTGTTGCGCAGCCTGGCCATCTTGTGCACCGCCCCGCGCCAGCGCATGGCGCACTTCCCGGCCGCCGACAGCGACGGCCACGCGGCGCGGTCGGCCTCGGTCTCGATGCCGAAGAACGGGTTAGGGAACTCGGTCTCGACGTTCGCCACGCCGCGCCCGAACCAGGCCAGTTCCTCGGGATCGGACAGCATCGCGGCGCTGACGCCCCGGCCGTCCCTGACGATCTGGACCAGCCTGGCGTCGGGGAAGGCGTCGACCAGGGCCTCCGCGCAGTAGATCAGCGCCGGGCTGGCGTCGCCGTACCTGCCGATCTCGCGCTCGTCGACGCAGGTGCCCGCCGCTGACCTGGTCGTCGCCTGCTGGCATTCCGGCCGGCAGGTCATGCAGGCGTGCGGCGCGACCTGCCAGGCCTGCGCGAACGCGTCGCGCAGTACCGTCGCTGCCGCCTCGCCCCTGCCCTGCTGGATCGACGGCTTGCGGGCGAACGCGAAAACCACGTTCAGCACGCTGGGCTGGCCGAGAGTGAAGTGGAATCCCGGCGTCCGCTT
>WNGQ01007454.1_pt1 | contig 10504 bp, 10 predicted proteins | sample 5407661 | NCBI WGS metagenome assembly WNGQ01 (sample SAMN13153382, study PRJNA577476) | soil metagenome | isolation source: 60 cm soil or saprolite under Garry oak tree replicate 2 | place: USA:California | collected 2016-06-15 | reverse complement strand
GACGACGATCTTGCGGCCCGACTCGTCGGTGACCTTCACCCGCTCCGCGAGCAGGTCGGCGGCCTTGGACCTGAGCACGTCGGAGATCACCTCGCCAAGCTGGTTCGAGCCGGTGATCTGGCGGGCGAACTGGTCGGGCGGCACGCCCTGCTGGTAGGCGAGCTGTGCGATGTACCGGCCGATCTCCTCCTGCTCGACGCCGATGTCCTCCTGCTCGGCGAGCTGGTCGAGGATGAACCTGGCCTTGACCGAGCGCCGCACGTCGTCGGCGACCTCCTTCTCGATGTCGGCCGCGGAGACCTGACGGCTCTCCGCGTAGCCCGCCAGCGTCAGCCCGGCCTCGTCGAGGTCATGCTCCAGCGACTCGCGCCGGTGCACGATCTCGTGCTCGACTGTCGCGTCGGGCAGCGGCATGTCGATCCTGGCCAGCAGCGCCTCGATCGCCCGGTCCCTGGCCTGGCCGGCCTGGCCGGCCTTGCGCATCGTCTCCATCTGCCTGCGGGTGCTGGCCCGCAGCTCGCCGACGGTGTTGAACTCGCTCGCGGACTGCGCGAAGTCATCGTCCAGGTCGGGCAGGTCCTTGACCTTGACGCTGCGCACGACCACGGTCACGTCAGCCTGGCTGCCCTCGTACTGGCCGCCGACCAGCTCGGTCTGGAACGTCGCGGTCTCGTCGGCCGACATTCCCTCCAGTGCCTCGTCGAGGCCGTCGAGCAGCGTGCCGCTGCCCACCTCGTAGGAGACGCCGGTCGCCTGCGCGTCCTCGACCGGCTTGCCGTCGACCTGAGCGGCCAGGTCGATGGAGACATAGTCGCCCGGCCGTGCCGGGCGAGTGGCCGCCCGGAGCGATGCGAACCGCTCGCGGAGCGCGCCCAGGTACTCCTCGACCTGGTCGGGGCTGACGTCCGCGTCGTCGACGACGACCTGGACGGAGCCGAGATCGGGAATCTCGAAGCTCGGCCTGACGTCAAGCTCCGCGGTGAACGCGATCTCCGCGCCGTCGTCGAGCTTGGTGATCTCCACCTCGGGCTGGCCGAGAGCGGACACCTGCGCGTCGCGGACCGCCTTGGCGAGCAGGTCGGGAACGGCCTCGTTGATCGCGTGGTCGAGCACGGTGCCGCGCCCGATCCGCTGGTCGAGTACCTGGCGCGGGACGTGTCCGGGCCGGAATCCGGGAATCTTGACCTGCCGCCCGATCTCCCGGTAGGCCTGGTCCAGGCTCGGCTTGAGCTCATCGAACGGAACCTCGACCGTCAGGCGTACGCGGGTCGGGCTCAGCTCCTCGACGTCGGTCTTCACGACGTGGTCACTCCTCGGATGTCCGGCTTCTGGGTCTTCCGGCGGCTAGATCCCGGCACTGGGTTCGGCGGGACCGGTTCTTCCGGCACCAGGTCCCAGGCACCGCGATTCCGGTCGGATGGGGTCATCTTGCCGCCGCGCGGTCGATGGCTATGTCGCTGACGGCTACGGGCGCCAAGTCTAGGCCCTGGCCGCAACATTCACCCGTCACGGGTGGTGATCGGCCCGCGAAGTTGCCGCAGCATGAAGGTGCGTCGGCCGGTCAGCGGCTGCTCGGCAACGGCCGACCCGGACAGCGCGCGAGGCACGTCGAAGGAGGCCGAATGACCACACCCCACTCAGCCCGGCCGGGCGAACCGGCCAGTGTCTACGCGTCAGGGCCAGAAACCGGGCAAGCCGGGATCGGGCCCGACTTCGCCAGGGCGACCTGGCCCGCGTTCATGGCGGCGGGTCTCGGCGCCGTCATCGTCGGCGTGGTGCTGCTCGCGTGGCCGAAGGCGACGCTGACCATCGTCGCCGTCCTGATCGGGATCGGCCTGATCGTCGCCGGTCTGCTGCGGCTGATCGACGGCTTCACCGCGCACGACGCGAGCGGCGGCAGGCGGGTGGCGTACGTGCTGGTCGGCCTGCTGGCCGTCGTCGCCGGCCTGTACTGCGTCCGGCACTACAACCTGGTGACCGGCGTGCTCGCGGTCATCGTCGGCCTGTTCTGGGTCATCCACGGCATTGCCGACATCTCCATCGGGCTGTTCGCCGGCCCGTTCCCCGGCCGCGGCGTGACCGTGCTGACCGGAGTGCTGAGCCTGTTCGCCGGACTGATCGTCCTGTTCTGGCCGGCGATCACCGTGATCGTCCTGGTGCGGGTGATCGGGATCTGGCTGATCATTTACGGGCTTCTGATGTCAATCACGGCATTCAGCCTGCGGCGCAGCGCCGCGTCGGCCTCGGACCCGTCACACCTGGCGTCGGCATAGGTCAGGCACAGGTGCGTTTACCGGTCAGGACCGGGTATGACGCAGGAACGATCGCAGTACTCGCTGGCCGCCTGGGGGAAGCACGACGGCGCCTGCGGGGCCAAGGCCGTGAGCATACCGCGCACGGCTAGCGAGAAAAGGGGGGCGGCTTGACATGAGTAGTCCGCAAGAACGGCAAGCCGGCACGTCAGGCTCCACGACGGGGGTCGAGCAGGGCCAGGCGCGCGGCGGCGAGTATCCGCCAGCGCAGGGCACCGGCAGGGAGTACTCGGCGACCGGACGCCACGAGGCCACCGAGCACCGGGGCGCCATCGTCACCTTCACCGCCCTGGCGGGGACCCTGATGGTCCTCGGCGGCCTGTGGGGCGTGATCGTCGGCCTCGTCGCGCTGTCGAAGAACCACATCAACTTCACGGCGCCAGCCAACGCGACCGGCTATACCTACTACTGGACCTACCACGGCTGGGGCTGGGTGGAGCTGGTCCTCGGCATCGTCGTGTTCGCCGCAGGTGTCTGCGTCTTCCTCGGCATGACCTGGGCACGGTACCTGGGCGCCGCGCTCGCGGTGCTCAGCGCGATCGCCCACTTCATGCTCATCCCGTACTCGCCGGTGTGGTCCATTGTGATGATCGCGATCGACGCGGTCATCATCTGGGCGCTGCTCACCCCGCGCCGGGTGGCAGGAGAGTTCTAGCGGTCGCCGGCCGCGGCGGGCGCACCGCTCCGCGGCCGACGTCGAGGTCCCGCCCGGCCGAGCCCCGCCGCGAGATCAGCGCGCGGCGGGGCTTGCGGGCGCAGTCATGAGGAGGCCACGACGGCCAGCGACCCGGCCAGCGGCGACTCCGGGTCGCAGGATGCCCGGGGGGCTCCCGGCCGGCCCGCGCGGGACGCCCTGTCGATCCATCGCAGGTACGGTCTGCTCCTGGTCCTGCTGATCGCTTCGTACCTGCTGTCCGCATTTTTCACCAGCAAATGGATCAACGACCTCCAGCTCGCGCTGTTCACCGTCGCCGGACTGCTGGCGATTCGCAACGTGCCGATGCGCCGGCGCACCGCCAGGCTCGTCATCTGGGCCGTTTTCGCCGCCACGCTGCTGACAATCGTCGTGGCCAACCATCACGGCGGCGACGTCGGCCGCGGCGTGGCCTCGGCCTGGACCGGCGTGCTGCTCCTGCTGATCGTCGTGACGATCGTGCGGCAGATTCTCTCGGTCCGCCAGGTGACCTTGCAGAGCATCTTCGGGGCGATCAGCGCCTACCTGATCATCGGGCTGATGTACTCGGCGTTCTACGCGGCGATGTACTACCTTCACGACCGGGACTTCTTCGCCGGCGGTCAGCCGGGGAACGGGTCGAACTTCCAGTACTTCAGCTTCACCACGCTCACCACCCTTGGCTACGGGGACTTCACCGCGGCCCACAGCGAGGGCCGCGCCATCGCGATGCTGGAGGCCATGACCGGCCAGATCTTCCTCGCTACCCTCGTCGCCAAGCTCGTCGCCAGCTTCCGCCCGGCCGCAGCGCCGCCGCGGGGCCCGGCCGAAGGGGCCGGAGGCGGGGAGAGCTGAACCGGCCGACCCACCCGGCCATAGCCCGCGTCAACGCCACGTCAGCCTGAAAGTGGGTAGTAGGTCAGTTTGCTTTTCGTATTGACCCGCGTTCAGCGTCGGTGGTGTGGTGCCCCGTCGTAGTACGAGCGCGAGCGGTCAGCCGCGAGGATTCGGCCTAAGAGTTCCGATGCCGACCCCGCCGCAATGGGCTGGCCGTCAGGAGCGCCGAACGCCCAGAAGAGGCGGGAGTGCTGCCCGTACATGACGGCCCAACCGGAGCACCGGGCCTCGACGATCTCAGCCTCGCTCTGTCGCTGCCGCTGGTGAACGTCCTCCTGCGACCGCCCCGCGCTCAGGATCGCGCTGCTTCATGGCCTGCCTCACGAGCGCGTGCCTCCATGACGTGCCGCACAAGTTCGCTCGACAGGAGGAACGGCTGTTCAGGATCGCAGGAACACCAGTAGCGCGTCTCTCCCGGTGCGGTTGGGCGTGCTCCGCTCCGCTGCTTAGGTCCGAGGGTCACTGCATCGTCGCTGCCAGTCACGATCCGCAAGTTAGGATCGCGGCGCTGCCTGATCTAGTGGCACTCGCGGATGGTGTCCCCGGAAGTGCTAACGCCGCAGGTCAGAGCGGCAGACGCATGATCTCGGCAAGCTCGCGCATCTGAGGCGTCAGCAGCCGCCGGCGGGTGATGATCTGGCTCATCAGGCCCGCTGCGGTCGGCTGTGTCGCCAGCCACGCGGGAGCCTGCACGGACAGCTTTTGCAGCATGTCGGACGCTGCGGCGTACTGGCGCAGATCCAGGTGCGCGGCGGTCACGTCGAGCAGGTGCCGGTTCCGGTTGTCCGACGTCGGGCGCAGGCCGGGAGGGACGGCGGCAGCGAGGCTGAGCGCCAGCATCGGCCTGCCGTCGATGACGGCATTCTCCACCTTCTTCATCGCGACGGTGGCCGGCCCGAACGTGGTGAAGTAGGCGTGATAGGAGCCCTTCTCAGGGCCGACTGCGACGGCTGCCGCCTCAGCGAGGCGCATGAAGTCGGCAGCTTCCCCGGTCCGGTTGTCGCGGATCGCGGCAGCCGATGCCCGCAGCAGCAGCCATCCCCACGCTGAGACTTCCGGCCGTGACGCGGCTGACAGCTTGGGCTCTACCCGGTCGGCCCACAGCGCCGCCGTCAAGCGCACGTCCTCGAACCGGCGCTCGCCCAGCATCAGCCATGCCTGCGTGATCACCGCTGACGCGGCGTCGAGCACGCTTCCCGCTGCCTCAGCATCCGCGAACGACCAGTCCAGCGCGTCCCGCGCCGCGTCCCGCTGCCTGGCCTGGGTCAGCGCCGACCCGGCAAGCCGGAGCACCCTGGACCGCAGCACGGGCGGCTCAGCGGATGCGTCGCGCACCAGGCCCGGCAGCACTGCGGCAAGTTCGGCGTACCTGTTCGCGTGGTACAGCCGGGTCGCCGACGCGAGAGCAGACGCCACCTCAGCCGCAGCCGCCGGCTCATCGTCCGCGGGCGGCTCGCCCAGCACGTCAGCGAGGGGACTCCACATCGCGCCGTCAGCAGGAGCCGGGCTCGCGTCATGCCGCGCCGCTTGCGCACCTCGCGCAGCCGGTCACCCACGCCCGCAGCGTCGCTCACGGTGCCGAGCCTACAAGCGCGCTACACTCCCCCGCCGACCCCGCAATCCACCGCTACCGCCCCGCGCCTTGCATGCGCATCCCGCTGAACAAGGTGACCGGCTCACCCGACCCCGCGCACGTCAGCACGTCCCACGGGGAGCGGCAGAACTTGACCATCCGCATGCGCCGGTTCACCCGGCTCGCCAACGGGTTCAGCCGCAAGCTGGAGAACCTGACCGCCGCCGTGTCGCTGCACTTCATGTTCTGCAACTTCGCCAGGCCCGCACCAGACGCTCACCAAGGCCGCGAACCACGTCCCGACGACTCCCGCGATGGCAGTGGGCGTTGCCGATCACGTCTGGACGCTGACCGAGATCGCCGCCGTTCTCGACTCAAACTGACCCATTACCTGTGCTTACGCAACATGACGAAAGTTCGGGCGCGGACGCGGCGCCGCGTCCGCTCGCCGGTCAGGCTCGTGCGTGCGCGACCGACTTCACCAGGTCGGCCAGTGACATCCCGTAGCTGAGCCGCCCGCTGTCCGCCAGGGCGCCGACTACCGACTTGACCTCGAGCACGAACCGGGGGTCGATGTCGTCCCTGGCCTGGATGACCACGCCGGCCATCCGGCCGGTCCACTTGGTCTTCGGCCTGGCGGACTGGATGTCATCCAGGTCAAGCGCGAACGCGTACACCGAGCCGGCGGACTCGTTCAGCCCCGCGCCGCCTGCCGAGCCGTGTGTCATCATCCCGATCAGGCGCTGACCCGACATGACAAGCTGGCCGAGGTCCCCGGCCTCGGTGCCGTCGCTGAGCTTCAGGTTCATGTAGACCGCATATCTGATGTGCCCTGGGCCGGCAACCGTATTCTTAACCGGAAAAATGAGCAGCAGCGGTTTCCCGTCATTTCCGGCACCCATCCCGAAACTGACGCCAAGCTCGTCCGATTGCGACGGCATGTCCGATAGATCAAGCGTCAAATGGCACGCGCCAAACGCCACAGATCCTCCAGGAGGGACGGCCCACGGGGGCGAAGATCGTCGGCAGTCGTGGCATTATAGCGTGCAACGGATAGCCATTCGCGCACATTTCATCGTCTCCTCGCCCAGGCCAATCGCGACTGTCCGGCGGCTATTCTTGGTCAGGCCGGACGCGCGAAGAACGGGGACTTCCCGAGCGCTCCTGGCCAGTCGCCCGGGTGCGTGATCCGGTTGCGGTCGCTGGCGATGTGCCCGGCCGGGACGTCCCGCGTCACGAGCGCGCCCGCACAGACGTACGAGCCCGCCCCGATATTGACTCCGCCGACCACAAGTGCCCGCCAGCCCACGAACGCCCCGTCTCCGACGACCGGCGCCGGCTCGGCGGACTCCGGGTCGTCCCAGCCCAGCGACGGGTCAAGCTGGCGGTGGATCAGGTCGCCCGCGATCCGGCAGCGCCGGCCGATGCGCGCGGAGTCGCCGATGTGGCCCTTGATCACCGAGTCGTCGCCGACGGTGGCGCCGATCCCGACCCAGGACCGGCTGGCCACCACGACCCGCTCCCCGATCGTGCTTGCGGCCTGGATGCTGACGTAGTCCTCGACCAGCGAGTTCACGCCGATCCTCACGCCCCGTCCGATGGCGGCGAACTGGCCGACCCAGACGCCGGCCCCGATGACGGTATCGCGGTCGGCGCTCACCTGACGGCCGTCGAGCAGCGGGCGGAACGGGCTGCCGACCACGGCGGTCGGCGCTATCTGAGCGGTCGGGTCTATCACGCACGCGTCGTGTCTGGTCATCTGTGTCACGCACCTATGTCGATGGCAGGAAGGTCGAGATGCCTGGCCGCGCCGGGCAGGTCGTCGAGCACGGGCAGGCGAGCCAGGTGGTCCCGCCAGCGCTCGATGTCCGCCCGCCAGGCCAGGACGAACGAGAGGCAGTCAAGGTCGGTGATGTCGGCCAGCCGCTTGCGCGCCGCCGCCAGCGAGGTCAGGGCGGCCGCCGCGCTCGGCGCGTCGTGCTCGGCGAGCAGCAGGCGGTCGGCGATGTGGTCGATCAGCGCGCTGCGCCGTTCCAGGGTGCGGCGCCAGTACCCGGCGGTCGCGTCGGCGACCGCCGCGCCCTCGTGCAGGAGCCGGTAGAGCCCCTCCGCGATGACGTCGCCGAACTCCTCGGAGGCGGCCCGCCCGGCATGGGCGAACGGCCGGTACTCAAGCTGGGACAGCGCTCCGGCGACCGTGACCGACCGGCGCTGCGCGGCATCGAACAGGAACAGCCAGTCCTCGTTGTAGACCGGCGGAAACAGCGTGTCACTGCGGTCGACGTCGATGACCAGCGCGCTGCCTCCGGGAAAGACGCCCTGACCGCCCCCGGCCAGCCGGTGCGCGTGGCAGACGACCGAGTTGTCCGGGTAGTGCGCGATCCTGAAGCCGGCCGCCTGGAACCGCGACGTCAGGGTGGCGGCCCTCGCTACGGCGCTGGCCGTCATGTCCCTGATGTCGTCGTCGAGGAACAGGACCGTGCGCCAGCCGCGGAGCCTGGCCAGCAGCAGGCCGACGTTGCGCTTGCGCGCGATGTCGACGTGACACCCGGGCTCGGCCTCGGCACCCGGATCCCGGCAGGCCGGGTAGGCAGGCAGGGTGCCCGGGGCGGACGGCGGCACGTGGGTGACGAGAACCTCACCCGCCAGCGCCCGGCATTCGCGCCGTGCCAGCGCCGCCTGCTCGGCCGTCGTGCACAGCACCACCAGCGCGCAGCCGACGTCGCCGGCCAGCGCGATGGCCGGACCGAGTGAGCGCGGCCGGATCGTCGGGACGACGACGGCGCTCGGGCCCGGCCGGCTCGGGCCGACCACATCCGGCGGTTGCAGGAGTGGCGCATGGGACTCAATGTGGAATGCGTCGTCCCCGACCCGCCCAGCGCTCACGTCCCAGCCCCTACTCGTCCCCGGCGCCGCTGTTGTTCCACTCGAACAGGCGGTTCTCCGGCTTGGACAGGTCGGGGGTCAGCGGGTCCCTGTGGATGACGGGCACCCGCATCACGACGCAGTAGGTGGACCCGGAGGGAAAGCGCGGGATGAGGTACTGCTCGTTCCGCTCGCGCATTTCCCAGTCGACGAAGCAGCGTGCCGCCCCCAGCACTCCCCTGGTCGTGATCCCCCCGCAGATTGTCAGCGTACGCCGCGGCGCCGACGGGTTCTCGCCCCGGGCGAAGTAGCCGACGTCCTCCACCAGGCTGTCGCCGACCTTGCGGTAACCAAACTCGCGCTCCTCGCCGTCCCGGTCGCGGACCACGATCGCGCCCCGGTCCGCCGGGTCACCGGACTCGATCGGGATCGGGAAGATGCGGGAGAACCACGGGCTCACCTTTTCCCAGCTCAGGCCCCCGATCAGGACGAGGTGGCTCGCGACGTCGCGCTGCCGCAGGTCCTGTGCGGCCATGATGACGACTCGGGACGTCGGGTTGTAGGACTTGATCGCGCCGTAGATCTCGATCAGGGCGTCGAGGTCGGCCAGATCCGCGAAGCGCACGTAGTGCAGGCTGTCCGGGTCCGAGCTCGGCGGCCGCCGGTCGGGCGGCAGCCGCGAGCAGACCAGCGTGATCGGGGAGCCGTCCGGAAAGTGCCACATGGACCGCGGCTTCTCGGCGGGTGCCTCCGGACGGTAGAGTGCCGTCTCCCGCAGGCTGATGAGCTCTGCCTTCAGCTCGGCCAGGACGCTGCGTTCCTCCGGCGTCAGCTCGCCGTCGTCGAGCAGGCGAGCCCGCTGCGCGCCGCCCTCGAACGACCGGGGCGTGCAGAACAGCCGCGCGTAGGCGGCCAGCCTGGCCACGGGCACGAGGCGGCCGCTCGCCGGATTTTCCCACGAGGAGATGGCGGCGGGGCCGACCGCGCCGACCGGGACGATCGCGCCGGCCGCGCCCTTGACGCCGCCGAGAGCATGGCCGAGATCGCTCTGCGTCAGCGGGACCGGCGCGCGTTCCCGCAGGTCGCGCAGGCGCCCGGCGAGCCGGACAGTGCCTGGGCTGGGCTGCTCGCCCGACATGGTCACTGCGCCTCCCTGGACGGCACGGGCCGAGTATTGCGTGATCGATAGTTCTCTGTACCCCTCACTCGCGAACTTCACCCAATCGTTACTCAGGCATCCGATGGCTTCCCGTTGAATTTTGTGATGCTACGTAAATTACACGTGGCTTCATGTGACTCTACGCGATACGATCAGGTTGTCCTGTCGGCACGCGAGTTCCCGGAGTCTCCGCCCGGCACTCGAAGGCCGGCGACGGCAGGTGAAGGAGAGAACCATGGCTACCACTCCCATGGACGGTCGAGGCGACGAGCACGCAAGGACGACCTCGGCCGACGTCGCCGCGTCGATCCGCCGCTTCAACGCGTCGAACAGGGCGCACGAAGACCTGTGGACCCGGACGCACCAGGCAGGCGACGCGGTGCGCGGCGCCGCGAGGGAGCGGGAGGCGGCGGTATCCCGTGCCCGGCAGGCGCGCGACTTCCACCTGGCGGTCCAGGCCGAGTACCCGCGCCGGACGGCTCCGCTGATCCGGCAGGTGCTGGTCGCCGGGGCCACCATAACTCTCGACTGGGTAGCGTGCTGGTTCGCCGCGCAGGCGCTGAGCGGCGGCCGGACCGAGACGCTGGTCTGGTCCGTGCTGTTCCTGGCCATCCTGGCCGCCGGGGAGGTCGGCCTCGACCACTACAGCGAGCGCGGCCGCCGGGCCTGGCTGCTGCTCGTGGCCGGCCTGGCGTCGTTCGCCGCGGGCCTGGGAGTCCTGCGGTTCCTCTACCTCGCGACCGTCGTGACCGCCGGGGCCGCCGCCGCGGTGGTGGGCGCGGCGCTGTTTACCATCGCCACGGCGGGCTTCCTCGTGATCGGCTACCGGACGCTGCGCGCCGCGGAGCGGATTCCCTGCTGGCAGGCGCGCAGGTGGTCGCGGCAGGCCGACCGGGTGACGGCGGCGGCCGACCGCCGGGTGGCCAGGCTCCTGCGCGAACGCAACCGTCTCGTCGATGCCTACGTCAGCCGCATCCGGGTGGATCTGGTGAAGACCTACTCCGCTAGCAGCCTGCTCCGGCTTG
>WNGQ01015600.1_pt1 | contig 10506 bp, 9 predicted proteins | sample 5407661 | NCBI WGS metagenome assembly WNGQ01 (sample SAMN13153382, study PRJNA577476) | soil metagenome | isolation source: 60 cm soil or saprolite under Garry oak tree replicate 2 | place: USA:California | collected 2016-06-15 | reverse complement strand
AAAACGGCGTGGCGAAGCTGCTCAACGCGGCCTGGGTCCGGCCGTTCCTGTTCCTGATGGTCATCGTCATCGTCTGGGATCTGACGATCCGGCTGTTCAAGATTCCCGCCTACCAGATCCCCGCGCCCGGCGACGTCGTCGCGGTATTGTTGAGCGACTGGCCCGAGCTGTTGCGCCAAGCCTGGCCGACCACCTATGCCACGATCTGCGGCTTCCTGCTCTCGGCTCTGTTCGGCATTCCCACAGCCATGCTGATCGCGGGCTCGAAGACGGTGGAGAGCTACGTCTATCCGCTGCTGGTGTTCTCGCAATCGGTGCCGAAGATCGCGATCGCGCCGCTGTTCGTGGTCTGGTTCGGGTTCGGCATCATTCCGAAGGTGATCTCGGCGTTTCTGCTCGGATTTTTCCCGGTCGTGGTCTCGGCGGTGCAGGGCTTCAAATCCGTCGATCCCGACATGGTCGATCTCGCGCGCGCCATGCAGGGCAGCCGCTTCCAGGTGTTCCGCGCGGTCAACCTGCCGCATGCGCTGCCTGCGATCTTTTCCGGGCTCAAGGTTTCGGTGACGCTGGCGGTGGTCGGCGCCGTGGTCGGCGAATTCGTCGGTTCCAATTCCGGCATCGGCTACGTCATGCAGCGCTCGATCGGCACCTTCGATCTGCCGACCATGTTTGCCGCGCTGGTGATCCTGGCGCTGCTCGGCGTGATCCTGTTCTGGATCGTCGACCGCATCGAGCACCTCGTGATCCCCTGGCATGTCAGCCAGCGCGAGGACATCATTTTCGCTTCATAAACGAGATAAACCATAGGCCGCCATTGCGAGCGCAGCGAAGCAATCCATGGAGCCACAACGGAAGTGGATTGCTTCGGAGCTTCAGCGCAAAATTGCTTCGCAATTTTGTCGCGAGCTCCTCGCAATGACGAAAAACAAAGGCAAGGGAGGATGACGATGAAGCGATGGATCGCAGCGACGTCGGCGATACTGATCTGGACGGGGTTGGCGGCAGCGCCAGCAAGGGCCGCGGACAAGGTCGTGCTGATGCTGAACTGGTACGTCTATGGCGAGCACGCGCCGTTCTATTACGGCAAGGCCAAGGGCATCTTTGCCGCCGAGAATATCGATCTCGAGATCCAGGAAGGCCGCGGATCGGCGGCGACCACGCAAGCCGTCGCCGCCAAGACCGCGGATTTCGGCTATGTCGACGTCCCCACCATGATGCGGGCCGCGATCAAGGGTGCGCCCGTCATCGCGACCGGCGTGTTGTTGCAGACGAGCCCGATGTCGGCGATGGGGTTTGCCGACAAGAACATCCGCAAGCCCGAGGACATCAAGGGCAAGACGGTCGCGATCACGCCGGCCGACTCCATGACCCAGATCTGGCCGCTGTTCCTGAAGAAGACCGGCCTGAAGGAGAGCGATTTCACCACGGTTGCCGGCGACGGCCAGACCAAGCTCAACGCCGTCATCAACGGCCAGGCCGACCTTCTGCTCGGCTATGTCATGGACCAGTCGATGAAGATCAAGGATGCGACCGGCAAGGACGTCTATCCGATCAAGTTCGCCGACTACGGCATCAACATGGTCTCCTCAGGGATCATCGCCAACACCGACTACGTCAAGGCCAATGCCGATCTGGTGCGGCGTTTCATGTCGGCGACGACCAAGGCAGTGGAAGCCGCCGAGAAGGATCCGAAAGCGGCCGCGCAGGCGATTCTGGATGCCAATCCGAAAGGCGGCAAGATCGACACGCTGACGCAAGGGTTTGAGCTGACCATCCCGCTCTATCGCACGGCGGACACCAAGGGCAGGCGGCCGTTCCAGGTCACCGACCAGAACATGACCGACACGGTCAACCTGCTGGTCGAATATGGCGGCCTCGATGCCAAGGCCAAGGACAATCCGAAGGCGTTCTACACCAACGACTATCTGCCGAAAGGCAATTCGTGAACGGATTGCCTGCATGAACCCAGCGACCAAACCGACCGGCACGCCCCAGCCAGGCGCGCATCTGCGCCTGGTGAGCGATCGCGCCGCCGGCCCGCAGCCGGGAATCACGCTGTCCGGCGTCTCCAAGACCTACCGATCGCGCGACGGCGACGTGCCGTCGCTGCGGCCGCTCGACTTCCACATCAACGAGGGCGAGTTCTTTGTCGTGGTCGGCCCCTCCGGCTGCGGCAAGTCCACGCTCCTGAAGATGATCTCAGGTCTGCTGCCGCCGTCATCGGGCGAAATCCTGGTCGAGGGCGAGCGCGTGACCAAGCCGCACGGCAATGTCGGCATCGTGTTCCAGAACTCCCTGCTGCTGCCGTGGCGCAGCATCCTCGGCAACGTCATGCTGCCGATCGACATGAAGCGGCTGCCGCGCGAGCGCTATCTGCAACGCGCCAAGGAACTGTTGAAGCTGGTCGGGCTCGCCGGCTTCGAGAAAAAGCTGCCCTGGCAGCTCTCGGGCGGTATGCAGCAGCGCGCCTCGATTTGCCGGGCGCTGGTGCACGACCCCAAGATCATGCTGATGGACGAGCCGTTCGGCGCGCTGGACGCCATGACCCGTGAGCGAATGAACGTCGAGCTGATGCGGATCCAGCGCGAGACCGGCAAGACCGTGCTGCTGATCACGCATTCGATTCCCGAAGCGGTCTTCCTCGCCGACCGCGTCCTGGTCATGACCGAGCGGCCCGGCGCGATCGCCGCGATCTACGACGTGCCGCTGCCGCGCCCGCGCTCGATTGATGCCATGGCCGATCCGGCCTTTGTCGAACTGGTGCAGCGCATCCGCAAGCACTTCTTCACGCAGGGAACGCTGGATTAATCCCATGCCGCTTCGCCTTTGTGTGCGCGATATCGCCCTGTTCGAACGGCCGGTCGCGTTTGCCAGGCCGTTCCGGTTCGGCGCGGTGGTGGTTGAGGCCGCCACCCAAGCCTTCGTGCGCGTGGAGATCGAGGTCGAGGGCGGGGGGCGCGCGACCGGTGCCGCGGCCGAGCTGCTGGCGCCGAAATGGTTCGACAAGCGCGCCGCCCTGACGTCCGAACAAACCGTCGAGGAATTGAAGCGGTCGCTCGCCATCGCGCGCGATCTCTATCTCTCCGCACCAGGCTTTGACGGCGCATTCGGGCTGCACGCGCGAACCGTCGCCGCGCAGGTCGAGGCTTGTGCGAACGAGGACATTCCCGCGCTCGCAGCCGCCTTCGGGCCGGCCGAAATCGACAAGGCGATTTTGGATGCGCTGCTGCGCTGCGCCGGCGTGAATGTCTTCGACGGCATGAGCGAGAACATCGCAGGGATTGATGCGCGGCTGTCGCCTGATCTCACCGACACGGAGATTGCGGGGTTTTTGGCGGCACGACAGCGGCTTGATCGGGTTGCGGTCAGGCATACCGTCGGGCTCACAGACACAATCGAGGGCGAGGGCGGCGTCGCCGATCCACACGAAAACTCCGGCGCGCGCTATTTCAAGCTCAAGCTGGGCGGCAATCCCTCCGCCGATTGCGCGCGGCTGATTGGGATCGGCAAGGAATTATCGACCCTGCCTTATGAGTACAACGTCACCGTCGACCGGTTGGATCGCGACCGTGCGCTTGCGCCGATCGCAAGTAGACTGTTGTACATCGAGCAGCCGATGCCACGCGACATCACACAGCATTCGCCGCTTGGCGCGTTGGCGCGACGGGATGTCATCATCGACGAATCGGACGATTGCTATGATGCATTTCCGGCAGCGCGTGCGCTCGGCTATCGCGGCATCTCCTCGAAATCCTGCAAGGGCCTCTACAAGTCGGTTATCAACGCGGTGCGCGCGACCAAATGGAGCGCGGAAGGCGCAACTTGTTTCGTCACCGGGGAGGACCTGACCTGCCAGGCGGGCCTCGCAGTGCAGCAGGATCTGGCGCTCGGCGCGCTGATCGGCATCACCCACGCCGAGCGCAACGGCCATCATTATGTCGACGGCTTTGCCGGCACGCCGCGAGCCGAGGCGGACGCCTTCATGACCGCGCACCCGGACCTCTACATCCACGAAGCGGGCAACATCCGTCTCGCCATTCACGACGGCGATCTCCTGACGGGATCGCTGACCGGGCCGGGTTTTGCCTCCTCAGTTCATCCGGACTGGTCCACGCTGTCGCCGCTGGCGCAACCAACAAGAAGAATTCTCCAGGAGCAAAAGATATGACGACCCAACGTCTCGGCCTGATCATGAACGGGGTCACCGGCCGGATGGGGCTGAACCAGCATCTGATCCGCTCGATCGTCGCGATCCGCGATGCCGGCGGCGTCGTGCTTGGCAACGGCGATCGGGTGATGCCCGATCCGATCCTGGTCGGGCGCGACGCCGGCAAGGTCGAGAGCCTCGCGTGCCGCTACAATGTCAAGCGCTGGACCACCGACCTCGACAAGGCGCTGGCAGATGCGAACGACACCGTGTTCTTCGATGCCGCGACCACGCAGGCGCGGCCTTCGCTGCTGGCCAAGGCGATCAACGCCGGTAAGCACGTCTATTGCGAGAAGCCGATCGCGACCAATCTGGAAGAAGCCGTCTCGGTCGTCAAACTCGCCAATGCCAAGGGCGTCAAGCACGGCACCGTGCAGGACAAGCTGTTCCTGCCTGGCCTGAAGAAGCTCGCCTTCCTGCGCGATAGCGGCTTCTTCGGCCGCATGCTCTCGGTGCGTGGCGAGTTCGGCTACTGGGTGTTCGAAGGCGGCTGGCAGGAGGCGCAGCGGCCGTCGTGGAATTATCGCAGCGAGGACGGCGGCGGCATCATTCTCGACATGGTCTGCCACTGGCGCTACGTGCTCGACAATCTCTTTGGCGAGGTCGAGAGTGTCACCTGTCTCGGCACCACGGATATTCCGGAGCGCTTCAACGAGAGGGGCAAGAAGTACAAGGCAACCGCGGATGATTCCGCCTACGCGACGTTCCGCCTCAAAGGCGGCGTCATTGCCCATATCAACATGAGCTGGGTGACGCGGGTCTATCGCGATGACCTCGTCACCTTCCAGGTCGACGGCACCCATGGTTCGGCGGTCGCGGGGTTGACCGACTGCGTGATCCAGGCGAGGCAGGCGACGCCGCGCCCGGTCTGGAATCCCGACGAGAAGCGTCTGCACGATTTCTACGCCGACTGGCAGAAGCTGCCGGAGAACATGACCTACGATAATGGCTTCAAGGAGCAGTGGGAGATGTTCATCCGTCACGTCTGCGAGGATGCGCCCTATAAATACACGCTGCTCGAAGGCGCCAAGGGCGTGCAGCTCGCCGAATGCGCGCTTCTGAGCTGGCGCGAGCGGCGCTGGATCGACGTCGCCCCGCTCGAGCTGTGAGGATCAGGCCATGAACAAGCCGGCCATGCCCACGTCGTCGCTGTCGCTCAAACTGCCGATGGCTGATCGCAGTCTCGAAACCTATCAGCTCGCCGCATCGCGCGTCTTCCCGGCGAAACTCGAAGGCACGCTGAACCGCGTGGCGTTTTCGGCCGCCCATGTGGTGGCTGATCCGCTGGCCGATGTCGATCCCTGGCTGTCGGCGGCGATCGACTGGGACAAGACGATCGCGTTCCGCGAGCACATCTGGGACCTCGGCCTCGGCGTCGCCGAGGCGATGGATACCGCGCAGCGCGGCATGGGGCTCGACTGGCCGACTTCGCTGGAACTGATCACCCGTTCGGTCAGGGCCGCCAAGGCGAGGGGTAATGCGCTGGTGTTTTCCGGCGCCGGCACCGATCACCTCGCGGTCGAGGATGCGAAGACACTCGACGAGGTGATATCGGCCTATGAGGAGCAGATCGCGGCCATCGAGAAGGTCGGCGGCCGCATCATCCTGATGGCGTCGCGGGCGCTGGCGAGACTTGGCCGTCAACCGGACGATTACGCAGAGGTCTATGACCGCGTGCTGTCGCAGGTGTCGCAGCCCGTGATCATCCACTGGCTCGGCGACATGTTCGATCCGGCGCTCGCGAATTACTGGGGAACGCCTGATCTCGACATTGCGACGGACGTCGCGGTCGACGTCATCAATGCCAACGCGACCAAGGTCGACGGCGTCAAGGTCTCGCTGCTGGACAAGAGCCGCGAGATCGCCATGCGCCGCCGGCTCCATCGATCCGTAAAGATGTACACAGGCGATGATTTCAACTACGCCGAACTGATCGCGGGTGACGAAAAGGGCTTCTCTCACGCGCTGCTCGGCATTTTCGACGCGATCGCACCGGCGGCGTCTCACGCGCTGTCGCGCCTCGCCGCGGGCGATGAGGCCGCCTTCCACGACGTGCTCGGACCGACGGTGCCGCTGTCGCGGCATATCTTCAAGGCGCCGACCCGCTTCTACAAGACCGGCGTGGTGTTCATGGCCTATCTCAACGGCCATCAGGACCACTTCACCATGGTGGGCGGGCAGGAGAGCGCGCGCTCGACCTTGCATCTGGCCGAGCTGTTCCGGCTCGCCGATCAGGCCGGCCTGCTCGCCAATCCCGAACTCGCGACGCAGCGCATGAAGGCGGTGCTCGCGCTGCGCGGCATCGAGGCGTGATGCGGGATTTCTCCGCTGATCATCGCTGGCTGTCGCTCAACACCGCGACGGTCCGCAAGCAGGGCGACCTTGCAGAGATCATCGAGGCCTGCGCGCGGCATGGCATCCGCGCCATCGACCCCTGGCGCGACCAGGTCGCGGCCGTCGGCCTTGACCGCACGGTGCGCGCCGTGCGCGATGCGGGCCTGGAATTGTCCGGCTATTGCCGGGGCGGGATGTTTACTTCGGACGCCGCGCGGCGCGGCGAGGTCCGCGATGACAATCGCCGCGCCGTCGATGAGGCCAAGGCGCTCGGCGCGCCCTGCATCGTGCTGGTGGTCGGCGGCTTGCCGCAATATTCGCGGCCGGGCAGTGAAGCCTCGAAGGATATCGCAGCGGCGCGGGCGCAGGTCGAGGATGCCATCGCCGACATGATGGATTATGCGAAAGGGGCGACCATGCCGCTCGCGATCGAGCCGCTGCATCCCGCCTATGCCGCCGACCGCGCCTGCGTCAACACGACCCGACAGGCGCTCGATATCTGCGACCGCCTCGACCCGCAGCGCTCCGGTGCGCTCGGCTTAGCGCTCGACGTCTATCACATCTGGTGGGACCCGGAGGTGCTGGACCAGATCGCGCGTGCGGGCAAGGACCGCCTGCTCGCTTTTCATGTCTGCGACTGGCTGGTGCCGACAAGAGACATGCTCAACGACCGCGGCATGATGGGCGACGGCGTGATCGACATCAAGCGCCTGCGCGCAGCGGTCGAGGCGGAGGGCTTTGCCGGCTACTCCGAGATCGAGATCTTCTCCAACGACTGGTGGGGAAAGCCGATGGACGAGGTGTTGGAGGCCTGTATCCAGAGGCATCGCTCCGTGGTTTAGGCTGGCTCGTATGGCCTTCGGCCCTAATCCGCGATGCTGAGCCCCAGCGCAAGCGCGCCGACCAGAATGAGGCTGATGGCCCACAACATATCCAGGTTGAACCAGCTCCGCGATACGAACTTGAGACCGAGATAGCGGAAGACCAGCCACGCCAGGCATCCGCCGGCAGCGAGCATGGCGGTGGCGTGGACGACGGAGACCTCGACGGCCATCGTGAGATTGGCGTTCATCAGGGCGCCCGCCGCCGCGTGGCCACTGTCGAGGTCGGCTTGCCGGCAGAGCCCGAGATAGATCGGCACGAGCATCAGTCCAGCACCATGAGCAATCGCCACCGTGAAGGACCAAAGCCCCAATTGCGTTGGCGGGATCCGCGCCAATGCGCGTGGATGACGGCGGTCGACAAGCCGGAAGATACCGAAGGCGATGACGAGAAGGCCGGCGCCGATCCGGATGTCGCGCTGCCATTCGACCAGGGCGATCAAGAGCGCAAAGGGAAGCATCACGAGCAGCGTCGCGAGCAGGTGACCGGCCGCCAGCGGCCAGAGCGCAGCCACCAGCCCCCGCGAACTCCTGTCCATCAATCCAGCCGAAACGGCGAGCGGCCACCCCATTCCCGGATTTAGTCCGTGATAGAGGCCGCTCGCCACGACTGCCAGCCAGAGCCAGGCCGGTGTCCAATCCGCTCCGCTCAAATTCAAGCCGATGGATAGCAGAACGAATCCGTCGAGCAGTCGCCGCCGTCGAGCCGGATCTGGTGCGCCCGATATCCGTCGGGGAAGTTCACCCAGTAATCCCCGGCCAGTTCGAGGCCGCCGTTCGGGTTGGCGTTGGCCATCACCTCGGCGCCCGGTATTCCCTGCGGATAGAACTGGTCGTCCCATGTCGAGTAGAGCGAGTTGGTCCAGTAGACCCGCTTGCCGTCGCGGCTGATCTCGACCATCTGCGGACCGCCCCCATAGGCCTTGCCGTTCGGGTGAGGCGCGTGGCGCGCAATGCCGCCGATGCGGACCGATCCGGCGAGCTTCGGCTTCCTGGGGTCGGCGACATCGTATTGGCGCATCTCTCCGGTGCCCCAGCAGGCGACGTAGAGGAACTTGTCGTCCATCGACAGGTCAATGTCGGAGACCAGCGGCGGCACGGCGCCAAAGCCCTGCAGAAGCGGCGGCAGTTGCTCCTTCGGAGCCGGCTCGGGTGGGATCGTTGCCGTCTTCTCGATATGGAATTTGCCGCCTTCGCGCCACCAGGTCCAGATCGAGCCTTCGAGGTTCGTGGTGTCGACCACGACGCCCAGGAAGCCGTACTCGCGGACCGGGTCGTGAGCGGGGCGTACTTCCAGCGCCATTTGATGATTGGCGCCGAGATCGATGGTCTGGACGTTGCGCCGGGCTCTCAGATCCCAGAAGTGGATGCGATGGCCGTATTTGTTCGCGAGCAGGTCTTCCGCCACGATCCCGTTCTCGAACTGCGGTGGCAACGCCCACTCGCTCGACACCATGTAGTCGCGCGGCAGGTTCCACCAGAAATCATAGTGCAATGTTTGCGGACCGCGATCGATCTCCCACCGTCCGAGGATGTCGAAGGTCTCGCAGTCCATGATGAAGACGCCGGGCGGTCCATCGGTGCCATCCTTGCCGCCGCCGCCGAGCGTAGAGACGTAGATGCCTTCCGGCCCGCAGTGCACCGTGTGCGGCCGCGAGTAACCGGTCTTCTTGAAGATTTCCTCGGGCTCGATGATCTTGTGAATCTTCGCCTGGGTGGGATCGGGTTTGGTATCCACGACATAAATTCGGGAGGACCGGATTCCGGGGATGATGAGGTAGCGCCGCTCGATGAAAGCGTGGCCGGCGAGCGGCGACAACGCCGACGAGCAGGCGTTCCAGCCGAAATGGTGAAACTCGTCGCCCTTGTTGGGCATCGTCACGGTGTGAACGATTTGGCTGAACGTCGGAGAGCCGGGCTTGACGTCGATGACGGCGAGCGCGTCGGGTTTCGAGAAATCCGGGCTGAGCAGCAAGGTATAGGCGAAATTTTCCGGCGGAGCTTCCATTGCGAGCTTCGGCGATGCATGAAACGTGGGATCTGGCCTCATCGTCATCGTTCTGCCTCCCTGATTGTGTGGACGTGCAACAAGATGGCTCAGCAGCTTGACTTTGGGCTCTCCCTGGCAGGAGATGCTTCCGGAACGAAGCTTACAACCGTTTTGTGAGCCGCGCCGCTCCGAATGGCGTGGGTCAGCAACGCTTTTTATTGAGGGCGCGCCGCTTGGATCCGGCGCGATCAATGCGTCGGGAACGAACTTGTGCGCCGCAGCGCCATTGCGGGAACATGCACGATTTGTGACGGCGACGATCGCGTCGCTGGCTCACGTTCCATTTCGATTCGCGCCGTGATGATCCGGAAGGTCCATGCCGATGAGATATGAGGTCGTGGTGGAAACGGTGCAGGCAGAGCTGCTGGCGGCAGTCCGGGCCAGGGCTCCTGTTGGCGGCGTCGCCCAGGTCTGGAAACCTGCGCTCGATCAAGTGTGGGTCTTCTTGAGAGCCAATAGCGACCTGCGACCGGGACACAATTTGTTCCTCTATCACCATGCGGAGCGCCGGAACGAGCCGATGGAGATCGACTTCGGTGTGCAGGTGTCGCGCCGGTTCGAGCCGCAGGGCAACGTCCGGTGCATCGAGACGCCGGCGGGCGAGGTTGCAACGACCGTCCATGTCGGTCCCTACGATCGATTGGGCGACGCGCACGATGCCATCCACGCCTGGTGCGCCGCGAACAACCGGAAAATCGGGCGGGCGTCGTTGGAAACCTACGGAGACTGGAACAACGATCCGGCTCTGCTGGAGACCACGATCAAGTATCTGCTGGCCTGAGGGCGGGGCCGCTTTGGTGGACATTCCGAGACCGGAAGCCCGCGCCTTCATCACTTGGACTTGGCCACGCTCAAGGCATGGCTCTCCGAAATTCCCGACAGGCGGGGCGCAGCGCATGCCGCGATCGCCGATCGCGGCGTCAGGGAGAAAACGGCGCATGGCCTTACCCCTTGTGACGGGCCGCGGAGCGCGATCGCGGCGCGCAGCCTATCCCAAGGCGCGGGTCGCCGTAAGGTTCATACGATTCCACAAA
>WNGQ01008418.1_pt1 | contig 10506 bp, 7 predicted proteins | sample 5407661 | NCBI WGS metagenome assembly WNGQ01 (sample SAMN13153382, study PRJNA577476) | soil metagenome | isolation source: 60 cm soil or saprolite under Garry oak tree replicate 2 | place: USA:California | collected 2016-06-15 | reverse complement strand
CGAACTCGCCCGGCGCGAACTGATTCAGATTGGTCTGGCAAAAGAAGGCGATTTTGTCGATGGCTGCGTGGTTCGCCAAAAGAAAGCGTATCCGGTTTACGATGACGATTACGCGCGGCACGTCGACACCATTCGCGAAGAGCTGGACCATCGCTATCCGAACCTGCATCTCATCGGTCGCAACGGCATGCACAAATACAACAACCAGGATCACGCCATGATGACGGCGATGTTGTGCGTGGAAAATATCTTGGCCGACGCCCAGCTTTACGATCTCTGGCAGGTCAACAGTGACGCCGAATACCACGAACAAGGTCCCGCTGCGGTCGAGGAAACAAATGGCAGCGCGCTACGCCTCGTCCCGACTCGTGTAGTCGCCGCGCCCGAGTTGGCACCCGAAGCGTAGCTTCAGCGATCTAAGATCGACATTCAATACCGGGCACCACGGAGCTCGCGGCTCCGAAGAGCTTTCCGAATTTGAAGCGTAGCTTCAGCGATCTAAGATCGACATTCAATACCGGGCACCACGGAGCTCGCGGCTCCGAAGAGCTTTCCGAATTTCGCTGTCAACGCTTAGCTTCGGATCGCGCGTTTCACAGACTTTCGCAGGTGTTGAGCGACATCCATGCAATCGGTAGCCATCTGGCGAATCTTTGGATCGAGCGTAGTCAACACCACGAACGAGATGACATATGGGAGCTTTGACTCGTCCCCCCTGATCGCGGCATCGATCGCACGTCGGACGACCTGTAGTGAGGGAGCTGCGTCGTCGATGAAATAGAGGCGATCTGGCGCGATCTGAAGCGCCGACGTTGCCGGCGCCTGCGGCACAGGAGCGGCGCAACTGGTCAGGAGAATCAACATGCCGCCAACGCAAACCAATCTCTCAGCATTACTCATCAAATGCTTCCACGGGCGGGCAGGAGCAGAAGAGGTTTCGGTCGCCGTAGACGTTGTCTATTCGCGCTACCGCTGGCCAGAATTTGTGTTCGAGCGTCCAGGGCGCAGGGAAAGCTGCTCGTTCGCGCGAGTAAGGCCGGTCCCATTTGTCGGATGCGATTTGTCGCGCGGTGTGCGGCGCGTTTTTCAACATATTATTTCCCCGATGCATCTTTTCCTTCGCGACCGCCTCAATCTCTGCATGAATGAAGATCATTGCGTCGCAGAAACGGTCGAGTTCATGTTTTGGTTCGCTTTCGGTCGGCTCGATCATCATTGTACCAGCGACGGGAAACGAAATTGTCGGCGCGTGGAACCCATAATCCATCAAACGCTTTGCCACGTCTTCGACCTCGATGCCCGGGCTTTTCCACTGGCGAAGATCGATAATGCATTCGTGCGCGACGAGGCCGTGTTTGCCTTTGAAAAGGACGGGGAAATAGGGATCGAGTCGTTTCGCGATGTAGTTCGCATTTAAAATTGCGACCTCGCTTGCTCGTTTCAATCCCTCGGCGCCCATCATTCGGATGTACATCCACGTGATCGTCAAAATGCTGGCGCTACCGTAGGGTGCGGCAGCTATGTTACCTCCCTTGCCTCCGTCGTGACGATAATCGGAGCCGCCTCCTCCCGGCGGACGTTTCCCTTGTTCTCCTTCGCCAAACAGGATTCGGCCGTTCTCTGTATCGACAATGAATTCTCGCGGCAGATATGGAGCGAGATGCTTGACCACGCCGATCGGTCCCACACCGGGGCCGCCGCCGCCGTGCGGAATGCAAAATGTTTTATGCAAATTCAAGTGGCAAACATCGGCGCCGTAATCACCGGGTCGGCAGAGACCGACCTGCGCATTCATGTTCGCGCCGTCCATGTAAACCTGGCCACCATGCGTGTGCACGATGTCGCAGATTTCGCGAATTGTCGGTTCGAACACGCCGTGTGTGGAAGGATAGGTCACCATTAGCGCGGCGAGATCGCGCGCGTGCTCGTCCGCTTTGGCGCGTAGATCGGCAAGATCGATGTCTCCATCCTTTAGACAGGCGACCGAGACAACTTTGAACCCGGCCATAACCGCGCTGGCCGGATTGGTTCCATGTGCGGAGGTGGGGATGAGACAAACGTTGCGATGCGCTTCACCGCGTGAGGCATGATATTCGCGGATCGCGAGCAGACCCGCGAATTCACCCTGCGATCCGGCATTGGGTTGCAATGAAATCGCGGCGAACCCGGTGATTTCCGCAAGCCATTCTTCGAGCTCGTGGCAAATCTCCATATAGCCTGCGGTTTGGTCGAGCGGCGCGAACGGATGCAGTTTGGAAATCTCAGGCCATGAGATGGGAAACATTTCCGCGGTCGCGTTGAGTTTCATCGTGCACGAACCGAGCGGAATCATCGACGTAGTCAGCGACAGATCGCGCGACTCGAGCTTCTTGAGATAACGGAGCATTTCCGTCTCGGTGTCGTGTGTGTTGAAGATGGGATGAGTGAGGAATTGGGAAGTGCGGAGTGCGAATTGCGAGATGCGCAGCGGCGGCTCGCCAAGATCAGCGTCCGCGAGATCGCGCACAGGCGTGCCGCGAAAGATCGACATCAACAGTTCGATGTCGCCGGGCGTTGTCGTTTCGTCGAATGAAATCCCGACTGCGCGCGGACCGAGTGCACGCAGGTTGCAGCTCGCTTTTGCCGCGTGCTCCAAAATGACTTCGCTAGATTCAACTTCGACGCGAACCGTGTCGAAGAAATTTTCATGCGTGATTGTGCAGCCAAGAGCGCGCAGACCATCTGCGAGCTGGCTCGTTAGTTTATGAACGCGCTCGGCAATCGCGCGCAGTCCTTTGGGGCCGTGATAAACCGCATACATCGACGCAATGACGGCGAGGAGAACCTCTGCCGTGCAGATGTTGCTTGTGGCTTTGTCGCGCCGGATGTGTTGCTCGCGCGTTTGCAACGCGAGGCGATACGCTGGACGGCCTTCAGCATCGTGTGAAACGCCAACGAGCCGGCCGGGCATGTGACGCTTGAATTGGTCGCGCGTAGCGAAGTATGCCGCGTGTGGACCACCAAAACCCATTGCAACGCCGAAGCGTTGCGTGTTCCCGACGGCAACATCGGCGCCGAATTCGCCCGGCGGCTTTAGTAATGTCAGCGCAAGAATATCGGCCGCGACAACAACGAGCGCACCGGCCGCGTGCGCCTGCTTGACGAAATTGGCGTAATCGTAAATCCCGCCATCGGTGGCTGGATACTGAAGAAGCGCGCCAAAAACTGTGTCGTCGAATTTAAAGCCCGAATAATCGTCGATCTTGATCTCGATTTCGAGCGGCTTGGCGCGAGTTTGGACAACGGCAATCGTTTGTGGATGACAATTATCATCGACGAAGAAGGCTTTGCGATTTGGAACGACCGCGTGACAAAGCGACATCGCTTCGGCGGCAGCAGTGGCTTCGTCCAGCAGCGATGCGTTCGCGATGTCGAGCGCAGTCAGGTCCATGATCATCTGTTGGAAGTTGAGGAGTGCTTCGAGCCGGCCCTGTGCGATTTCGGCTTGGTAAGGCGTGTAAGCGGTGTACCAGCCGGGATTTTCGAGGATATTTCGCTGGATAACGGGCGGTGTAATGCAGTCGTAGTACCCCGCGCCGATAAATGAGCGTGCAACCTTGTTCTTCTTGGAGATGGCGCGGAGTTCGGCCAGCGCTTCGATCTCCGATTTCGCTTTCGGCAAGTTCAGTTGCCGATCTAACCGGATGTTCTTGGGAACGGCGGCGTCGATTAGAGAATCGAGATCTTTGAAGCCAACTTCGCGCAACATCGCGCGAACTTCCTCTTCGCTCGGGCCGATATGGCGCCGCGCGAATGAATCGATGTCAATCGTTTCTTCGCGCGTTTGCATGGGAGGAGACTACGGAGCGCGAGACGCGCTTCAACCCTCGAGCGCTGCTTGCGCCGCTGCCAGTCGTGCAATGGGGATCCGGAACGGACTGCAACTGACGTAATCCAGACCGAGCCGGTGGCAGAATTTTACACTCGCTGGTTCGCCGCCATGCTCGCCGCAAATTCCCAGTTTGATGCCCGGGCGGGTCTTGCGTCCGAGATCGCGTGTAATTTCCATCAAACGCCCGACCCCTCTCTGATCGATCGACGCGAACGGATTTGCATCCACGATATCGAGCTCGGCGTAAGCAGGAAGAAAACTCCCCGAATCATCCCGGCTCATCCCGAGGGTTGTCTGTGTCAGATCGTTCGTGCCGAAACTGAAAAATTCGGCGTCGCGCGCGATCTGGTCGGCCATGAGCGCGGCGCGCGGAATTTCAATCATCGTTCCGACCAAATATTTGAATTTTGTTCCCCTTTCTTTGGCAACTCCGTTGGCGACGCGACGCACGATGTCGATTTGAAGCTTTAGCTCGCGCGGGAATCCCACCAGCGGGATCATGATTTCGGGGTGGACCCTGATCCCCTTGGCTTGCACTTCGGCGGCGGCTTCAAAGATTGCGCGCGCCTGCATTTCGGAAATTTCCGGAAACGTGATCCCGAGCCGGCAACCGCGATGACCGAGCATAGGATTAAATTCGTGCAGTTCGTGCACGCGCCGCGCGATTTGCTCGACGGCTACGCCGAGCTTGTTTGCCAGTTCGCTTTGCTGCGCATGATCGCTTGGCAGGAATTCGTGGAGCGGCGGATCGAGAAACCGGATCGTACCGGGCAAACCTTTTAGCGCCGTAAAGATGCCGATGAAATCGCCGCGCTGGTAGGGAAGCAGTTTCGCCAGCGCTCGTGCGCGCTCGTCCTTTGTGCCGGCGAGAATCATCTCGCGCATGGCGTCGATCCGATCGCCTTCGAAAAACATGTGTTCGGTCCGGCAGAGCCCAATCCCTTCCGCGCCGAATGCGACGGCGTTTGTAACCTGCTCAGGCGTATCGGCATTTGCACGTACTCCCAGCGTGCGGAATACGTCCGCCCATTTCATCAATTTTGAGTACTCCTGATAAGTGACGCTTTTCTTTGGATCGAGCGATCGATCCACGAGCACCTGCACAATCTCCGATGGCGCCGTGGCGACTTCGCCGGCAAAAACTTCGCCCGCTGTTCCATCGATCGAGATATAATCCCCCCGATTCAACGTCGTGCTGTTCGCGCTGAGCGTGCGGTTTTGATAATCGATTTGAATCCCCGTCGCGCCGCACACGCACACTTTCCCCATTTGCCGCGCGACGAGCGCGGCGTGCGAAGAGACGCCGCCACGCGACGTGAGAATTCCCTCGGCCGCGATCATGCCGCGCAAATCTTCTGGCGACGTTTCAATCCGCGCGAGCACGACTTTTTCCCCTCTTTCCGCGCGCACCACGGCCTCTTCTGCGCTAAAAACAACGCGCCCGCACGCCGCGCCCGGTCCAGCGGGCAAGCCGCTGCCGATTTTTTTTGCGGCGCGCACCGCTTGTCGATCAAAAATTGGCGCTAAAAGATGCGCAAGCGAATCTGCCGGGATACGGCGCACGGCGTCCTTCTGGGTTATCAATTTTTCGCCAACCATATCGACGGCGATACGAACCGCGGCGTGGCCGGTGCGCTTGCCATTTCGCGTCTGCAAAATGTAGAGACGATTTTCCTCCACCGTGAATTCGAGGTCCTGCATGTCTTTGAAGTGACGTTCAAGGATGGTGCGGACTTTCATCAGTTCTTTGTGCGCTGCAGGCATTTCTTTCGCCAGATCGCCAATTGAATGCGGCGTGCGCACGCCGGCAACGACGTCTTCGCCCTGCGCGTTGATCAAGTACTCGCCATAGAAAACTTTTTCGCCGGTGGCCGGGTCGCGCGTAAAGGCCACTCCGGTGGCGCTCGTTTCGCCCATGTTTCCAAAGACCATCGTCTGCACGTTCACCGCCGTTCCCCAGTCGTGCGGGATTCCATATTTCCGCCGATAAACGACGGCGCGATCGTTCATCCACGAGCCGAAAACTGCGCCCATTGCTCCCCAGAGTTGCTCGTTCGGATCTTGGGGAAACGATTTTCCAGTGCGCTCCTTGATCAGCGCCTTAAACCGGATCACGAGTTCTTTCAGATCGGCGGCTGTTAATCGCACGTCCGGGAAATCGTGTTTGCCGTAGCGTTCGTCTTTCATGTGTTCGATCACAGTCTCGAACGGTTCGTGGTCTTCGCCCGGCCGTTTCTGAACGCCCATGACCACGTCGCCGTACATCTGCAGAAATCGCCGGTACGAATCCCACGCGAAACGCGCGTTGTTCGTCTTTTTCGCGACGATTTCCACCACCGCGTCGTTCATGCCGAGGTTCAGAATAGTGTCCATCATTCCCGGCATTGAATCGCGCGCACCCGAGCGGACGGAAACCAGCAACGGCCGCTCCTTATCTCCGAGCTTTTTACCGGTGGATTTCTCGACTTTGGCCATCGCCGCTGCCACTTCCGCTTCCAATTGTCGCGGGTAAGAGCGGGTGTGGTCGTAAAAGTAAGTGCAAATCTCGGTTGTGATTGTGAACCCAGGGGGCACAGGCAGGCCAATGCGCGTCATCTCGTGCAGGTTCGCGCCCTTACCGCCAAGCAGCGGTTTCATGCTGCCGGCTCCGTCGGCGTGACCATCACCAAAGTAATAAACATAGCGAGGCGCTTTCCTTCTTTTCGCGCGCGCCTTCGATCTCGATCTTACCCTCGTGCGCTGAATTCTTTTTCGTGTGCTGGATTTTCGTTTTGTGGCCATGATTCAGAAACCGAAAAGAGCGTCAATGGAGGAAAGCGCCAAAGTAGTTTCGGGCGTCGCGGTGTCAACGCGGGCGAGCAAACTAAACAAAAGAAAAGCGAACGTTGCGAAGAGAGGGATGGTAGGGACCCCGCGCTGCGGCGTCCGGTCGTCCTCGGCCTGATCTAAGCCGGCGCGCCTTCGTTATTTGTCAGAACTTCAGCAATCGCCGCCGTAAAGTCATCCACGCCGGTGGTCGGCACGATGATGCTGTTGCGGCGGCCGTGAGCTTCCTCGGTGATGCGCAAGAATTTCCCGCGCTCGTTTTCACGAAGCTCCACGTAGAAACGTTTACGCTCAATCTGCAGTTCTTTCGCCTCGATGATGTTATCCATTTTTCCTGAAGCCGCCGACTCTACCGCACCTGGTTTGGGGAATGGAAGAAAAATCTGCGGGCTTTTGGCGCAGCGATTTGGATTGCAAAGTTTATTATTGGCCTTTGATCTCAGATTGCCGACCCATCGAATCTTTCAGGCGATAAGCTCACCGTGACGTTCAAAGAATAAACTCGGCGCGGCTCACGCTTACCACTCTTTGAACGTGCCCGCGTGCTCGTGCGTTTCAATTACGTTGCCACCGGCATCGTAGAACGCGAATCACAGCATCATGTACCCGGCTGCGAAACTTCGCGTAGCTACGCACGTTTACGAAGTGCGCCCGCGTAAGATCATCACGGCGTCGATCTAATCTCCGATGCGCTCCCGTTTGGTCGGCTTTGGTATGGCGAGCCGGACGGGTTAGCCCGCCCATTGGACTTCATACACATGTATGGCCCGATCAAAACCTTTGGGCGTTATTTCGCCCAAATCGGAGAACAACTGCTCCTTGCCGGAGTATTGATCCCGAACCACCTGAGCGACTAAAATCCGACCAGGTTCAGTATGGGCACAAATGCGCGCCGCCAATTGGACCGCATTCCCAAACAGATCGCCATACTCCTCAACGGGTTCACCGGCACTGATACCAATCCGTAGATCCATCGCCGCGTCCGGGTTGGCTTGATTGTGCGCCGCAAACGCTTTCTGGATGGTAATGGCACACTCGACCGCATCAAGCACCGAAGTAAAGGACGCCATCATGCCATCGCCCGTATGTTTGACCTCGCGCCCCCGGTGGTCCCGGAGCGCATTGCGGGTGAGCGCATTGTGGATATGGAGCAAATGGAGTGCCTTGGTGTCTCCAAAAAGCGTCGTCATGCGCGTGGAATCTTTCAAGTCGGTAAACATGATGGCCCGGAAAGCCGCGTCAATGAGAGACTCCACTCCTTTGCCGGGTGAGGTATCCACTGGGGTAGGATCCGTGACGCGACCCAGGAAGGCCTCCACAATACTGGGATTCACTTCAATGATTTCGTTCGGCACCAATCCATGGGCTTCATTATGCGCTTGCTGGACGGTTTCTTTGTCAGGCGACACGATCAGGCAAAAGGCTGTACAGCGTGGCTCATCAAACCAGTAGGTCAAAAACTGGACTTTATATTTCTCTTGAACCGCCAGATCCAGTTGGTGAGCATGGGCGACGGCGCTTCGCGTCGCTCCTTCGACGTAGTGACGATCCATATACAGAGGCATTTTCTTCGTCTCCTTTCAAGCGTCAGGCCCGCCGGTTGCTCAACGCGACACGCCGTTAGGGCGGACACGAGACGCCGTCGATTTTCCAGATCTGTCCGGTGAGGGTGACGACGTACGCCGTGTTCCCGATGAACTCGAGCGAGGTCGGCTGGTTCAGGGGATGAAAGACGTCGGTGAAGGTGCCGTCCCCGTTGACCTTGACGAGTGCGCCGGTGTTCGGCAGTGCCGGAGTAGCCGGAGGGCTGCCGACCGGGAAGATACCTTGCGAGAGGGCATAAAGACTGTTGCCGGGGCCAAATTCCACGTCAACGAGGAGGGGAGCGCCGGAGGCCACCACCGTGGCGGTGGGCGACTTGGGCTCGAACGACACAACCTTGCCGTCCTGGGGCAGGTGGGGGACGGGGCCGGCCTCGGCCATGTACACTGTATTGCCCCTTACCGCCAGCCCGGTCGGGACGATGTTGTCGAACTGGATCAACACGGTGACCTCGCCGTCGAGTGTGACCTGCAGCACTCGGTTGAGGTGCCCATCGGTGACCAGGAACCTGCCACGGTAGGTTTGCAGCGCGTACTGGAGTCCGGTCCGGACGGCGATATCAAAACCAGAAGGCTGATTGGCCAAGTTGAACGCGCCAATGTCTGCAACGACGGTGAGACTGTGTGGGCCGTCCACTCGGTAGATGCCGTCAACGTCGCTGCTGGGGAACAAGGGATCGTTGACTAGGGTGACCAGTACGTACGCGATGTTGTCGATGAACGCGACGTCGATCGCCCCACCGACAGATAAGCCGATGGGCAGTCTCTGCGGCAGGCCGCTGGCGAACGTCGTTTTCTCCCCGGTCTGCGGATCGACGCGCGAGATCCTGCCGGCTACACCTTCGGTGACGTACAGCGCACCATCGGGGCCGACGGTGCTGCCCGTGGCACCCTCCAGGCCAGTAACTAGCAGGGAGGCGGTGGGCACCTGGCATGGCGCGGCGCTCGCCGCAACCAATCCGACCGCGAGCATCATCACAATGATCGCTCCGCCGAAGTGGAATTTTGTCACGCGCATCGCCGGTTTTAGAGCGAGCGCGAGAATGTTTTGTTTATTCATGATTCAATTTCTTTTTTTGTTGTGGCCTTCTTTTGACTCCTCCTTTTGAGGAGTCATTTCTGGCCGTTCACTGGTGTACTGTCCGAAATCTCACGCGAGGTTACGCGGAAAAGTTTGGATTTCTTACAGAAGGCAACGAAGGAAGGGAAGATCCCTTCCCGAAACTGTTTGGATTTTGGCAAACAGGTGTTCGAGAGGAGAACAAAAGGACGGAGCTTGGATTCTCCAGATGCAAACGAAAGATAAGGGGCTCAATCCAACACAGAGCAAATTCTAACTTCGTTTTCTTCGCTCTAGCCTGTAAAGCTCTGCCCGATGCATCCACTTTACGATAAGGCAGACAAGCTCAGCTATGTAGTCATCGGCGCGGCAATCGAAGTCCACCGGGACAGAGGTCCTGGGCTAATCGAGTCGATCTACGAGCGATGCATGCTGCGCGAGTTGGAACTACGCTCGATTCCAGCGACGACTCAAAAGCTGGTTCGTGTGGAATATAAAGGGCTTGTCTTCGATGAGCCGTTGCGCTTTGACCTTCTCGTCGACGAGTGCCTGCTGGTCGAGTTAAAAGCGGTCGAGATTCTGCATCCGGCCAGCAAAGCGCAGCTCTTCAGCTACATGAAATTGCTGGATATCCCGATCGGCTTGCTGATCAATTTTCATGAGCCAGTTCTTAAGAACGGCATTTCTCGAATGATTTTGCCTGCGGCGAATAAAGCAGAACCAAATGAAAGTAAAGATATCTCGCTTTAGGTTCTCGAGACGATCCTGATTAGAGCAAAACAACCTTTGTTCTCTTCGTTAACTTTTGTTCAACAGGTTCATTTGGGTGCGAGGGAGGCGACGATTTTTTCGAAGCGCGGATCGCCACGCAGCGGATCCCAGAACGGCAGCAATTTCAATTGACCATAGCTAAGGCTGCTTGGACGGCGGATGATGCTGGCAAGCTGTTCGCAGGCGAGATCTTTGTCGCCAACCCATGCAGCGATCATCGCCAAATACTTGACCATGTTCGTGCCATTCATTGAATCTTTTTCCACGGGAAGAAGCTCGACCGCGCGCCGGCCTTCGCGCAGCGCTTCCTCTTTCCGCCCGAGACCGGCGTCGATCAAACCAAGCACGCACAGCGCCGGGCCGTAATTTGGTTGAGC
>WNGQ01007448.1_pt1 | contig 10507 bp, 13 predicted proteins | sample 5407661 | NCBI WGS metagenome assembly WNGQ01 (sample SAMN13153382, study PRJNA577476) | soil metagenome | isolation source: 60 cm soil or saprolite under Garry oak tree replicate 2 | place: USA:California | collected 2016-06-15 | reverse complement strand
CTCTGGGTGTTGTTCGTCGCCGTCCAGTTTCTCGATTACATCTGGGCGATTTTCATTCTGCTCGGTATTGAAAAACTACGTGTGGTCCGGGGTTTCACGGCAGGAAGTATGCTCGACGCGTACTACATGCCGTTCTCGCACAGCCTCATCGCTGCATTCATTTGGTCCGGGATCGCTTTTGCAGTCTACAAAGGAGCGTGGCGCGCAAGGGCTTCTGACTCTGCCGCCTTGCTCGTGGCGCTGGCTGTCTTCTCTCACTGGATCCTCGACTTAATCGCTCATCCTCGGGATCTCGCGCTCTACGACAACGCGTGGAAGGTGGGACTTGGCCTGTGGAATTACCGCGGTCTCGAATTTGGGCTCGAGGTGGCGCTACTTGCCGCCGGGATCATGCTTTATCTGATACGAAATGCGATATCACAAAGCCGCAAGAAAGCGGTGATTGGCTTTGGAATCGTCTTGATTGTGGTCCAGGTAGGCGACACGTTCGTGCCCCGCGCGCCGTTATCTGATCACAAGACCGCAGTGGGTGTTTTGGTTTTCTACACGCTCTTCGTCGGAATCGTCTTTTTACTGGAGAGACACAAGCGAACGCGCGTTGCTTAACCTCTCGCGCCGACGGTGAGTCGGAACTAATCGGCGACAGGTTCGAACCCAGCGAACATTTCTTCTGCTTCCGGCAACGTTTTGAGCGGCACGCAATCGCAGAGGGCAAAAAACTTTTCCCACATCGCGAGCACATTGGGATTTCGATGCGCGGCATCGATTGCCTCGCGCGATTTCCATTCCGATACTTCGATGATCGTGCCGTCGCGCGCGCGCATGATCACTGGCTTGCGATCGGTCACAAGCCCTTCTTTGCGTAGAGTCGGCACACGATTGCGCACGAGTGCGAGCAGTTCGTTTTCTTTCCCAGGTTTCGGGCGGTAGACGACGATCACGCAAACGCCTGACATAGATGCTGCTTAATAAGCAAAAAAACGTCCAACGCACAACGCTCAACACCCAATATCGAAGTCAGATCCGTCATGCTCTGTTGCACGAGTCTGGGGCCTATCGGATGTTGATCGAACCAAGATGAAACTTCCAACAATTACAGAGCAGCGCCGACTGCCCTCGCCGTCGCCAACGCCTCAAGCACTGGCATGGGATGGCAATGCGCTCTGGATGGGTTCGCGCGATCTGCATCGAATTTATGCAATTGATCCGGAGAAGTGGACAGTGCTCGAAGAGAAAGAAGCGCCCGGCATTCCGTGGGCGGCAGTAGCAACAAATGGGACGCTTCGTTTTACAATCGGAGAAGGCCCGGACGATGACCGGTACATTCGCAGCTACGATCTGGCGAGCGGGTTCGGAGAAGATCGGATTGCTTGTCCGGAATTTACCGGATCATACCTCAGCTACGACGGCGAAAACCTCTACCTGAGCCAGTGGTACAAACATCGGATACTAAAACTCGACGCGAGCGGCAATATCATCCGCATCATCGACATCGGGGCGGAGATCAGCGGCCATGTATTTGTCGATGGCTTAATCTACGTGTTGCGCGGGGCGGAGACGAATGGCGAGAACTGGACCATCGCGCGCCTGGATCCGTTCCAGGACACGCTGGAAGTTGAAGATATCGCCGTTGTCCCGTTCGCGTGCCGCTCACTGACTTTCGACGGCGAACACTTCTGGTCGAACTATCGCGCAAAGGACACCATCATTTCATTCGCCATTCCGAATTGAACGACGCAAGGTATCCATGGTCGCAACGCTGACGCAATCCGATTATCCCGGTCGCTGGTGGACGATACTGCCGGATGGGCGTATTGAGTGCAGACTTTGCCCGCGATTTTGCAAGCTAAATGACGGGCAGCGTGGGTTTTGTTTTGTCCGGCAGCGTGCGGGCGATCGAATGGTGCTGACGACTTATGGCCGGAGCAGCGGGTTTTGTGTCGATCCGATTGAAAAAAAACCGCTAAATCATTTTTTGCCGGGAACAAGCGTGCTCTCGTTCGGCACGGCGGGATGCAATCTCGGCTGCCGGTTTTGCCAGAACTGGGACATCTCCAAAGCGCGCGAGTGGGACAAGCTCGCCGACGCCGCGTCGCCTGAGCACATCGCGCTCGCAGCGCAGCGGCTCGGGTGCCGGTCGGTTGCATTTACTTACAATGATCCGGTGATTTTCGCCGAGTACGCGATCGATGTGGCGCAGGCGTGTCGCGAGCACGGGATCAAAACGGTCGCAGTGACCGCGGGGTATATCACCGAAGACGCGCGTCCCGAGTTTTACCGGCACATGGACGCGGCGAATGTCGATCTTAAAGCGTTCACCGACTCGTTTTATCACCGGGTTTGTTTCGCCCAGCTCGAGCCGGTGCTCGACACTCTGAAATATCTCCGGCACGAAACGAACGTCTGGTTTGAAGTCACCACGCTGCTGATTCCCGGCGAGAACGACAGCGACGCGGAGCTCCATCACGCGGCCGAGTGGTTCGCGGAAAATCTCGGCCCGGATGTGCCGTGGCATTTCACCGCGTTCCATCCCGATTTCAAAATGCTCGATAAACCACACACGGCGCCCGCGACCCTTACGCGCGCCCGCGAGATCGCGCGCTCAAAAGGGCTGTACTACGTTTACACGGGCAACGTCCACGACACCGACGGGGGCAGCACGTGGTGCCCTGGTTGCGGCGAACTTCTCATCGAGCGCGACTGGTACGAGCTGGGCGAATGGAATCTCGAAGACGGTCGATGTCGATTCTGCGGTTACCAAATCGCGGGACGGTTTGAAAATCACGCAGGCGCGTGGGGCGCGCGGCGCCTGCCGGTCAAGTTAGCGGGTTCTCCTGTAGGGTAGAGGCGCTTGTATCGAGCGCCGAAATAAGACCTAGGCGAAGTCTAATCGTGCGCTGTTTTCTTCGCTGGCATGAGTTTGTTCACGAGCGCGTTCGTCGCCCTTTCCAAAAGCATTCCCCATGCGCTGAGCACGGCTAGCGTTGCGACGGCGATCACTAGAAACATCCAGATCGGCTGCTCGCGAATGCGGAGCCCCAGCCAAATGACATAGGGTTGGTGAATGAGATATAGGCCGTACGAGTAGACTCCAACGAGGCCGAACAGTTTGGCCGGCCCGTGGAACAGCGAAATGATTCCGGCGACGCCAACCATTTCCAACATGCAACATGTTCCGGTGGCAAAATCGACGAAAATATAATCGTACAGCCCGTGATAAAGCTGCAGCGCCGCGGGATACAAAAGCAGGCCGACGAGGAATCCCGCGCCGCGAAGAAGAAACCATTCGACGTGCGCGGTCGATCGGGTGTGCCATATCGCTAGCGACATGCCGAGAGCGAACTCTGGCAACCGGCAAATCGCGAAGCCGCCGAGTACCCACAATCCATTTTGCGGATAAACGACGAGCAACAGATAACGTGCGAAAAATCCGGCGGCACACGCGATTAACAGAAACAACCATGGTCCGAAGCGGCGCGCTGCCCAAAAGAGCAAAGGAAAAATCACATAAAACTGAATCAGCATTGAGAAATACCACCATGCCGCGTTGAGGTACATGAAGTTCATCTGAATATCGATGAAGCGGAGGCCGAGCAGGCTCAGGATAATGCGGCTGTCCACCGGTTCGAGACGCGCGACGAAAGGCGAAACCAAGTAAACCAAATGCGCAACCCAGTACATCGGATAAAGCCGCAGGAACCGCGCGCGATACCATGCGCCCCAGGCGACTACGCCAGATTCGGCACGGCGAATAGTCGATTGCATGAGCGTCCAACCACTGAGGATGATGAAAACGCCCACTGCATGGAAACCGAGTCCTGATATCTTTAGCCAAACCAATTTCAGAATGGTCAGCGCGCTAGTCGCGACCCCACTCCAGTCAGTCGGCGGAACTGTACCGTGCTCAAAGTAGGTCCTGAAGAAATGAAAATACGCGACAAAGAGAATCGCGAGCCCCTTCGAAATATCGAGCCAAAGAAGGCGTTTCATTCGTATCCGCTTAACAGGGGCGAAGCGTCCCGGTCAAGGCGCCTACGCTCAAGCCTGTATTACTGCGCCGCCGACGAGATCGTATCATTCGCGTTGCTGGAGTGATTCTTTTCGATTACGACGAGAGCGATGCCACCTAAGACTGCGATTGAGGTGACGAGGTAACGGAAGGTAATCGGTTCGCCGAGCAGGAGGATCCCGCCGGTAGCCGCGAGCACCGGCACGCTCAGTTGAACCGTTGCGGCGCTGGCTGGTCGGAGTCGAACTGGCATTGAATCCGCCAACGCGGTGTACCAGATCGCATAGCCGAGCCCGGAAGCGATCGCTCCGGACAGAACGGCGTAACCCACGCCTGCCCGATCGATGTGCGTCCAGGGGAGAACCGCGATGCTCAGAACCGCAGCCAATGGGACCGAACGCAGGAAATTGCCGGTCGTTGCGGCAATAGCATCGCTGGCAGCTTTCCCGCGCAGTGAATAGATGCCCCAAGCCACGCCGGCGCCGAGCATTAAGATCGATCCGCTCAGCGACGGAGCGGAAAGCCCAGGAAGTAAAAGCGCGACAAGTCCGGTTAACGCCAGGGCAAGACCAGCGAGCTGTCGCATACGCAGCCGTTCACCGCGTCGCAAGCCCCAGAGAATCATCGTCGCTTGGACAGCGCCAAAGAGCAGCAACGCTCCCGTTCCGGCAGAGGGACTGACATACGCAAACGAAAAGGCTGCGGCGTAGGCGAAGAGCGCCAGTGCGGACGGCCAGTTGCCTTCTTTTCGCCATGTGGCCTTTCGCGGCTTTGCGATGAACCAGAGCACGGCGGCTCCAGAGACGATACGCATGAACGTAAAGCTTGCCGGGTCGATCCCAGTTTGCTTCAGCGCCAATCGACAGAGAAGGGAGTTTCCTGCGAAAGCGATCATCGCGATCAGCGTCAGGATGAAAAGTCGTGTCGATTTCAACAGGGCAGGGTGGCATCCTGATTTTTAAACTTCGAGGCTGAACGTGCTACGTTAGGAAAAATTCGGTCGCCTAATTTCCAACGGAATGTTTTATGAAACGTGTTTTTTATTTTTGTCTGCCTGAGGCGTTCGGTTTGTTCTGTCTGTTTTTGTTTGCGACGCCGAGCTACGCCGCACTGACCGATAAGACGATCGCTTCGCGCACGGCGGAGATCGATGGCGTGCAACTGCATTACTTAACCGCCGGTCACGGGCCAACGGTGATTCTGCTGCACGGCTATGCGGAAACTTCGCGAATGTGGAAACCGATCATCCCGTTGCTAGCGGACAAGTTTACCATGATCGCGCCGGACGTCCCGGGCATTGGTGACTCTGCGATTCCCGCGAACGGTCTGGACATGAAGACTTCTCCGATTCGCATTCAAGCGCTCGCCCGCTCGCTCGGGGTGGAGAAAGCTAGAGTCGTCGGCCACGACATCGGCCTCATGGTTGCGTATGCGTATGCCGCTCAGTTTCCGGCAGAAGTGGAGAAGCTTGTGGTGATGGACGCGTTCCTTCCCGGCGTAGCTGGATGGGAGCCGATTTACAATGGGCCCACCTGGCATTTTCGTTTTTTCGGGCTCACACCCGAAGCGCTGGTGCAAGGACGGGAGCGCATTTTCTTCGAGCATTTTTGGAACGACTTCGCCGCCGAAAAAACGCGCTCGGTGCCGGAAGCGGATCGCAAAGCGTACACCGAAGCCTATTCGAAACCGGGACGTATGCGCGCAGGGTGGGCTTATTTCGCTTCCTGGCCGCAACTCGCCAAAGATTTCGTGCAACTCTCACAGACGAAGCTGACGATGCCGGTGCTGTCGATTGGCGGCGAGAAATCGTTAGGTAATGAACTTGCCGAACAGATGAAGCTGGTCGCCGACAACGTCACCGTCGTCCTGCTGAAAGATACTGGTCATTGGATTCTGGAGGAGCGGCCGAAGGAGACGACCGACGCGCTCCTAACGTTCCTTTAATCAGTGGTCGGGTGCTCGGGCCCCTTCCTGGATAAGGTGGAAATCGCAGTGTGGTAATAATCATCTTCGGTGTTTCAGGTGCGGGAAAAACCACGCTCGGCCAATTGCTGGCCCAAGAACTTCGCTGGAAATTCTATGAGGCCGACGATTTCCATTCGCAAGCGAATATCGACAAGATGCGGCAGGGCGTTCCGCTGACGGATGAGGACAGGTGGCCGTGGCTGGAGAGTTTGCGGGAGTTGATCAAGCAGTGCCTTGCCGCAGGACAGAACGCGGTCCTGGCTTGTTCGGCTCTAAAAGAATCCTATCGTCGATGCCTGCGCGTTAGTCCTGAAGTAAAACTGGTCTATCTTCGGGGAGACTACGTGCTTATTGAGCGACAGCTCCGGCAGAGGCGGGGACACTTCATGGATCCGAAACTATTGCGAAGTCAGTTTGCCGAATTAGAAGAGCCGCAACCCGAAGAGGACGTAGCGGTGGTCGAGTTGGGGCGGAGCCCGCGCGAACTCGTGCAAGAGATGAAGAAAAAGCTCCGTTTGCGCTGATGGCATGAACAAAGAGGTGTTTGACGGCGCATCGTAGCAATTGAGTAGAGTAAGGAGTCGTGAGCCGCATCGTCTCGCTGTTACCCGCTGCGACCGAGATCGCGGCAGCGCTTGGATTGATGGATCAAGTGGTGGGTATTTCGCACGAGTGCGATTTTCCGAGTGAAGCCAACGAACGGCCACGGGTGACGCATTGTTCGGTGCACGACGCCGGCCTAACGAGCGGAGAAGTGGATGAATGGGTGCGTCGCGCTTTGCGCGAGGACGGCACGATCTACACAATCGACGAGCCGCTGCTGCGTGAGCTTCGGCCCGATGTGATTCTCACACAAAAATTGTGCGACGTCTGCGCAGTCGGTTACGGCACGGTGGCTCGCCTCGCCGAAGCTTTGCCCGGCTCGCCTCGAGTAGTGAATCTGGAGCCCTCGAGTCTGTCGGACATTTTCGACGATATTCGACGCGTGGCGAAAGCGTGCGGCGTGTCCGCAGTGGGCGAGCAAGTAGTTGCACGATTATCGGGGCGTGTGGAAGCGGTTCGGCGCCGGGCAAGTCGGACCGCAAATCTCCCGCGCTGTTTCTTGATGGAATGGGTTGATCCGCCGTTTTGCTCCGGTCACTGGGGACCAGAGCTCGTCGAGATCGCTGGCGGACAAGATCCATTAGGCCGCAAGCATCAGCCATCGGTCCAGATCAAGTGGAAGCAAGTGCTGGATGCTCGTCCGGAGATCGTCGTGCTCGCGCTCTGCGGCTACGGTCTCGATCTTGCGCGGCGCGATTACGAATTGCTTCGACGGTTCCTTGGGTTCGATTTCATTCCGGCGGCGCGTAGCGGTGAAATCTATCTGGTCGACGCCAGCGCTTTCTTCGCGCGCCCTGGGCCGCGCATCGTCGATAGCCTGGAATTGCTCGCGGGAATCTTGCATCCGGAAGAGTTCCCGGATTTTGCTCCGCGTGAGCCCAAGGACCCACGCGTTGTTCGCGTCGGCTGAATGGCGCTGCGCAGCGATTGCAAACAATTAGCCGTGACGTCGCTGCTCGGCCGGATCAGCGATCCCGGCTGCAGTGCTTACGCGCGACCAAACACGTCCCGCAATTCGTCTTTGGCGCGTTCCAGGACGTGCTTCTGCTTTTTAGGAAGCGATTTACCCGCGCGATTGATGTAGAAGTTGAGCATCGACATCGCTGATTGGTAGGCTGTGCCTTTGCGTCGCTTGCTGGTTTCGGCAGAACGCTTCAGCGAGAGCGCGATCCGGCGCGGATTCGTTGATTTAAAGACTTTCGGCTGTAGATCAAGCGCGTTGCTGCGTTGTGTAACCCTGGCAGACCACCGGCGGCTCTTCGATAATTTGTTTCGCGATTGAGGCATGTCGGATTGGCAATCTCTCAAGCTTCTCTTCGCATCGTGACGCAGCGTTCGCTTTGCTTGACGATCTTGAATCCAAAGCGCTCGTAGAGGCGCACGGCTGGATTTTTCGCAGAGGCGCGAATCGAGATCGTTGATTGTTCAGGATACGTTTTCACCAATTGGGTGAGAAGAGCAGCGCCGATACCGCGCCGGCGAAGACCGGGTTTGACACTGAAGGCGAGGTCCGGTGGCGCGTCCAACTGATCGCTCACTCGCCGGATCCAAACAGCACCGAGCAACCCGCCGCTCGCTTTGTCATGTGCGACGAAACCGGCATCGTTGGGACGGCCCCAGCCTTCGACATAGCGCGCGAACTCGGGACGCTTCACGACGTCCGGTGGCGGCGCACCCTCGGACGTTTGCAGCGCCTGATATAACATGTCCCATAGAATCGGTTCATCCGCAGCTGTGAGCGGACGAATTACGTAATCCATAGCTACGGAAGTAAGCATTTTCGCCATAAATCTACTGGATTACTTGAAAAAATACGAGGGGGTTCTGCGAGAGCAGTCGCTTCTGCAAAAGAAAGGAGCAAGGCTCTCCATTATTTCTTCCCTTTCGGGAGCCAATTCCGTTTTGCCGGAACCAGTGGAGTAACCTTGCCTATTATTGTTTCGCGCGGTGATGCGTTCGCGCGCGCATTTCCTGCCAAAAATGCTGTAGTGGGTTGACCCCGTGCGCGCTGAGGAGCGCAAACTCCCCCCAGAATCATCGATGACGGCTACAACGCACTCACGAAGCGGATGATTTCTGAGCAGGTCGCAGTCTGATGTTTATCTCCGACGTGAGTGTTCGGTGAACGGGGCATATCGCGGCGATCTCCATCAGCTTAGCGTGCTGCTCTGCCGTCAATGAGCCGGTCAATTCGACTTCCACGTCGATTCTGTAGAGCATGCCCTCCTTCGTTTCGCACTCCTCGCAATCTTTTGCGTGAATACGCGAATGCCAAAGGGATACGATGATGTTCTCCAGCGGCATTTGTTTCCGCCGTGCGTACAACCCAACGGTCATCGACGTGCATGTTCCGAGGCTTACCAGCAAATAATCGTACGGATCGGGGCCGGTATCGCCGCCACCTGCATTCACCGGTTCATCAGCACCAAGGCGATGTTTATCCGAAACAATCTCTTGCCTGAAACTGCGCGCATCACCGCGCACAACGACGTCTGCGGGCTCCGTTTGATCGATCATGGTGGAAGTTGACGCGTTCACCTGCCCGTTATGGTTGCACCAGTCCGGCGAATGCACTGCGATATCGCCAGACGAGGAAGATCGCGAAAATCGAAACGAGTGCAGCCATCGGCAGGCCGGAGGGATCCATGAGAATGTGGACCAGATCGATGTTCACAATCACGGGTCCGAGCAGAGTCAATCCAAGCGGCACAAAGCGGCCGAGAAGCAAAAGCGCACCGCCGATCACCTGCACCGCACCGACTACATGTAGGTAATGACTCAGAAAAAGTGCCTTGCTGAAGTCACCGATCAGAGTTGGCGGCGGCGGCGGCATTGGGATGAAGTGCAGAAAAATGTTCGAACCGAACACGACAAAAATGAGTCCGAGAAGAACGCGGGCAATGATGGTTAAGATCTTCATGGCGGCGATGGTAAATTGATTTGAGCGGGAATTCCAGTGACGAAGTTCTGCAACGATGCAGATCTGTCCGGATTTTGAAGAATCAATCCGGGCCAGATTTGTCGGGCAATGTGCCTGGCTTTTCGCTAAAGCGTAGGGAATGGTGGAATACCAACCGACGTCGCGCCGGCCGATCGCGCAGATGTTCCGTCGCACGGGGGATGCGGCGACGAATTTATGCGTCCGCCTTGGCATTCCTCCGGATCCGATTTCGTACTTGTCGATCTTGGCCGCGCTCACCGCGGCATTGTGTTTTTGGCAATCAGGCAGAAATACGTGGCTGCTGATTATTGCGCCGCTGTTTTCTTATCTCCGGCTTTGGTTCAACATGCTGGACGGCATGGTTGCGGTCGCGGCGGGAAAGGCGAGTGCGCGCGGAGAGATTGTGAACGACCTGCCGGATCGAATCTCCGATGTGATTATTTTCGCCGGCGTTGCGGAGAGCGATCTAATGAATCCTGTAATTGGCTATTGGACGGCGATCCTTTCCTTGTTCACCGCTTACGTGGGACTTTTCGGCCAAGCGATCGGAGGGCGGCGCGAATTTGGCGGAATCATGTCAAAGCCGTGGCGGATGGTTGCGCTGAGCCTCGGGGCTTGGGCGATGTTTGTGTGTCGATCTTACCAAGCCGGTTTACACGATTTTGGCAGGCTAACCATTCTCGATTGGACTTGTCTGGTCATAATCGCGGGCTGTTTCCAAACGATAATCGTTCGCTTGAAACGAATCGTGACCGCCCTTCAAGACGGAGCGCGATGATTTCTCCGCAGACCGCGCTGCACGATCCGGTGTTTCGCGCGTACCTCCTGATCGTTCCTGTTTCGCTCGCGCTTGGTGGCGCGATTCTCGGTTTCCTCCATTGGGGATTAAGGATGGAACTGGGCTCGATCTGGAAGACCTATCGCTCATGGCTTGTGATGGCGTCGATCGGTCTATTGGTGGTTTTCGCAGGACGCGTCCCGGTCATTCT
>WNGQ01007447.1_pt1 | contig 10507 bp, 8 predicted proteins | sample 5407661 | NCBI WGS metagenome assembly WNGQ01 (sample SAMN13153382, study PRJNA577476) | soil metagenome | isolation source: 60 cm soil or saprolite under Garry oak tree replicate 2 | place: USA:California | collected 2016-06-15 | reverse complement strand
ATGAGAGTTGCCGGCGCCCACTCGGGGCCCGTATTCCTTGCCATCGGGGCCATCAGCCTGATCGCCCAGACCGGGGGCGGGCTCTACTGGGTCGTGCCCGCCATTCTGGCCATGATGGTGACGTCGATCATCGGAGCGTGGGTGATGCTGGTCGAGATCCTTCGCTGACACAGGACACTGCCTCAGGCAGCGATGTTCAGCTGCCCTGAGGTCGCGGGATACGGCCTGAATCCCTTCACGATCATCCAGACGGCGAGGCTCATCTCCCAGGCGAAGACCGGGAGTGCCGAGATCGCGCCCAACGTAGACACCTGACCGTACAGTCCAAACATCTCGGCAGTCCCCGAAGCAAAGATCAGCGGACCGCCGACGAGACCGATGATCGCGATCAGCCGTGGGACAAGTCCGGACCGGAACATGAGATACGCCAGCAACGACGTGTTGACCCCGAGGGCAAGGTTCGGGCCAAACAGGAACGTCCAGTCGTGGACCGCGACAAGCGCGCGCTGGAGCGCGACCAGCGAGCCGGCGCTGGCGCTCGCCTCGCCTGCGAACTGCTGCCGCAGCGTGACGACGGTGAGCAGGCTGATGATGCCGACGGCGATGACGACCCCTTCGACGCTCCGACCGGCGACGTAGCCGATGGCCATGCCCTCGTTCCACCGCTTGACGATCGGAAACAGCGTGACGGCGGTGCCGATCACGGAGACGACCACGAGAACCTCGAAGAACGCGCCGAGAAGTACAGGAGTGTCGTTCGCGGAGCTGGAGAGCACGTAGTTGGGGTCCCTCAGGAGACCTTGATAAAAGGCGAGCCCCACGATCGCCGCGGCTGCGGCCACGACGAAGAAGACCCCCGTCACCACCGCACTCTTTCTGCCTGGATTCATGTTTTCCCCCATTCCTTTCTGTGCCGTGGTGTACGCAGTACACCAGGCATTAAGACTAGGTGTACGGCGTACACTTGTCAAGTGGCCCAGCGCGTCGCGCCTCCACGAAGGGCGCCCCTAAGCAAAGAGCGCGTGCTGCGGGCGGCCGTCGCCCTGGCTGACGAAAGCGGGATCGACTCCCTGAGCATGCGCAGGCTCGCCGAAGAGCTGGACGTCGTGCCAATGGCGCTCTACAAGCACGTCGCCAATAAGGAGCAGCTCCTGGACGGAATGGTCGATGTCGTTATCGGCGAGATCGACCCCCCGGTCAGGGGAGCCGCCTGGAAGACGGCCGTCCGGCACCGGATCCTAGCTGCGCGGCGGGCGCTGCTGCGTCATCCGTGGGCGTCTCGAGTCCTCGAGTCGCGGACGGACGCGACACCACTCGTCCTCGCGTACATGGACTCGATGATCGGGCTGTTTCGCGCCGGCGGTTTCTCGGTCGAGCTGACCCATCACGTGATGCATGCGATGGGCAGCCGCCTGCTCGGGTTCACGCAGGAGCTGTTCGACGACTCGCGAAGCCTGGATCCCGAGGTGCGGGACATGCTGATCCGCGAGATGGGAAAGCAATTTCCACACATCGTCGAGATAGTGAAGGTCGTCTACCACGAGGCGGACTCCGTGGTTGGTCCAGGCTGCGACGACCAGGCCGAGTTCGAGTTCGCGCTGGATCTGCTTCTGGACGGACTGGAAGCGCTTCTGCAGCGAGAAATCCAGTCGCCGGCTCCGTCGCCAGTCCGCGGGCCGATTCACGGCTAAGATTCGCGATCAGCCGAGTCAACAAGGCTGAGGGAGGTTCGCCAGTGGCGCCGCAGTCAAATCGCCAGGTTGTCGATCGGTACGTCCAGGCGCTCGTCGCGCGCGACCTTGACCTTCAAGCCGAGGTATGTGCGCCAGACATGGTGGTCGAATACCCCCAATCAGGCGAGCGAATCCGCGGCTGGGCCAACATCCGTGCCGTGCATGAGAACTACCCAGGCGGCCTCCCGCTGGACCTTGACCCCAAAGTGATCGGGAGCGCGGACAGGTGGATCGTCGGACCCAGCTTCAATATCCTGCGGGTCGAGGGGTCGGGTGACGTCTACACGATCTTTGGCTCTGCCAGGTATCCCGACGGCAAGACCTGGCAGGTGATGGACCTGGTTGAACTTCGCGGAGGCAAGATCGCGCGGACCATCGAGGTTTATGGCGAGCCGTTCGACCCACCGGAATGGCGCTCGAGATGGGTGGAGATTCAGAGCAAGTCTGGGACGGTCTGAGCTCAGAGGAGCTCCGCGATCAGGTTTGCCGCGCGCTCGGCGGTGCCGGACTCAACCTCTTCGTAGTCGACCGGCTTCGAAACCAGCGACCTGATCTCGCGCGCCACGTTTTCAGGCGTGGCCTCGTCGAAATCCATGCATCGTCCGGCGCGGTACTGCTGCAGCCGATGGCGAACGTGGAAGCTCTGCTCGCAGTGATCGCGCAGCGGGAAGTATAGAAACGGGCGGCGCGCCGCGGTCAGCTCCATCGTGGTGCTGAGCCCGCCCTGTGTGAGTGCGACGTCGCATGCGGCGAGGCGGCGGTTCAGGTCGGGGACGAATCCTTCGACCTCCACGCCTGCGACGCGCGGCAAGACCTTAGGGTCGACCCGCGGACCGGCCACGGCGATCATTCGGAATCCGGGCATCGCATCGCGAGCCGCCGGAAAAGCCTCCATCAGACGGGCGAGCAGCTCGACGCCGACGCCGGACCCGCCGACAGATGCGATGGCGACGACGTCTTGCCGCCCGTATCCGAACTCCTGACGGAGCGCCTCGCGGTCGAGGTCCTGTGTGCGGTCAACACCAAGGATGTAACCGCCTGAGAACTGGTAGTGCTGCTCGGTCCACTCGCGAATGTTCGGGAGTCCTGGTCCGAAGTCGCCGGAGACGACATCCTGCGGCCGGCCGATGAAGATCGCCCGATCCCGAACCCTTGGAAAGCGTTCGATCTGCTCGATCATCTCGGCGTTGTAGTCAGCGGTTAGAAACGCGTCGCGCTCGCCGCGCTCCGGCATGGGCAGCCAGGCGACGATGTCGGTCAGCCAGACGTAACCGGCAGTCTTGAGCTCCGGATTCTCGTGCAGGTAGTAGTCCATCTCCCACGCCTCGTCGCCGATCCACAGGTCGTAGTCGCGCTCTCGCACCGCGTCGAGGAAGACCATGAAGTTGGCGAGGAGGATCTCGTCCATCCGGCGCCACGCCTCGAAGACGTGTAGTCGGTGTGGCCCCGACTCGCGCTCGATGTGCGTCGATTCGCTGGCCAGGTGCTTGCTCGCCGGATGAATCGTTTCGCCACACTCCGCCAGGAGCCGAGTCACCGGGTCCTGGGCGAGCCACTCGATCTCCAGCCGGGGAACAACCCTGCGCAACGCCTGGGCGACGGCCACGTCCCGGCGGGCATGGCCAAGGCCGATGGGCGAGGAAACGATGAGAGCGCGACGAGGTCTTCTCAAGGCTCGCCGTCGGGCTGGGGCCGGCGCCGCGGGCAGGAGAAAGTCTTTCAGCGCGACATTGACTGCCACCGGATCTCGCGTGTGCGGGAAATGGCCCGACTCCTCCATCGTCATCACGCGGCCGCCTGTCAACTCGGCCAGGGCGGCGCCGTTGGCGTGAGGGACTATCTCGTCGTCGTCGCCCTGGATCACGACCACGGGGCATGTGACCCGCGACGTGAGCTCGAGGGTGCGTTCTTCGTCCAGTGATCGCGCCCGCTCAGTCGCCACCAGCACCTCAGGTGTGGTTTCGAGGCCCCAACCGATCGTGTCTTCTATCTGTTTCGTCGAGTGCGGCTCGGGCAGGCAGTGGCTGAAGAAGTGCTCGAGGAACCCGCGATAGTCCTGAAGCCAGTAGTTGGCGTTGAACTTCTGCCAGCCGTCGTACTCGTCGAACTTCTCCTCGAACAGCTGGTTGATCGCGTCGACGACCTGGCGCCAGGGCGGAAGGTGGACGCCAGGCGCGATGAAGGCGACCGACCTCACCCGCTCCGGATGCTCGGCCGCCAGCATCAATGCCCAGCGACCTCCGGCCGAAAACCCGACCAGGGATGCAGTCGCGGTTGCGGTGTCGTCCATCACCGCAAGGGCGTCGGCGACGAATTCTTCGTCGGCGTATGCGTCGGGACTGTCGGGCCTGTCGGAAAGGCCGTTGCCGCGGCCGTCCATCACCAGGACCCGGCAGTGTCGTGCCAGATAAGGCACCTGGTATTTCCAGTGGCGGGAATGGACGATGGACCAGGTCGGCAGCAGGAAAACGGTTGGCTCGCCCTCGCCGAAAATCTCCCAGTGCAGCCTCACACCGGAGCGCGTTGTGTAGCCGTGACTGTCAGGCTGCCGGCCTCTCATCGCCGTTTCTCCTCGGGTGCAATTCTCTGCCGATCGAGCTGGAGGTGAGGCGAGCGGCGCGGCGCTCGCCTCCAGGGACTGCGGACTTACGGACGCGCTTCGTAAACGGCGTTGAACGGACTCTCGGCAACGCGGCGGAATCGTGTGAATCCTCCGGCCTGGGCGACGTCTCGGATGCGCGCCTCTCCGGCCTGCGCGCCAAGCGCAAGCCCGACGTCCTGGGACAGAGAGCTCGGTGTGCAGAGGAAGTTCGAGAAGGCGTAGTAGGCGCGCCCGACAGGATTCAGGTTCTGCTCCACGCGGTCGCCGGCGATCGGCTCGACGATCATCCACGTTCCATCAGGGGCGAGCGCCTGCCTGACGTGACGGGCCGCACCGACCGGGTCTCCCATGTCGTGCAGGCAGTCGAACATCGCGACCAGGTCGTAGCCGGTTCCCGGGAACGACGATGCCGGGGCGACTTCGAACTTGATCCTGTCCTGGAGCCCGGCTGCGTCTGCCTTCTGGTTGGCGAGCTCGATCGATTCCTTGTGGTAGTCGAAACCGGCGAAGTGCGACCGCGGGTAGGACGCGGCCATCAGTCGCGTCGACGCGCCGAGACCACAGCCGACGTCCGCGACCTGGGCCCCGACGCGCAGCTTGTCCTCGACCCCGTCCAGGGCGGGCAGCCAGCTCGAGACCAGGTTTGCGTTGTAGCCGGGGCGGAAGAAGCGCTCGCATCCGGTGGCAACACCCGCGTCGTGCTCGTGCCAGCCGAATCCGGCGCCCGTCCGAAAGGCCGACTCGATCTGCGGTATCGACCTGAGGCTTGCGGTCGCAAGCTCGAAGGCGCCGCCCACGAACGCCGGGCTGTCTTCGTTGGCAAGCGCCAGCGCCTGCTCCGGCTCCAGTTGGTAGCGCCCCGTGCCGGCGTCATAGGAGACGTACCCGCCGGCCGCCTGCGCGTTGAGCCACTCGCGGACGTACCGCTCGGCGAGGCCTGTCTTCTCGGCGAGATCGACCGATGTCATCGGGCCGGAACCCGCCATCGCCTTGTACAGGCCGAGCTTGTCTCCGATGACGATGAGACCGGCGTTCACTGTCGCTCCGAGCTCGCCTATCACCTGTCCGAGGAACGCATTGAGCTTGCCCTCGTCAATCGCTACTGTCTGAACAGCCATCTGAACAACCTCCGGATTGAGATGGCCTGACCGTAGGAGCGCGACACTGGGCATCGCATCAGGGACCCCACCTAGTTCTTCGAGTGCCAGGCCGCGGCGGCTGCTGGTCGGCCGGGATACTGAGCTGGCAGCTCTGCGCGAGGCTCTCGCGGCCGCGCGGCTGGGCAAGACCGCCCGGCTTCTGATCCGGGGCGAGGCCGGCATCGGCAAGAGCGCGATTCTGGAGCAGGCGCTGGCCGACGCGCAATCGATGCGGGTGCTCTCGGCGCGGGGCGTCGAGTTCGAGGCCGATGTCCCCTTTGCCGGATTGCACGAGCTGCTCGCGCCGGCCCTCGGGCTGCTCGATCGGCTTCCACCCGTCCACGCGGGCGCGCTGCGCTCCTCCCTCGGACTTGGCGAACGCAATGAATCCGACCGGCTGATCATCGGCGCCGCAACGCTGGGCCTCATCTCCGCCTACGCCGAAGAGGCTCCGCTTCTGATCACCGTCGATGACGCGCAGTGGATCGACCGAGCTTCGGCGGAGGCGATCGGGTTTGCGCTGCGCAGACTGGTCGCGGACCCGATCGCGGTTCTGATTGCCATCCGCGAGGGCGAGGACTCGCCATTGGTTGCGGCTGCTCTTCAGGCGCTCGACCTGGGCGGCCTCGACGAGGCCTCGGCGAGGAAGCTGCTCCGCATGGACTCCGACGAGCAGGTCCATCACCTCGTGGCGGCTACGGGCGGAAACCCGCTCGCGCTTCTCGAGCTGAGCCGCGAGACAGCCCGTCTCAGCTGGCCGTCGCACGACAGCATGCCGGTGGCGACGAGCGTCGAGCGGTCGTACCTGCGACGCGCGGAGAACCTTTCTGGCGATGCGCGGCGCGTGCTGCTCCTGATGGCGGCAGCCGGTGGAGTCCAGCTCGGGCTCGTTCATCGCGCCGCAGCCGAGCTCGGCCTTCAGCCGGCCGCAGTCGACGAGGCCGAGGCCACGCAAGGGCTCGTGACGTTGCGAGCTGACACCTTCGAGTTCGTCCATCCGCTGGCGCGGGCGGCGACCTATCACGCGGCCTCTGCCGCGGACCGGCGTGCGGCGCACAGAGCTCTCGCGGTCGTGATGGCCGAGCCAGGTCAAGCCGACCGCCGAGCGTGGCATCTCGCGGCCGCCGCGAGTGGCTGGGATCCCGGGGCGGCCTCGGCCCTCGAGGAAGCCGCTCAGCGCGCCCGGGAAAGCTCGGGCTACGCAGCCGCGGCGAGCGCGTGGTCGGAGTCGGCGCGTCTCACAGAGCAAACCGACCTACGCGCGGCCAGGCTCTTCAGCGCGGCCGAGAATGCGTGGCTCGGCGGACTCGCGCAGCTCGCTGCGGAATTGCTCGAGTCGGCCCGACCCCTCGCGGAAACGGTAGAGCTCCGAGCCGAGATCGAAAACCTGCGCGGACACATGGCGTTGCGGCGAGGCTCGGTGGTCGAGGGCTGCCGCATGATGGTCGAGGCGGCCGAGGCGATCCAGCCGATTGATCGGCTCAAGGCGATCCGGATCCTGGCTGACGCCGCGATAGCAACGTTCGGCGCCGGGATTGCCGTCGAGATGCTTGTGGTCGCGCGTATGGGGCTCGACCTGCTCAGATCCGGCGACCCGCCTGAGACCGCGGTTTTCGCCAAGGTCGCGTACGGAGCGATCGCCATTGTCGCGGGACAGGGCTCTGACGGACCACGGCACCTTCACGAATGCGTTCCGCTCTTTGATGCCATTCCGCGCGAGAGCGCAGATCCCCTTGTCGCGTCCTGCGCAGGCATCGTGGGGCTGTTTCTTCGGGAGGCTGGGGCGGGCCGTGACCTCTTCGCCAGGGCGCTCGAGCAGGCACGCACCCACGCGCCGACCGCGGCGCTCCCGACCGTCCTGTTCATGCTGGGCCGCGACGCGGCGGCTACCGACCAGTGGCAGGTCGCCCGGGCGCATTACGAAGAGAGCGCCCGGGTCGCGCGCGAGACTACGCAGCTCGTGATGGTGCCCGGACCGCTTGCAGGCCTTGCGTGGCTGGACGCGCTGGAAGGCCGGGAGCAAGAGTGTCAGGCGCGGGCGGCCGAGGCGCTCGCGCTCTCGGAGCAGTACCAGATGGGGCTCTTCAAAGCCTGGTCGATCATCGCGCTGGGACAGCTGGAGCTGGGTCTCGGCCGCCCCGGAACAGCCTTGAAGCACCTCGAGGAATGCCAGGAATTCCTCGCGTCCATCTCGTTCATGGACCCGGACATCTCTCCCGCTCCGGACATCGTGGACTCGTTGGTCCGGCTGGGCCGTCATGAAGATGCGCGACGCATCGCCGTCCATTACGAAGCAGCAGCACATGCAAAGCAGCAACCCTTTGCGATGGCTCGCGCGGCCAGGGCGCGCGCGCTGCTGGCGGACGACGCCACGTTTGGCGCCGAATACGAGAGCGCGCTCCGCCATCACCAGGACACACCCGACCTGTTCGAGCGGGCGCGGACACATCTCTACTACGGCGAGCGACTCCGCCGCACCCGAAAACGAGTTGAAGCACGCCGGCACCTGCGCGAGGCCTTGAAAGCATTCGATCGATTGGGCGCTGCTCCGTGGAGCGAGCGTGCGTTGAGCGAGCTGCAGGCCAGCGGAGAAACCGCGCGCGTACGCGACGACCGGTACCGGCAGCAGCTGACCCCGCAAGAGCTGCAGGTCGGTCTGCTGCTGGCAGAAGGCCAGACGACCCGCGAGGTCGCCGCGAGATTGTTCTTGAGTCCAAAGACGGTCGAGTACCACCTGCGGCACGTCTACGACAAGCTGGAGATTCGCTCCCGCGACGAACTGCGCAAGAAGCTGCTTGCGCAGCCTGCCTCGAGCGCCGTGCAGCTCGCGTTGATGTTCACGGACCTGGCGCGGTCGACCAGCCTGGTCGAGGCGATTGGGGACGAGGCGTGGCGTGACCTGAGCGCGTGGGTGGATGGGGAGCTGAGGCGAAGCTTCAAAGAGCATCGCGGCCGCGAGGTGGATCACGCGGGTGACGGTTTCTTCGTCGTCTTCGATTCCGCATCTGGATCGGTCGCATGCGCGATCAGCATTCAGCGCAGGCTCGCCTCGCATCGGCGCGCGCACGGATTCGCGCCCGCGATCCGGATCGGGATCCATTTCGGTGAGGTTCAGGACGCCGGCGACTCGATACGGGGCGCCGCGGTGCACATCGCGGCGCGGTTGTGCGCGGCAGCCGATGAAGATCACATCCTGGTCTCGCGCCAGGCGCTAGAAGCCGGCAACCTCAGGTCGTCAGGCCTCAGGCAGCTGAATCTAAAGGGAATCAAAGAGCCGATTGAGGCCGGGGAAGTCAGCTCGACTGACTAGCGGCTTCTCCGCGCATCCGCTCGAGCCCATCGAGGATCAAATCGAGCCCGACCTCAAACTCCGCGGCATAGCTGTAGCCGGGCTTCATGACGCGCTCGTAGGCGATCTCGGCCAGGTAGGGATATTCGTTGGCGGGATTCTGGCCGAGTATGGTCTCGGCCACTTCCGCAGCCTGTTCACCGGTGTCGAACGGGAGGCTTGCCTGCTCGAGCGCAAAGCCGTAGATGTAGCTGTCCAGGATCGAGTAAGCGTGGCCCGCCACCTCGAGCGAGAAGCCGGACTCTCGCAGGCATCGAAGCACCGATTCGTGATGGCTGAGGTTCGCCGGTCCGGGGTGCGTCCGCGACTCCATCAGCCCGATGGCCCAGGGATGTTGACCGAGCACCTCGCGCGCTGAGATGGCGCGCCGCCGCATCGCCGCCTTCCAGTCACCTCCGTCACATGGCAGCTCGATCTCGCCGAACACGATGTCCACCAGCCCGTCAAGGACCTCCTCCTTGTTGGCCACGTGGTTGTACAGCGACATCGCCTCCACGCCGAGTGCCTCCCCCAGCTTTCGCATCGTGAGCGCTTCAAGCCCACCCTGATCGGCAAGGCCGAGCGCGGCTCGCAGGACGCGATCCCTGTTGAGGGGGGCCCGCCTGCCGGCTGACATTGGCTCGTTCACCACTTGACAAACTTACATCGTATGCCTAAGCTTACGCAGTAAGCTTACAGTGTAAGCAAATCACGTGAGGTGAGGGCCATGAGCTCGTCGAAGACGCTCGCCAGGTTGGCGGGCATCCTTTATCTGATCGTCGCGGTGGGGGGCGGTTTCAGCGAATACGTCCGACTCAGCGTCCGGGTGCGCGGTGACGCTGCGGCGACAGCCGCCAACGTCGCCGAGCACGCATCGCTGTTTCGACTTGGCTTCGTCGCCGACCTGGTCGATTTCGCCTGCTTCCTGGCGGTGGGCCTTCTGCTGTACGCGATCCTCAAGCCGGCCGGCCCGAGAATCGCGGTCTCGATGCTGGCCCTCAACGCGGTCAGCGTCGCCATCCAGGCGCTCAACATGCTGAACCACCTCGGCGCGCTGCTGGTCGCGACCGATCGCACCTACACAACGGGCTTGAGCTCGGACACCGTCGCCGGACTGGTCGCGCTGCTGCTCGACATGCACGCCCAGGGCTACCTGATCGCGCAGATCTTCTTCGGCCTCTTCCTGCTGCCGCTGGGTTACCTCGTCTACCGATCCGGCCTCTTCCCGAGGGTTCTTGGGCGGATCCTCATGATCGGCTCAGGTGGGTACGTGGCAGGTGTGGTCGCCACCTATCTGTCGCCCGGCTTCGAATCCAGCCTGGCGGTCTACTTCGGGATTGCCGGCGGACTCGCCGAGCTGACATTCCTGGTGTGGCTGCTGATCGCGGGAGTCAATGACTCGCCCACCCGGCAAGCAACTTCAGTCGAAGGAGCACTGGCATGACTGACATGAGATCCAAACTTTCAACCCTCTGGATCTTCGCGACGCTCAACTACCTCTACTGCGACGTTGTGACCCTCATGGACCCGAACCTGCTGAAGGGTTTCATGAACGGACATGTCGGCGGCATCGAGGTGACGCAGGGCTTCTTGCTGGCGGCCGCGGCGCTGGTGGAAATTCCGATCTCGATGGTCCTGCTGTCCCGCGTCCTCGGACACCCGGCGAACCGCTGGGCGAACATCGGCGCCGGCGTCACCATGACCG
>WNGQ01007446.1_pt1 | contig 10507 bp, 7 predicted proteins | sample 5407661 | NCBI WGS metagenome assembly WNGQ01 (sample SAMN13153382, study PRJNA577476) | soil metagenome | isolation source: 60 cm soil or saprolite under Garry oak tree replicate 2 | place: USA:California | collected 2016-06-15 | reverse complement strand
CCCGACCGCTCGCAAAATATCATTCACCTGGGCGACATCAGTGATTGGAGCGCGCTGCTCGGAGCATTGCAGGGCCCGCTGAATGCGCACAAGGCAGTGAATGGCGCGGGAATTCGAGTTTTATCGAGATCGTTCTCTACGCCGACGCTCGCCGACCAGATGCAGCAGTTGCTCAAGCGCTTTCCTGAGGCCAAGTGGCACTTCTACGAGCCGGTCAATCGCGACAATGTTTACGCGGGCGCGCAAATGGCCTTCGGCCAGCCGGTGGAGACGACTTACAAACTCGATGCTGCGGATGTGATCGTCTCGCTCGATGCGGATTTTCTCTCGGCTGGATTCCCGGGCACCACGCGCAACGCGCGGGACTTCGCGAAGCGCCGCGATCCCGATTCGGAGAAGATGAGCCGGCTATACGTCGTCGAGAGTACGCCAAGCGCGACGGGCGCGAAGGCGGACCATCGGTTGTCGATGCGAGGTTCCGACGTTAAGGCATTTGCTTATTCTTTAGCGGCGGCGCTGGACGGTCGTGAGGCGGGTTTGGCCGGTTTACCGCCGGAATGGGAGACATACGGAAGGGCTCTTATTAAAGAGCTGCAAGCAAATCGTGGGTCGAGCGTAGTTCTTGCAGGTGACCACCAGCCACCATTGGTTCATGTACTTGCTCACGCCATGAATAAGGCTCTTGGCAATGTCGGTAAGACTATTTCTTATACCGATCCTGTCCTCGCGAGCACGACAAGTCAGAGTGACTCGCTCAAGGACCTGGTCATCGACATGCGCGCGGGCAAAGTTGATCTGCTCGTGATTCTCGGCAGCAATCCCGTTTACGACGCTCCGGCCGATTTCGGTTTTGCCGATGCCCTGAAGAACAGCAATATTCCTCTTCGAATTCACCTCGGGCTTTACAACGACGAAACAGCCGAACTCTGTCACTGGCACGTGAATGAAGCGCACTATCTGGAATCATGGGGAGACACACGCGCTTACGACGGCACGGTCAGCATTGTGCAGCCGCTGATTGCGCCGCTTTACGACGGCAAGAGCGCATACGAGCTACTCGCGCTTCTGAATGGCCAGTCCGGAGCCAGTGGGCATGAGGTTGTCCAAAATTATTGGAAATCGAAACACGCAGTCGCCGACTTCGACATGTGGTGGCGTAAAGCGCTGCATGACGGTTGGATTGATGGAACAGCGTCTCAGGCGAAGCAGGTTTCCGCGCAGCCGATGATGTATTCGAGGATCGCTTTTGGGTCGGATCAAAACGCAATCGAGCTGAATTTCCGCCGCGATCCCTGCATCTACGACGGCCAATTCGCCAACAATGGCTGGCTGCAGGAATTGCCCAAGCCCATGAGCAAGATGACCTGGGACAATCCGCTGCAGATGTCGCCCAAGATGGCTGAGCGCCAGGGCATCAAGAGTGGAGACATGGTCAAGCTTGAGCTCAACGGGAAGTCGGTTGAACTTCCTGTCTGGATTCAGGCGGGTCATCCGGACAACTCCGTAACGGCTTTTCTCGGTTACGGCCGCCGTCGCGCCGGACGCGCTGGCACTGCCGCGGGCTTCGATGTTTATCCGTTGCGGTACAGCGCGACTCCATGGTTCACGAGCGGAGTAAAAATTACGAAGACCGGTGGAACGTATGTCCTCGCGAATACGCAAGGACATCAGACGATGGACGTTGGTGACGAGGAGCGTCCGATCATTCGTACGAAAGCTCTCGAGGAATACAAGAAGGAAGCTGGCGCCAATTTTGACGAAGAAAAACCGCAGGACAACGAGACGCTCTATCCACCGTACGACTACAAGTCTCAGCCGTATGCCTGGGGGATGGCGATTGATCTGAACGCCTGCGTCGGTTGCAACAACTGTATCATCGCGTGCCAATCGGAAAACAATATTCCGGTCGTTGGTAAAGATCAGGTGCATCGTGGGCGCCACATGCACTGGTTGCGCGTTGACGCTTACTATCAGGGCGATCGCGACAATCCCAAAGCATATTTCCAGCCTGTGCCGTGCATGCAGTGCGAGAACGCGCCATGCGAACTGGTCTGCCCGGTGGGCGCGACTACGCACAGCACTGAAGGGCTGAACGACATGATTTACAACCGCTGCGTGGGGACGCGCTACTGCTCGAACAACTGTCCTTACAAAGTGCGGCGGTTTAATTTCCTGCTGTTCCAGGACTTCGACACGCCGCAATTCAAGATGATGCGCAATCCCGATGTCACCGTGCGTAGCCGCGGTGTGATGGAGAAGTGCACCTACTGCGTGCAGCGTATTAACCACGCACGAATTGATTCCGAACGCGAGAACCGCAAGATTGGCGATAGCGAGTTGCAGACGGCTTGTCAGCAGTCGTGCCCGGCGAACGCGATCGTCTTCGGCAACATCAATGATCCGAACAGCCTGGTTTCGAATTGGAAGGCAAAGAACCGCAATTACGGATTGCTGGATGATTTGAATACGCGTCCGCGCACTACGTATTTGGCGGAGATTAGGAATCCGAATCCGGAGTTGGAAAAGAGCTCTTGACTGTGTGAGCCTCTGTGTCCTCTGTGGTTCACGCTTTTGATTTACCACACAGGACACTGAGGTTCACAGAGGAATAGCACAGCGGTAATTGCTAGAGAATTTCATGGCGAAACCCACAGACATCGAAGTCGGCGAACAGAAAGCTCCGGTCATCGCACCTGGGCATACGTTTGCCACCATCACAGAGAAGATTGGCGCGATTGTGCTTCGCCGCCCGGTCACCAACGGCTGGCTGTTCGGGATGGCGATCTGCTTCCTGATTCTGCAATGGTTTCTATTTGCGGTTTGCTACCTGTTCTACAAGGGCGTTGGGATCTGGGGAGTGAACATCCCCGTGGGCTGGGGATTCGCCATCGTCAATTTTGTCTGGTGGATCGGTATCGGCCACGCCGGGACGCTGATTTCAGCAATCTTGCTGCTGCTGCGCCAGTCTTGGCGTAATTCGATCAACCGCTTTGCGGAGGCGATGACGCTCTTTGCGGTCGCTTGCGCTGGCATGTTCCCAATCTTTCACCTTGGCCGTCCATGGCTGTTCTACTGGCTGTTTCCTTACCCGAACACCATGACATACTGGCCGAACTTCCGCAGTCCGTTGGTGTGGGACGTATTTGCGGTCACCACTTACCTGACGATTTCGCTGGTGTTCTGGTTTGTTGGACTCATCCCCGATCTCGCCAGCCTGCGCGATCAGACAAATAATCGGGCTATCAAATTGGTTTACGGATTGCTGGCGATGGGCTGGCGGAATTCCGTTCGCCACTGGAACCGCTACGAGACGGCTTATCTGTTGCTCGGTGGTCTAGCGACGCCACTCGTTCTCTCCGTTCATACCGTCGTGAGCTTCGACTTTTCGGTCGGCATAGTTCCCGGCTGGCATACGACTATCTTCCCGCCTTATTTCGTCGCGGGCGCAATCTATTCCGGGTTTGCGATGGTTCTTGTGCTAGCGATTCCGATCCGAAAGTTCTACGGGATTGAAGACTTCATCACCGCGCGCCACATTGAGAACTCGGCGATGGTCATGCTCGCCACCGGATGGATCGTGGCTTACGGTTATGCGTTTGAAGCGTTCATGAATTGGTATGGCGGCGATCCGTATGAGACCTTCCTGCGCTGGAACCGGTTACACGGGCCATATGCAGGCTATTACTACTCATTGTTGATCACGAACCTGGTGATTCCGCAGGTCCTGTGGTTCAAGAGAATCCGCACGAACCCGCTCTGGCTATTTTTCATCTCGCTCGATGTGCTGGTCGGGATGTGGCTGGAGCGGTTCATCATTGTCATTGTCAGCTTGAGCCGCGATTTCCTGAATTCCTCGTTCGGCATGTACTACCCGACCCAGTTTGATTGGGCGATCTTCGTCGGCACGCTGGGATTCTTTGCTGCTTGCATGTTCTTGTTTCTGCGCTTGCTGCCGGCAGTCTCGATTTCAGAATTGAAGACGCTTCTTCCGCAGGCCGAAGTCAAGGTGGCCCACGCGGAGGAGGTCCACGACTTATGAAGGACACGGGCATCTACGGGCTGTTGGCCGAATTCGATGATGTGAATGATGCCATCGTCGCCGCCAAGAGCGCATACGCCGCGGGTTACCGGAAGCTGGATGCGTATGCGCCGTTTCCGGTCGAGGAGCTTTCGGAAGCCGTTGGCTTTCAGAAAAACGGTGTCGCCCTGGTCTGCCTGGTCGGCGGATTGCTTGGCTGCACTGGAGCATTCATTCTGCAGTGGTGGATTAACACGATCAGTTATCCAATCAACATTGGCGGGCGGCCGTTGAACTCATGGCCTTCGTTCATCATTGTCACCTTTGAGATGACGATCCTGTTTTCCGGATTGTCGGCGGTGTTTGGCATGCTGGCGTTAAACGGCCTGCCAATGCCGTATCATCCGGTCTTTAATGTTCCACGATTCGATCTGGCTTCGAAGGACCGATTTTTTCTCATAGTCTTCTCGTCTGACAAGAATTACGACGCAGTCCGCACGCGACAGTTTCTGGAGGGGCTGAATCCGATTTCAGTGGCGGAGGTCCCCAGTTGATGGCGAGACTCCGCAGATTCTCATGGTTGGGATTGCTCCTGATATTGGCAGGTTGTCGTCAGGACATGCACGACCAGCCGCGCTTTAAGCCACTGGCGATGAACGATTTTTATCCTGACTTGCGCTCCGCGCGTCCGCCTGTGGACGGAACGGTTGCACGCGGTCAGCTCAATGCGGATACCTACTTCTACACTGGGAAGATTGGCGCGAATCCTGGCGACTACATGCCGTTTCCGGTGACAGAAGATGTTCTTTCACGCGGGCGGGAGCGCTTCAATATTTATTGCGCTCCGTGTCACTCGCGGGTAGGCGACGGGAATGGAATGGTCGTGCAGCGCGGCTACCGGCACCCTCCGACGTATCATCAGGACCGCCTGCGCCAGGCGCCGCTCGGCTATTTCTTTGACGTGATGACCAATGGCTTCGGCGCAATGCCGGATTACGCGTCGCAGATCCAGCCACGCGATCGCTGGCGTATTGTGGCCTACATTCGCGCCTTGCAGTTGAGCCAGAACGCGACCCAGGCAGATGTTGCCGGACAGCAAGTGCCATCGGCTGCGCCAAAGTTTGAAGAGCCCGGGTCGGGAGCGACTCCGCCAACTACACTTCCTGAATCCAGCTATACGGGAGAAGAACAGAAATGACCGCGGCGCGCTTAAACAATATGGAATTCACAGCGCCTGAGGTCGTGAACACGATCTATCAGCGGTCGCTTGGTGTGGGATTTTTGTTTGGATTCTTGTCCCTGCTCGCGGCTTTTCTGAAACCAACGCGGGAACAGTTCTTTCATTCGTATCTGCTGGGATTCATGCTGTGGCTCGGCGTCACGCTGGGCAGCATGGCGTTCCTCATGATCCAACACCTCACGGGCGGCAGGTGGGGGATGGTGATTCGCCGTCAGCTTGAAGCTGCGATGAAAACTCTCCCGCTCATGGCAGTGCTGTTTCTTCCGATCGCCGCCGCGGGAATGCCTCATCTGTATGGCACGTGGCTCAATCCCGATCCCAGGAATAAGCACCTGGTTGAACTGAGTCAGTCCTACCTGACCCGCAGCGGTTACATTGGCCGCGCAGTTATCTATTTCTCGATCTGGCTGGGCATTGCATTCATTCTGAGCCGCTGGTCAGCCGAGCAGGACAATCCTCCGGTGCAGAACTTGAGCCCGCGCTTTCGCAAAATTGCTGCGCCGGGCCTGATCCTGTACGCATTCACAATTTCTTTCGCGGTGATTGATTGGGTGATGTCGCTTTCCCCGCCGTGGATTTCGACTATCTACGGATTCATCTTCATCGCCGGAGAGTGTCTCTCCGCGATGTGTGTGATGGTCGTGGTGGAGAGAATTCTGGTGCGCTACGAGCCGACAGCATCGCTGCTCAAGCCAAAGGAAGTTCACGATCACGGCAAGCTCATGCTGACGTTCGTGATGCTGTGGGCTTATTTCAGCTTCTCGCAGCTGCTGATTATCTGGGCGGGCAATCTGCCTTCCGAGATCACGTTCTTCACTCGCCGCCTGTACTCGGGATGGCAGGTGGTCGCGTTAGCGCTAGTGGTCTTTCATTTCGCGGTGCCGTTCTTGCTGTTGCTGTCGCGCTCGTTTAAGCGCGACCCCAAGACTCTGGTCTGGCTGGCGACTTGGCTGCTCTTCATGCGCTTTGTGGATCTGTTCTGGTACATCGAGCCGAATTTCAACCAAACCTTGTCGTCGCTTAGTTGGATCCACCTGCTCGACTTGGTTGTGCCTGCGGCCATCGGAGGCTTCTGGTTCGCGTTGTTCTTCTATAACCTGAGGTGGCGGCCACTGCTGCCGGTGTACGACTTACATGCGCAGGAGTTCCTCGAGTACGTGGGGGCTGCCCATGACTGATATGCGCCACGAAAATCATCAGAACGGCTCCGGATTCGAGCGCCAGGACCTGGGTTCAAAGCCGATCTTCGCCTTCATCATCTCTGTGGTTGTAATCGGGGTGCTGGTTTACTACGTCATCTGGGGAATATTCCACTTCCTCGATGCGTATGACCGGAAGAACCAGAAGCCGATGAGTCCGATGGTGCAAGTGGAGCAGGACACGCGGGAGCCTGATCTGGCCAAGACCCACGAGAAGATCCAGCAACAATTTCCAGAACCGCGCCTGGAGGACAACGAACGCACTGAGCTGAACGATTTTCGGTACTCCGAAGAAGAAAGGTTGAACAGTTCCGGCTGGGTGGACCAGAGCGCGGGAGTTGCGCACATTCCGATTACTCGCGCAATGGAACTGATCGCGCAGCGCGGTTTGCCCCCGACGCCGCAGGCGGGAACGGCACCACCTTCTACAGTGAATATGGCGAAGGAAGCGGCGGCTAAATCTGATACCAGCGCGGGGCAGAAGGTGCCAGCAGGCAATAAGCCGACAAAAGGAAAACAGCAGTGAGAAGTAACTTCAAAAATTCATGTTTCCATCGAGGTCTTTGTGATACCGTCCACGCCCGTGCGCTCGCTGCCCTGCTGCTGACCTTTGCGCTTATCCCCACAGGACTGGCCCAGGGCGTGAATGGCGGAATTATGTCTCCGCCGTCGAACGTGCGGCCACCGGGGTTGACGAATGTCGCGATCGAGCAGCGATTGAACGAGCAAGTCCCTTTGGATCTTGTTTTTCGCGACGAAACCGGCAAAGCCGTTCGCCTCGGCGATTACTTCGGCAAGAAGCCCTTGATCCTCAACCTGGTTTATTACCGTTGCCCGATGCTCTGTAACGAGGTTCTTGCCGGACTTGAGGGAGCGCTCAAGGCCCTAAGGTTCAGCGTAGGAAACGAGTTCGATATTGTCACAGTTAGCTTTGACCCGAGAGATACGCCTGAGATCGCGACGGCAAAAAAAGCAGACGTCCTCAAGCACTATAGGCGACCGAGCGCGGCTGACGGATGGCACTTCCTGACGGGGTCGCAAGAATCGATTGATGCACTCACCCGGAGTGTGGGATTTCAGTATCAGTACGATTCGAAGATCGGACAATTCGCGCACTCGACCGCCATCATGATTCTGACTCCCGAAGGGAAGGTTTCGCAGTACTACTACGGAGTGGATTTTCCGCCGAGGGATGTGCGCCTTGGCCTGATTCAGGCTTCTCAAAATAAGATTGGAACGTTGGCCGATCAGGTGCTCTTGTACTGCTATCACTACGATCCCGCGACGGGTAAGTACGGCGCGATCATTAGCCGAATTATTCAGCTCGCCGGCGGTCTCACGATTCTTTCCATCGGAACAGTCTTAATAGTGTTGTTCCGGCGCGGGCCCGATTACCAACTGAGGAGGCAAGGCAGCTCTCACGAATATGTTCGATAACTTTCCACTTTGGCCGGTCGAAGCCTCGTCGCACGCCTTCCATGAAGATTTATTGTTCATCTTCCTGGTGGTCGTGTGCGCGGTCACGACGGCGGCGATTTTTGCTGTGATTGCGCTTTTCGCCATGAAGTATCGCCGCCGCCACGGGCGCGAGGCTACCCCGATCGAAGGTTCGCTGATTCTTGAAATCGGCTGGTCAGTCATTCCGCTGGGCATTTTTATTGTGATGTTTGCCTGGGGAGCAATACTTTTCTTCAACATGAGGACGCCGCCTCAGGACGCAGCCGAAGTTTACCTGGTCGCGAAACAATGGATGTGGAAGCTAGAGCACACGGAAGGGCAGCGCGAGATCAACGAGCTGCACGTGCCCGTCGGCCGCAATGTAAAACTGATTATGACTTCGCAGGACGTGATCCACAGTTTTTACGTTCCAGCGTTCCGCGTGAAGCAGGACGTTCTGCCGGGGCGCTACACCACCATGTGGTTCCGCGCCACGCGGCCTGGAACTTATCACCTTTTCTGCGCTCAGTATTGCGGCACCATGCATTCGGGAATGATCGGAGAGGTTGTCGCAATGGAACCATCTGACTATCAGGCATGGATGTCCGGCGGGGCGGTGACCGGATCACTGGCACAGACTGGGCAGACTTTGTTCCAGCAACTGGGATGCGCGACCTGTCATAGATTTGACGTGCAGGGACGCGGCCCGAATTTAACTGGCGTTTTCGGAAAGCCGGTGCAGCTTGAAGACGGACGAAACGTAGTCGCTGACGAGAATTATGTGCGCGAATCGATCTTGAACCCGGCAGCAAAAGTTGTTTCGGGATTCAAGCCGGTCATGCCCGTATTTCAAGGGCAAGTCAGCGAAGAGCAGCTGGCCGCCTTGGTTGCTTACGTTAAGTCATTGAGCCAGGCGCCTGCCGGGACGGCGGGCACACCGGCGATGACGCCTGTTGGAAACCAGACGCAGGAAACGAAGTAAAGGAACAGCAATGGCCACCCTAGCAGTAAGCGCTGAACGGAAGAATTACCTGAATGCAGAGTATGGCATTCGTTCGTGGCTGTTCACGACGGATCACAAGCGGATCGCGTTGCTCTACCTGCTATCGATTACTGCCTTCTTCTTTATTGGCGGATTTTACGCGCTGCTCATCCGGCTGGAATTGTTGACGCCAGCGGGCGACCTGTTAACAGCCGACATGTACAACAAGGCCTTCACCATGCACGGCCAGGTAATGGTCTTTTTCTTCCTGATCCCGTCGATCCCTGCCGTGCTGGGCAATTTTCTGATTCCGATGATGATCGGCGCCAAGGACCTGGCTTTCCCGCGCATTAACTTGCTGAGCTGGTACATCTACATTGTGGCCGGGGCCCTGTACATTCACTGTCTGGTGACCGGTGGCGTGGATACGGGCTGGACCTTCTATACGCCGTTCTCCACCGCCTTCAGCAACACTCGAGTGGTTGAAGCTGGGCTGGCGATTTTTGTCTCCGGATTTTCATCCATTCTTACCGGGTTGAATTTTGTGGTCACCGTCCACCGCATGCGCGCGCCCGGGATGACCTGGTCGCGGCTGCCTTTGTTCGTGTGGTCGCATTATGCGACCAGCATCATCATGCTGCTCGGCACTCCGGTAATCGCCATCACCCTGGTGCTTGTGGTGCTCGAACGCACGTTGAATCTCGGGATTTTTGATCCAAACCGCGGCGGCGATCCCGTCTTATTTCAGCACTTGTTCTGGTTCTATTCGCATCCTGCGGTTTACATCATGATTTTGCCCTCGATGGCAGTAATCAGCGAAATCGTCCCTTGCTTCTCGCGTAAGCGGGTGTTTGGCTACAACTTTGTGGCAATGTCGAGCATTGCCATTGCCGCCATCGGATTCCTGGTCTGGGCCCACCACATGTTTGTGGCAGGCATCTCCCTTTATTCAGCCATGGTGTTCTCGTTTCTCAGCTTTCTGGTGGCCGTGCCTTCCGCCGTGAAGGTATTCAACTGGACTGCGACCATGTACAAAGGGTCAGTTTCGTTCTCCACCCCGATGTTGTACGCGTTTGGCTTTATTGGGCTGTTCACAATCGGCGGACTTACCGGGCTATTTCTTGCAACCCTGGGAGTTGATGTACATGTTCACGATACTTACTTCGTGATCGCGCACTTCCATTATGTGATGGTCGGCGGCGCTGTCATGGGATATTTGGGCGGAATGCATTTCTGGTGGCCGAAGATTTCCGGCCGCATGTATCCGGAAGGCTGGGGACGTTTTTCCGCGCTAATCGTCTTTCTCGGGTTTAACCTGACGTTCTTTCCGCAATTTGTTCTCGGCTATCTGGGAATGCCGCGCCGGTACTGGGATTACTCACATATGCCGGAATGGCAAGGACTGAATGTGCTCTCGACTGCGGGAGCGAGTTTTCTTGCAGTTGGATATCTATTGCCAATGGTCTACCTGCTGTGGTCGCTGCGTTATGGCAAGCCGGCGGAAGACAATCCGTGGCAGGCGACAGGACTGGAGTGGAGAACACCCTCGCCACCGCCAACCTTCAACTTCGATGAAACTCCGGAAGTGACCTGGGAAGCCTATGAATACGAGAAAATGCCGCTGCCGGAAG
>WNGQ01013999.1_pt1 | contig 10510 bp, 13 predicted proteins | sample 5407661 | NCBI WGS metagenome assembly WNGQ01 (sample SAMN13153382, study PRJNA577476) | soil metagenome | isolation source: 60 cm soil or saprolite under Garry oak tree replicate 2 | place: USA:California | collected 2016-06-15 | reverse complement strand
AACTCGCCCGCCGAACCTCGGTTATCAGGGCCTGCGCCGAGTTCAGAAGGCCCGCAAATGGGTGGCTGGCAGGCAGACCGGACAGGCCGACATCGATCTCCCCGGACGACAGCGTGGTGGAGTCAGTGACCACATAGAAGACCACGTTGTTGTTGCCGGCTGGCAGCGGAAATGTCGTAGCCCGTGAGAGCTTCGAGAGGATCGCCTGCGCTTGTTCGCGGAACGGAGCTGCGGCTCGCGCGACGTTCGCGTGCGCGCCTGCTCCGATTATTCCCCCGCCCGAACTCAAATAGAGGCTGACCGTGCCGTCGTCGAACGCGACTAGGGTCGCGACGCTACCACCGACGTTCCAATCCATGAGGACGCACCGAGGCGCACCTGGCTTCCCCGGTGGGAACTGAGCAATGAATTGCCGTGTGAGGATGTTCTCGCGAAGGACAGCACTGGCGTAAGCTGCCTGGTCGCGTCCGCGTCCACGAGAGCGCAGCCACTGCGGCACGAAGAGCACCGCGAGGACGACCGCTACCGCAAGGGCAATGCGGGTTACGGGTAAGGTTGTATGCTCCATACCCTCACTCTGAGGTCAGCCCTGAAGCCGGGCGCCGCTGCCTAACGGATCGCGCTTAAGCTCTGGGCGCAACGCCCGGCAGCTTCAAGCGCTTGTTAGGCGAGGCGACGATCCCCGTGGCCATCCTGGTTCTGACTTCTGCCGGGAATTCACTTCTTGCAACCGTTCCGCATTTAGCGCATTGGAAGGAACCGAATGCCGCATAAAAGAGTGCACCGATCAAGCCCGCGGTATGCTGGGCCGTCCTGCTGTATCCTCGTCGGACCGGCTGTCCACATCCTGGGCACTGATAGGCCATGGACGTGCTCGCTCGGTAAAGGGTGTCGCCGCCTAACGGGATGCGCCTAGGCTGCGGCGCCGACCAGAAGATTTCACAAATAGAAGATTACCACAGCAAAACGGCGCCGCCAGCCTGAGGCGCTTGTCAGGCCGCTGGCCAAAGCCGGTCGCCGCCCTAGATTCGCGGCGCGACACTTCTCGATTAGTTAGGAGCGGCACAATGATCGTTCACGGCGTGACCCCGATTCTCAACGTCTCGGACATGGACGCTAGTTTTGCGTGGTTCGCCAAGCTGGGCTGGAAGGAGTTGTGGCGCTGGGGCGACCCGACGGGATTCGGCGCCGTTGGCTCCGGTCCGTGCGAGATCTTTATGTGTCGCGGCGGCCAAGGGGACGCGGGAAAGGGAAGAACACGAGCACCTTCGCGAGTTTCGAGGACGAGACGCAGGACAAAGGGTGCTGGATGAGTTGGTGGGTCGAGGACGTGGATGCTGTCTATGATGAGTGCGTTAAGCAGGGCATCGAGGTGACTTGGCGGCCGACGGACATGCCTTGGAACGTGCGGGAAATGCACGTGCGACATCCCGACGGCCATGTGTTCCGCATCGGAAAGGGACTAAAGGAAGAGTAGGCGCTTGAGCCCGCCCTCTTCTACCGAAACCCCAACGTCAGCCCCAGAGGGAGAACCCAACGCGGCAGCGTCCCCGTTGAGCCCCACCACTCAGCTCCTGCACTGATCCCAACCCTCGGGCCGTCGTTGATCACCCAACCCAGGTCGAAGCGCCCGCCCAGCTTCGGCACCACCGCCTCGGTGCCGGCGGGCCGATTGACGAGCCAGACCGCGCCAGGCGTGAAGGTGAAGGCGGCCCTTCGACCTCCAGCGATGGTGTACCACTGGATGCCAGGCGCCACACTGATCCCTGTCTCCACACCGAGAGAGGAGGGACCGCTGCATCCGGGAAAGACGCAGGGGGGATAATAGGCTCGGTGACTGACAGTCGTGACGCCCAGTTCTACCAGGCCGGCGAAGTCTGGCGCAAACGGGCGACCGACATATGCCGACACCTGAAAGCCCGTGCCCTGAAGCGTAGCATCCTGTTGGTTGTCGATGAGCGCGAGGTTGGGCCGAACGCCGCCGAAGAGGTTTGAGCGCTGCTGGGCCGGTACCGTCGGGGGGTGCGAGAGCGTCGCGATGAATAGCGCGACGAATACGAGCTGAGGCGAGTATCGCATCGGAGCTCCTCCGCGAAGCGGGACCGCGTGCTAACGGAGGCTAGGTGATATCGTCGGCCCCGTCAATGGATACCGGGTGTCGCAGGGGTCTCGTCACAACGGTGGCGCTGCCTAACGGGGTGCGCCTCATCAGCGCTCGTAGACCCACGATCGATTCAACTCGAGCCGGCGCCCCCGAACCACAGCAGCATTCTGTGCAATGTTCGCCGGCAAAGTCCAAAACACGAGTGCTATGGCACCCGCGCTGTCGCGCTCTGCGAAATGAGCAAATGTCCCGTGCTCCGTATTAGACTGCGGAGCACCGCAGATGCCGCTCTGGCAATGAACCATGCGCCACGCGTTCGTCCAAGTGGAGTCAGAGCGCAGTGTCAGCGTTCCGCCGACCCACTTGTCAGTGTCGGCAGGCGTCGAAGCCTGCCGCATGTAAGGAAGAGGCAAGTCCCCTGCACCGAGCGTGTAGGCGGTGAGCTGATAGGCGCCGAAAACACTGCTCGGCCCTTGGGGGTTCGAGCAACTGACGGATCCCCAGGTGGCCAACACCAAGAACAATGCAGGACCACTTCGCATGTGGCGCAGCCTAACGGATCGCGCCTAAGCTGCGGCGCGCTAAGAAAAGATTCATTCCCTAATCAACGCGCGCCGTCAGCTTCAAGCGCTTCTTAGGCCGCCGGCCCTTGATGCTCATTAGGCTCCTCCTGGCGATATGCTCGGGGCGGCCTAACGACCCCGCAAAAGCTGCAAGGCGCGGCGCCCCTCGGCAAGCTGGAGAAGGCAGGGTGGTGGTGCGGCGGTCGACGCCAACCGATGGCCGCGCCTTGACGGCTTCATGCGGTAGTTAGGCTGCACATCGGCCGTCGCGCAATGTGGCCAGGAGGTTGAAGAAATGTGGCCGGTTGGTCTCGAAGGTACCGGGTTGGCCTAAATAGAATATGACCAGAACACGCTGGGGCAGGCGACGGATCGTGGCTAGACGACGCATCGGCTCCGCTGCGGGCGAGGCGAACCAGCTGCCAGCGGCACTCTCCGGCGGCGATGTGACGGGGCCGACTCCGAACTGCTTGAGCCACGTTGTCACGTGTTTGAGGGAATCGGCCACGGGTGCGGCTGCAATGAAGATCGTGGCTTGCGAGGAGCCCGCCGGACTGCGGTCTGGTGCGACCAGAGTCGAGAGAACTACGAGTTCGGTCGATATGCCGTTGGCCGGGGTTTGCCGGCCCCCAGGAGCGGCCATGAAATAGTAGGGGAAGCAGACGCCCCAGGTGCTGTCATCGCTCGTGAGGGTGAAGAGCGGCGGGCGAAAGGCTAGATCGAAGCCTGGAATTGGAGTCGGGGCAGGAAGCCTGTCAGGGTGCGCGTAAAGTGCGCGAGCCACGCGATCTGCTCCTGGTACCCCGATCTGCGCGGCCGCACGGAAGAGGTTAAAGGCCGCGGTGTCCGATGCCGGCGGAAAGGCACCGGCGTGCTCCTTAGCCAGCTGGGAGATATATGTGTACAGTCGCTCTTGGACGCGTTGGTAAGCGTTGTTAGGGATCTTGCCGTTGTTGACTACGAGCCAAGTGAAGAACGCGGCGCGTTCCGGTGGGAGGCCGTCCCGGGGAATTGGAGTGGGGCTACGGAGTGGTCCGACATCCCAGCGTTGCGCAACGGTGACCACCGGGGTCAGAATCGTCAGGGTCGCGCACAAGGCAAGCGGTCGCAAAGTGCCTCCATGAGTGCAGCCTAACGGATCGCGCCTAAGCTGCGGGGCGAGCGCTGGTCGGCGCAAGCGCCTCGCCCTGCGGTACGAGCTCGCTTGGACACAAACATACGCTTCCTCTGAAAGCCGGCCCCCGTCAGCTTCAAGCGCTGGTTAGACCGCTGCTTTGAGCTGCTGCTACGCCCGGGTCCTGCGAGTATTGAGCAATGGCCGGAGACGACGAGGCGGGTTATGATGTGGGCGCGTCTCTGGTTGCCGACGCCAGCGAACGCACACCAAACGGGAGCTCGAAAATGCGCTTCGGCGTCGTAATCGTCACTGCGCTTGCTGCCGCTCCGGTGCTTGCCGCTGAAGGGTGTTCGGACAATGCCGACGGCCCCGTCGTGCAGCCTATGACTCAAGTGACCTTCGTTACCCAGCCTAGCGCAGCCGAAGGGCAAGTAGCGTTTGCTCCCGCCGTCCGTGTCGCGATCCAGGACATCGATGGAAACACGGTGACGACGGCTTCGGCGGACATCACCGTCACGCTGGCGGTGAATCCTGGCGCTGCGAGGTTGGTGGGAGACTCGATCGTGCACGCCGTCGGTGGCATCGCGACCTTCTCGAGGCTCGGCGTGAGCCGTGCCGGCGACGGATTTGCTCTCCGGGCGCAGGCCACAGGTTTGCTTCCAGACTCCAGCAAGGCCTTCGCGGTCCATCTGACGTTCGTATCAGTGACGACGGGGAGCGCGCGCAGTTGTGGCATCACCGTTGCGGGGTACGCGTACTGTTGGGGTATCGGCGTGGGCGACTCGACGTTCAACAGCCGTTCCGCGCCCGCGGCGGTCGCGGGTGGCCACGCGTTCGTCACGGTGAGTGCCGGCCGGGACCACTCATGCGGCATCGCCACGACTAAAGACGCGTTCTGTTGGGGCGAGAACGGACAGGGCGAGTTGGGCGACGGAACCACGAACGAAGCGACCAGCCCCGTCCACGTCGCTGGGGGCGTGGTCTTCGACCAGATCAGTGCCGGCACGCTCCACACGTGCGGCGTCAGTGCGTCGCATGTTGCGTATTGTTGGGGTCTCAACCAGCATGGAGAGCTTGGCGACAGCGTTGGTCTGCAACGGCTCACGCCAACGCGGGTCGCGGCAGGGAGCGTGCTGTTCGTACAAGTCAGCAGCGGCGATAGCCACACGTGTGGCATCAGCACCGATAGCGTCGCCTACTGTTGGGGGGACAACTTCTACGGGCAGCTCGGCGACAGCACCAGAACTCCCCGCGCCGCACCGACGGCGACGCATTCCAACCTGAAGTTCGTCCTGATCAGCGCGGGTCAACTCCATACGTGCGCCGTTACCGCCGCACACGCCGCCTATTGCTGGGGTTGGGGTGGTGACGGTGCCGTGGGCGACGACTCCGCGGCGCTTCGTGTCGTTCCCTCGGCGGTCAGCGGCAGTCTGACGTTCGCCCAGATCACAGCGGGATGGACGCACTCCTGCGGCGTGACGACGACCGGGACCGGGTATTGCTGGGGCAAGAACCCCAACGGTGCAGTGGGCGACAGCGGGAACGCTCCCCATTTCAGTCCGACCCTCGTCGCTGCTGGCCACACGTTCGCGCAAATCAAAGCCGGCAATGAATTCACGTGCGGTCTCACGACGAATCAGGGACTGTATTGCTGGGGCTTCAATGTGTTTGGCCAAGTCGGCGACGGCACGAACAACGATAGGTACGCTCCCACGCGGGTCGTGCAATGAGCTAATTATTTGAGCGATGTGCCCCCTGCCTGCGTGGATGTAGAGGACGAGGTGAAGGCCTGCATGCAGAGCTGCGGTACTCGAACTTAGGATGCTGAGCCCACCAGGCTGGAATGGTACCGCGGGTCAATGGGCAGCGGCCTAACGGATCGCCCTTAAGCTGCGGGCGCAATGCCCACAGGCGCAACGGGTGGTGGACGACAGTCTGTGCCCGCCAGGGCACAACCACTCCGATTCCATTAAGAGCGATAGGCCCGCCAGCTTCAAGCGCATGTTAGGCAGGCGCGACGCGTGACAAGTTACTGGCGTTTGTCGGAATAAGGGTGCCATGTCTTGCTCTTGGTGGTGATCAGAATCAGCGCCACGCCAGGACACGTTCCGTAGGCCGGTTGCGCGGCAAGCGGCTTCACGATCTCGACGCTCTCGATGTCGGTGGGGTCGAGGTCTGGCCCTGATCCAAATCCGGTGGCCTCGGTCGGTGTGCGCGTCCGGCGGTTTGGCTGGTTGCGGAGCGCCACCTGACCGTCGACGAGGTACGTGATATAGAGAGCGTCGCGCGTGGCATCTTCGCCCAGGTGCACCGCGGCTGTGTCTTGGTCAGTTGAGGTCACGGCCGGACAGGTATCCGGTTGCAAGGCTGTCGTAGGAGGCGCAACTGCCTGGGTCGAGGGAGCGGTTCGGCCAGCGCAGCCAAGTGCAGCAAGGAGATAGAGGAAACGACAATGCCCTGTCATCACGCTACCCGGAAAGAACGTCGCCTGCCTAACGGATTGCGCTTAAGCTGCGGGCGATGGCCCGCGGGCGCCAGGAGATGGAGGCGCAGACATAGAGGCGAGCCAGCGAGGCAAAGCAAATTCTTCCGTACTTGGGAGCGCCCGCCAGCTTCAAGCGTTTGTTAGGCAGCGCCGCCTAGGGAAGAACTCTGAGACTCCGAACCACGGTGTAAGGCGTGTCTCCTGGGCGCGCTAGGCCTACCACCCGTACCTGGGCCTCGCCCGGCTGTGCGAACGTGAGCACCGCCGTGTGTGTATAGAGCCTGAGCTCCATCGTGCAGCCGGTGTTGGGAGGGAGCCGGACCCGCTCGTTACGGTATGGCCGCACCTCGGCCTCCAGGCCGCTTACCGTCACGTCGGTTTCACCATCGCCGATGCAGCCGCCGCCGAAGGCGGTGACTTTGACGGACACCGGCTCACCAACGCGCATCGAGGCGGGCATGGTAACGGTGGTCGTGTCGCCGTAGAAGACCAACAGGGCTGGCCCGTGAATGGTCTCCGCCTCGTTCGGCGCTGTGGCGGTGCAGGAGGCAACCGCGGCAACGCCCGCGAGGAGGGCCACGAGAGGCCGGTAGATGATCATACTGTGAATATGATACCTCAGTGGACGGTCCCGCGTCACTAGGCCGGCGCTGCCTAACGGGTCGCGCTTAAGCTGCGGGGCGCGCACCGGCGGGCGCAAGCACCCTGCTCTGCGGTACGAGCCCGTTGGCACACAAATGTCTGGTTCCTCTGAAGGCCGGCCCCGTCAGCTTCAAGCGCTTGTTAGGCGGCTGGTGACGGATCGTGGACTCGGCACGGAGGGCGTGCACTGCCTAAGGCTTGTAGAACAAGCGCCGGAGGGCGTCCCCCTCCGCCAGGAATGCGGGAAGCTGCGTCGCACTAGGCAAACGGGCCTCCGTCCACCAGATGAGCTGTGTTCGGAAACCCGCGAGATGCAACCTTCCGTGCTGTCGAAGGTGATTTCGTACCGCGGGAGCGAACAGCTGCCGAACGGCGCTCTCGTCGTACCCTTGGAGCCGGTACAGGCCAGAGAAACTAGGATCGTCGGGGAAACCAATATTCTGCCGCCCGAGTGCCTCCTCGAAACGCTTCCACATGGTCTCGGGCACCATGAGGAACTCGGGTAGTCGGGCATCCGGCTGCTCCCAGAGGAGCACGCCATACGTCTGCTTGCGACGGTCTCGGGGGGTAGTAGGCGTGACTATCACCGGGTCACTGCCGGTGAACGTCTCGACCGATCGGTATTCAAAGGCCGTAAAGGACATACTGTTGTACTCACCGGTGATCACGTACCGCCACTCTTGCGACATGAGCCGCCAGCGCGTTGCCTGGGAGGTGTCAAGGAAGATCGGCGCAAGTCCATGAAAACCCTCCACCGAGGTTTCGACGAACCGGTAGCCGTGCGAACTGCAGTATGCCTGATACGCGTTGCTGCGACGCCGCTCGTCCCGAGCGAACAGGAAAGCGAGCACGCCCAAGAGCACCGTGACGACCAGCATCCAATCCATCGTACGACTCCTCAGCCCGTGGAGGGAGGGAACCACGTGACGCCGAGACCACTAGGGCGCGTCAGCGGCGCGACCTTCACCGAGAGCCCAGGAGAGCCGCCATCTTGTTAGGCCGCACCTTCCCCTCACTCTGCCGGCAGGCGCGTAGACTGCCAGGCGATCAACTCCCAACCGCGAGCGCCGCGCCGGTACACCGCGAGATACCGAATGCGAAACGCGTGGACCTGGCCGCTCGCTTCGACCCGCATCGCCGAGCGGCCCGTTACAACTGCGCTCGAGCCGACGACCCGGACCTCGCGTGCCTCAGGCGCGATCGACGCGTACCGAAGGGTGCCGCTCCCCAAGAGCTGGAGGAGCTCCGCCCTCGTGTTCTGGGCACCGTCAGTATGGGTGTACGTAAGATCGGGGGTGAGGAGAGACGCGAGTGCACTCGTATCCGCATGCACCATGGCCGCAAACCGCCGATCCTCGGTAGCAAGGACTTGGCGGATCGACGCGCTATCGATTTGTGCTGCGGCCGGAAGTGGCGAGAGCACGCACACGGCAACGAGGGCTGATGAGCGATGGTTCACGTGAGGTGCGGCCTAACGGATCGCGCCTAAGCTACGGGGCGAAGGCCGGCGGGCGCAAGCACTTCGCCCTACGGTACGAGCTCGCCCGGGGGCACAAACGACCGATTCCTTCAGGAGCCGCCCCGTCAGCTTCAAGCGCTTGTTAGGCAGCAATCCGGGCAATGTACAGACCTCGACCGGCGAGACCCTCTGGTTGGTGTTCTGCCGTTAGTCCCGCCGCGGCAAATGCCGCAAGCATTTCGTCGATGGTGAAGAGGCCCAATTCGTGAACCTCTGTCGCCTGCCGCGTTCCACTCCCGTTCTCAATGGTGTACTCAAACCGGAGACGCGACAGGCGACCGTCCACTTCGGTCGTCCCGACGCGGCGGACACGCACATCCGGGCTTTGGCCCGTGCGCTCTGAGTGGTGCCCCGTCCGCATCTTGTCCGGCGGAAACCATGGCTCAAGAATGACGACCCCGTCTCCCGCCAGATGGTTCCGAAAGCAGCGCAGCGTCTGTGCCACTCGGTCCAGTGTCTTCACATATCCGATGGAACTAAAGAGACAGAGGATGACGTCGTAGCGAGTGGGAAGATGAAAATCGCTCATATCGGCTTCGAAGAATTGCCCGGCGGGGTTCTTCGCTCGCGCAATTCGGAGGAACTCTGGATTGAGGTCGAGACCGTCGACCGTGAAACCATGAATCTCAGCCAGGAGGCGAGCGTGTTCGCCCGTCCCGCACGCGACGTCCAGTACAGTCCGGTAGACGGGATCGATTGACTCTAGGAGTGCGGCGATTTGCGCGGCTTCCGTCCCGTAATCCTTGAAGCTCGAGTAGATGAGGTCATATAGCTCAGCGGATTCCGTGAACACGAATTGCCCGTGTTAAGGATTGCTGCCGAACGGATCGCGCTTAAGCTGCGGGCGACTCGCCCGCCGGCGCAAGAGTAGTGGACGACAGTCCGTGCCCGCCAGGGCACGACACGCCGCTTCCACTAGAGCGATCACCGTCCGCCAGCTTCAAGCGCGGTCAGGCAGCCGGTCCAACGAGTTCAATCCCCAGGTTCTCGTCGTCCAGCCACGTGAGCTTCCCCCTTCGTCCGAGCGCCTGGAGGTCCGCGCGCAGGCCGGATATTGCGAGCAGCAGTGCCTGAACCGGATCAACACCTGCAGCCCAGTGCTGCCGGACGTCGCCCCGCGACCGAACTGTCCAGGGACAATACCAATCTTCATGCCGCGTATCCGGCATTGGCGCAGGCTTTCCTATTTCGACGACAACTGAGGCGGCACCCTGAGGGTCCACTAGTGAATATTCGCGACGAGCGATCGACTCGGTCATCGGATATTTGCGCATAGCATCTCGTGATGAGAGAGAGGATCGCGGCTACCTAACGGATCGCGCTAAAGCTGCGGGCGACTCGCCCGCCGGCGCAAGGATGTGGCCGACGGGCCGTGCCTACCAGGGCGCAAACACTCCGCCTTCCTTAAAGCGATCACCGCCCGGCAGCTTCAAGCGCTTGTTAGGCCGCGACCGCCCAAGGCTGTGAGTCCAAGAGGATGCCTCCGCTTTCGTGGCAAGGACGAATCAACATGAGTAGTGCGGAAAGAGAGTACCTACACAGCGCAAGAGCGAACCTGGAGCCGTTACGCTTCCGGGGGATCATCTCCTCTGAAGAGCTCATTGAGCATGCGTTCCGGCCGGTCCAGAAATGCCTTCGTGATCTGGTAATGCTCCGTGTCGAGGTAAGCTGTCCGTGTCAGGTTCTCTTCTGCAAAGAGATAGATGGTCGCTCCCGGGTACCCGAGAAGGATGGGAGAATGGGTCGCGATGATGAACTGTGAATTGCGCTGAACGAGTCGGTACATCGCTGCCAGCAGGGCAAGTTGGCGTGCAGGAGACAGCGCCGCTTCCGGCTCGTCAAAGAGGTACAACCCATTCCCACGGAGCCTATGGAGCACAAGAGACAGAAAAGACTCTCCGTGCGATTGGGCATGCAAACTGCGGCCGCCGTACTGGTCGACATCGCGGGGATCCATCGCGGACGCCACATTGTAGAATGATTCCGCTCTCAAGAAATATGAGTCTGTGGGCGCGTCTCGGCTCTTGGTGAGGATCAGCGAGCCGAAGAGATCTGAATGAGTGGAGTGCGTGGTGAACCG
>WNGQ01013563.1_pt1 | contig 10510 bp, 9 predicted proteins | sample 5407661 | NCBI WGS metagenome assembly WNGQ01 (sample SAMN13153382, study PRJNA577476) | soil metagenome | isolation source: 60 cm soil or saprolite under Garry oak tree replicate 2 | place: USA:California | collected 2016-06-15 | reverse complement strand
ACTCTTGCTTTGAAGAAGGCCGGGCGGAGTCTTTCGCCCGAAGGGCGACATCTTGGTATTGTGCCCATGTTGGAGCGCTTCCTGCGTGATGCAGGGTGTGAAAACGTTCAAAGCAAGGCCCATGTACTCAATTATTCAGCCGGAATGGAGGCCCATAGCGGCTGGTATCAAAATAGCTTGGTTGGCGCTCAATTGCTCAAACCCTTTTTCATCAAAATGCAAGTAACGACTCAAGAGGAGTTTGACCAACTTTATGAACAGATGCTGCGGGAGCTAGAAGCGGATTGGTTTTGTTTGAGGCGCTTTTTACCCTCTTTCTGCTTCTCTAGCAATTTGCGTTTGCGGCTAATGTCGCCGCCGTAGCATTTGGCAAGCACGTCTTTGCGCATCGCCTTGACAGTTTCGCGGGCAATGATGCGTGAGCCTATAGCAGCCTGGATGGGCACTTCGAACAGTTGGCGCGGAATGAGGCTGCGCAGTTTCTCGACCAACATGCGTCCCTGGTGATAGGCCTTTTCACGATGGGTAATTAGCGATAGAGCGTCCACAGGATAGCCATTGACAAGGATATCCAGTTTTACCAGGTCTGCTTCCTGGTAGCCGCTAAAGCTGTAGTCGAGCGAGGCATAGCCCTGGGTGCGCGACTTGAGCTGGTCGTAGAAATCAACAATCAGTTCTGCTAGTGGCATATGGTAGCTTAACAAAACACGCTCAGCTTCGATGTACTGCATCTCCTTGAAGGTACCGCGTCGTGTCGTCACCAGGTCCATGATTGCGCCTATATAGCGGGTGGGTGTGAAAATGGAAATATCCATCCAGGGCTCTTCGATCTTCTCGATGTCCCCAGACGCGGGAAAATCTGATGGGTTGTCAACTCTTACCATGGGTCCATTAGTAGGCGTTACATGGTATTCCACGCTGGGAGCGGTGGCAAGTATATCCAGGTTGTACTCTCGCTCCAGTCGCTCCTGGACAATTTCCATGTGCAGAAGTCCCAGAAAGCCGCAGCGGAAGCCAAATCCCAGGGCGTTTGATGTTTCAGGCTCGTAAAAGAGCGAGGCATCGTTTAATTTGAAACGCTCCAGCGCATCGCGTAACAGTGGATAATCGCTGCCCTCGACCGGATAAATACCCGCAAAGACCATGGGTTTGGCAGGTTTATAGCCGGGCAGCGCCTGGATATAACCAGTTGCGTTGGGGGTAGTCACTGTATCACCTACGCGGCAATCTTTCACGTGCTTAAAGCCTGTCGCGATATACCCGACCTCACCTGTGGTCAGTATCTCGCTAGAGGTCAGGCGGGGATGAAAGTAGCCGACTTCCAGTATATCGGTGGTACTGCCTGTTGCCATCATGGTAATACGCTCCCCTTCGCGCAATTGCCCATCGACGATGCGCACGTAGGCGATGACGCCCTTATAGGGGTCGTAATGTGAGTCGAAGACCAGGGCGCGTAATGGCTGATCGGGGTTGCCCCTGGGAGGCGGAATCCGTTGAATAACGGCCTCGAGTATCTCCTGTGTGCCAATCCCTTCTTTGGCTGAGGCCAGAATGCACTCCTCTCGGGGTAAGCCGATAACCTCTTCGACCTCTTGCATCACTTTTTCAGGATCGGCACTGGGCAAGTCGATCTTATTGATGACGGGAATGATGGTGAGATCAGCCTCAAGTGCCAGGTACAGGTTGGCAAGTGTCTGTGCCTCGATACCCTGGGTGGCGTCGATGACCAGCAATGCCCCTTCACACGCGGCAAGGCTGCGCGATACTTCGTAGGTGAAGTCGACGTGTCCGGGAGTATCGATCAGGTTCAGTTCGTATTCTTCATCATTGAGTGCCGTGTAGCGCATTCGTACGGCCTGGGCTTTTATGGTGATGCCCTTCTCTCGCTCTAATTCCATCTGGTCGAGCGTCTGCTCGATCAAGTCTCGCTTGGAGACTGTTCCTGTAAACTCTAATAAGCGATCTGCTAACGTTGACTTGCCATGGTCAATATGAGCGACAATACAAAAATTTCTAATATGTGCTTGATCGGTCATTCTTCGATAATTCCTCCGCACAACACCTCATCATCGTCCTCGTCGCTGTAGAAGACGGCTGCCTGTCCAGGTGTGATGGCCCGTTGTGGGCGTGCGAGTATCACATGCACCCGCTTTCCCCCAAGAGGGGTTACCAGGGCTGTTTCTTCGGGTGCCTTATAACGCACGCGTACTCTGGCCTCAAATGGTTCAGTTGGTATGTCGCCACTCAAATAGTGCATTTTACCAACGGTAAAGCTGGTCTTTTCAAGTTCCGCTGCCGGGCCAACAATCAGTGCGTTTTGTGCGGCATCGATCTTCAGTACGTGCAATGGTTCCCGGGAGGTGATGCCCAGGCCTTTGCGCTGCCCGATAGTATAGAAGGCAAGTCCGCGATGACGTCCCAGCATCTTGCCATGCAGGTCGTAGATCGGCCCTGGCTTTGGTAGCGTAATCAAAGGCTTTGCGTTTGTTGCTGTCGGTGTGGCTGCTGCTGCAACGGGCTCTTGTGCCGCAATGGCCATAGCGCTGCTATAGCGATTGATAAAGCCCCGATAATCGTTTTGCGCGACAAAGCATATTTCCTGGCTCTCTGCCTTGCTGGCCACGGTCATGCCCCGCTCCGCTGCCATAGTGCGTACCTGTGTCTTCGTGTATGATCCCAGTGGAAAACACGCGTGAGCAAGCTGCTGCTGGTTGAGGACATGAAGAACATATGACTGATCCTTGTCAGGATCGATCCCCCGTCGTAGCCTGCGCTTGCCGGTGATAGGATGGTCATCTACGCGGACATAATGACCCGTCGCCAGGTAATCGGCATCGAGTGCAAGTGCCCGGTTAAGCAGCACGGTGAAGCGAATATGGCGGTTACATGTCAGGCAGGGGTTGGGTGTGCGTCCTGCCACATACTCCTCATAAAACATGTCCACGACGGTGTTCTTGAACTCTTGCGTGCATCATCAACCGCTTCCAGGGAGCAGCATTTATTCTGGACGACGCGTTCAACGCCGTCATCTTCGATAACCCCCGGCTCTGACCAGAGGCGCAGCATAATACCAATGACCTCGTGGCCTTGTTCTTTCAGTAATGCGGCTGCAACTGAACTATCCACGCCGCCGCTCATTGCGACGACTATTCTCGCCATGACCAACTGCTCCTGCTATATCTATTTGCCAGATAAAAAAGAACCCGTATGTAGAAAAAAGGACTAGCCTGTCTGTGGGCTAGCCTCCCTCGTGCTGTTGCTTCTACGATTTTGTGTACTTTACTGGTAATGCCCCTTCGTACCAAAATAAGGGTAGCACAGAGTGCTTAGCTTGTCAAATAACCCCTCGACTGAAAACGTTCCTTCGTGTATAATGAGCCCAATATACTTATTATATCCAACTCTTTTTAGTGAGTGAGGATCAAAACAAACAGAGACGTAGAGAAAGAAAGAACTGCATAAGAGTGCTAAAAACGGTACAGGCGTAGTAAATATCTAAAAACAAACTCGCTAAGAGCGGATTTTCTCTAGTGTCTACCGGGCAAGGAGTAATTAAAGATGCCAAAGAAGACGGTAACCACCCGAGGTGGAACGCAGCGCAATAAGCCAAGAGTAAAAGTCCAAAAAAGCTTTGAGCTGGTGCGCCAGCCCTCAGATGAGCAAGGGCAGGAGCAAGAGCCTGAGGCAGTAAGCAGTCCTGAACCAACTGCTGTCAGCGTATCTACTATGGCAGCCCCAGAAATAAAAGAGAATAAGAGCAAGAGTAAGAGGGTTGCTAGCAGTGAAGTCAAGCAGAGTGAGAGTACGAGTAGTGATACCGGCACGGTCACGGCACCTAAGGGAGGTGCTGCTGCACGCCTGGCTGCTCGTCGTCACGGCGTGCAAAGGGCTCAGCAGCGTGCTGCAGCTGCCTTAATCACCGCAGAACATTACGCTTATGTGCGTAAAGACCTGGTGTTTATTGCCATCCTGGCTGTCATCATGTTCTCCGCGATTATCATCTTGCATTTCGTTCCAGGTATTGGTTCGTAGAAAGCCACGGATGTGGTCCCTCCAGGGTGGCTGAAAGTTGAAGCGCAAAAAGAAGAAGCACTGGTTTCTTTCATCTCAGTGCTTCTCTTTATTTCTTCGGGTGGCTTGTTAGAGGCGGGAAAGTCCTCAAAGCCGTATATGCGATGACCGGTTTAGTGTACCAGTGGGCTGGTACCTAATCCTGCAGGGATACCATGTCGATGAGCTGCGGGAATAGTTACGCCCAAAACACGTTGCATGGCCATGGTATGGCTACAATCGCCCCAGTCATTGAAGAAACGGCAGGTACAGCTCCACTCGCCATTATCAAAAGTGGTGGTGTGAATGTCGTTCTCGCCCTGGAACGTTGCTTCAAAGCGGGTAAACTGTATCCGCTCGGGTTCTTCCGCATAACGCTTGGCTTTTGCGATCTTACTGATCATACTTGAGTTCATGACCGGTACTCTCCTTAATTAATTAGCAACCACTCCGTATCCACTTTTTCGATTGACTCTACAAACGTAGAGGTGTATCTTAGGTAGTCGCGCATCTGGTTAGAGTGTTTGTCTGGTTCAATTCTCATCCAGCGCGTTTGTTTCGCTTCTCATCCAGCGCTAGATGCAATGAGTTTGTTCTTTCCTCCTTTCTTTAAAGATAGTTACTGTGTTCACAGTCGGTGAACATTGAGTAGTGGCCCACAAAATGAAGAATAATCGATGAGCCCGGCATCCAGTGCGCGTATAAAAAAAGAGCAAGAAAGAAAAAAACACCAGGGCAAAATTTCCCTAGTGTGTTTGTGAGTCGCTGCCAGCCACCGCTTCTGAGAGCGATGCAAACTGTGATGATAGTGAGACTGAATCCATGTTTATATATTTCAATCCTTATTCAGCCATGAGACTGAATGTAATGCCCAGGTAAAACAGATACACAGGCTTGAACGTGCAAACTTGGAAATCTCCTTCTGATTGGAATGATTATACCATAGGAAACCGCGAATGTCCATCCTAAAAGGCGTCCAATTTGCCGTTTTTGGGGGTGAACAAAAGGCATTTTAATGTTGTGATGTAACCTAACTCACCACGGAAATATTATCTCGGTCACTGTATTTTGTGGCCGCAAACTATATACTACGGTTAATAATTCCTGTTATACTATGTATACTCAATAATAGAAGAGTTTCTGTTTACTGGTAATAAGGAAAATTTGTTTTGCCTGGAGGTACGTGTGAAACTAAAAAATAGAAGACCGCCCTTCTTTCCAGCTCAATTAATACCTGGCTTAGCCCTGATTGGGTTCCTGGTGAGCGCATGCTCGTTGACGGGGACGCAAACTAATAATACCAACACAGGTGTTACACCAACTTCTACGTCCCGGTCTCATCCAGTGGCAAGTCAGCCGACTGCAACTGGCAACCTTCCTCCTGGTACACAGGTACCAGAGAATGAAGTCAAACCTCTCACCTTCAATCTGACCTACAACGATACAGCTATTGAGCAAGATATTGCTCAGATGTATACGCCTGGCTCTCCGGCTTTTCACCAGTTTTTGACACCGGACCAGGTCGTGCAGCGTTATGCACTTTCCGGCGCTCAACAGCAGCAAGTGGTAGATTGGTTGACGCAGCATGGCTATACCCTTGATTCGACCGATTCTTTGCATACATCGGTCAAAGTACACGCGACAGTCGCTACTATCGAGCGCACTTTGAATATCAAATTAAAATCGTTTACGGTAGATGGGCATACATTTTTCATGCAACAAGGTGACCCTACCGTTCCTCAGCCAATAGGAGCGCTTGTCTCATCGGTTGTTGGACTGGACAACTTTGCTTTGCCTCAGTTCAAGCCGCCATTTGGCCTGATTGCGCACGCTGGATCTTTAGCCGGTAATTGCAGCAGCTATGGAGCGAAGGGGAATTTGACACGTAACAAACTTGCTGGAGCCTACCAGGTCAATCAGCTCTATCAGCAAGGTTTCCAGGGACAGGGTATGACCATAGGAGTGGCCGAGTTTGGTGATACATACAATCCCCAGGACCTGGCTAACTACGCTGCTTGCGCCGGTATTGCTACTCCGCAGGTCCAGAATATCGATGTCGATGGGCATCTTGCATCAGGTTCGGGCCAGGGTGAGGCGATACTGGACCTCGAGCTTATCGCTGGCCTTGCCCCACAGGCTCAAATACTCGATTATCAAACAGATGGCCAGAGTACCTCATTTGCTCAATCCCTGGTCGATGTTTTCAACCGTGTCGCTGCTGATCACAAAGTGCAAGTGTTAAGTGTCAGCTATGGTACTTATGAGAGTTCGTTCAGTACCACCGAGTTGGCCGCTGTTAATCAAAGTCTGCGCACGCTGGCTGCAGAAGGCATTTCGGTCTTCATTAGTAGTGGTGACTGCGGGGCCTTTACGCAGCGCCTGCGCGACATTGCTGCCGTATCGTTTCCTGCCAGTGCCATCTATGCTATCGCCGTTGGTGGTACGCACTTGCAAGTGAACGCTAGCAATACCCGTACCAGTGAGACGGTATGGGGGCCAGGTGACGATTTACCCGTCTGTGCGTCGAACGATTGGGGCAGTGGTGGTGGAGTGAGCCAGAATCCAACTTTTAAATTGCCCTCGTGGCAGGTTGGTCCGGGAACGACGACGCATTATGACGGCTCATTGGCACACGTGTTCTTAAGGCCCCTGGGTTTTGATTCACCGGTCATTGCGCCGAATGGATTGCGTCAAGTGCCTGACCTGGCTGCGGCTGCTTATCCCAACATCTCCATATACTATAAGGGAGCCTGGGTTAACTCTGGGGGTACAAGTGCTGCCGCTCCCATTGTGGCGGCTGGTACATTACTTGTCGACCAGGCATTGCAGCGGCAAGGGAAAACGATGGTGGGTGGTGTGCCAGAGTTCTACACCGTAGCGAATCATCCTGGTAGCCGCCATCCCTATACCGATATCACCACCGGTGATAACCTGTTCTATAGTGCTACAGTTGGCTGGGACTACACCACCGGTTGGGGTACTCCGAACTTTAACGACATTTTGCAGATAGAACTGGGTCAGTAGTGCTGTGCGACGCTGAAAACCAGCAACCCTGGTTTTCAGCGTCGCACAGAAAATTCTCACTGTGCCACCAAACGCCTCATCTCACTAATCGTCTCCTCGTAGACATCGCTTACCTGGTCGGCAACGCTTTCCCAACTAAATTGCAGCACAGATGGGCGTGCGGCCAGGCGCATCTGCTCAAGCAGGTCAGTGTCACGTAAGAGCATATCCAGCCTCGTGGCGAAAAAGCCTGCACAGTGTGGAACCAGGTAACCTGTCTCCCCATGTCTCACCACGGTTGTCAGGCCCCCAGCGCTGGTGGCTACTACCGGTGTACCACAGGCCAGCGATTCAACGGCAACTAGGCCAAAACTTTCATGATAGGAAGGAACAACCGTCACATCGGCAGCGCTGTATATTGCTGGTAGCTCTGGTTGTGGTCGCGCTCCTAAAAAATGAACACGCCGGCTGATATCCAGGTCTTGCGTAAGCTGCTTAAGTTGCTCTAGCTCTTTGTCCCCTTGCGGGTCTCCGCCAACGATGACAATCTGTGCGTTTTCTTCCATCATGGCAGCCGCATGTAGCAACAGGTCTGCCCCCTTAAACGGATCAAGCCTGCCTACAAAGAGCAGTACTGGTTGAAGTTTTTCCCGCGCTTGCTGTTTATTTTGTGGGACAAACAGCTTAAGGTCGACGCCACAAGGAATGACTTCTACCTGGCTGGCTGTCGCTCCACAATAGCGGAGAATCTGGGTACGCTCATCAACTGTGGTGGCAATGATGCGGTCCACGTGTTTCATAAGGTGTTGCTCCATTGCCAGGCGTAAAGGAAGTTCAGGCTCATTGGGGTTTGCCATCTGCTTCAGGCGCGCTATGGTGTGAAACATGGTTACATGCGGAATATCCCAACGTTCGGCGAGTTGTATGCCGGCAATTCCTGAGAGCCAGTAATGACTGTGCAGGACGTCATACTCCACTGCTTCACTACGCCGGAATTCGTCAATCTGCCGCGTAAAAACAGGCAGATATTGGTAGAGGTCGTTTTTATGAACGGGGCCGGGTGGACCAGCTTTAATGGAGATAACTCGCACATATGGGCTAAGCTGAACGATGCGAGGTGTGTGTTCGTTTGTACGGCGGGTAAAGATATCAACTGTAATTTGGCGATGACCTAGCTCACGTGCCAGTTCGCGTATGTAAACATTCATGCCGCCCGCATCCTTTGTACGTCCAGGAATATCTAGCGGAGACGTATGGACGCTGAGCATAGCTACTGAGAAACTCATATCGACTCCTCTTTTTCGATTGTCATTGATTGCAGATGCGTGGCCAGCGCCCTTCGTTTGCTTCCTGCTTACGTATGAGCATCTGTTTACTCCTCTCTTTTTCCTTGGTAACTCTTCAGCAGGGGGTGCAGGGGGACGCAGTCCTCCTGCCGGGGTCTGGGGGGTCCCCAGTTCCCTTCTCTCCTTCTCCCTCGCCGCCGCAGGCGGCATATAGTGGGTACCTGAAGAGCTACTTTTCTTGTTTATTACAGACTAGAACAAAATAGGATGACTTTTCTATTTCACGGCTGGTTTTTCTTTTCGCATTTGCGTAATTCGTTAACCGCGTCATACATCTCGTTGACATCAACACCCTGTTGCGCTAGCTCTTGCAAGCAATCCCTGCGCCGTTTGAGGGCAGCGGGAAACTCTTCTGATGGAATAGCCGTCCACCGCGCCAGGTCATCAAGAATGGATTGATCTGCATGCTCGAACGTATCATCGAATTCATTCCAGAGTGATAGCGGAATGGACACGATGTCATCAGGATGTTCAGGGTCAGCGTGAGGTTGCAAGAAGTGGGTGCTTAGCCAGCGACGGCGCAGGGGGTACGCACGTCCTACCAGGCCGATGTTCACGACCAGGCCTAGCCGGCGCACATCCTCTCCTCTCAAGTGGAGATCGTGGTGATACATGGAGATTACATCGTCAATAGTATCGGCATGTATACTTGTGGCGATGTGGTATCCCTGGGCCGGCAGGGCCAGATAACGGCGAGCTACTCGCCCCCACATATAGATGGGAAGGTGATTGCTCACTTCGTTGCACAATGCATAAGTAGTGGCAGGGTCGATATCAGGCAGGCGGGTGAACGCAAAATTTTCATACATACCAGACATATATGCCAGTGCCGTTCCTTCAGGGAGAAACTGGAGCAAGGCGTTCAGCGTCGTGGTCTTGCCCACACCCGGCTGCGGATCAGTTGGCCCTGCGACTGTAAGCGAGACTCCGTGCTCTAACAATAGCCAGGTGAGGGCTACAGTTTCTACATCAACACTTCCATGTGCAATGATTTGTGCCATAGACAGTGGTCGTCTCGAATCATAATGCCAATAATAGCGTTCATAGGGGTCACGCGGATCAAACATGCTAGCATTCCCTTCACCGACTATTTCTACCTATTATCTTATCAGCAGTGTCTACGTTTTTTGCTCTCCATTCTGATGTACAGGGATGTCATCCTTTTGATGTTCGAGTATAGTGGGCTTCAGCCATCCAGGATGGGGATTCCAACCGATGGCGACAACTCGCACTGGATGGATGTTCTCCCGGTCAATTTCAACGAGACTGACTGAGGCATTATCGATAAAGAGGGTGCCTGCCCGGCTGGCATCCAGACCGGTGTAATAAGCGATAAGCAACTTTACAATATCAGCATGCGCTACAAAAGCAGGGTAGGCTCCAATATCCTCTTGCTTGCGCCAGCGTTCAACTGCTGCCAGCGCCCGCTGCTGTACCTGGGGAAATGTTTCGATCCCCTCAGGCGCTACTGTAGGATCTTTTACATAGGCTTTCCATTCAGGATCAGTTTTTGAGAGCTCTTCATAGTTTTGCCCTGCCCAGCGGCCGACATCAGTATCCATAAGGGCTGGTTCGAGCTGAATAGTAAGATTTCGCCCTTGCCCAATAATCTCCGCGGTCTCCAGCGCTCGTTCAAGTGGGCTGCTAATAATAGCACTGATAGGTATTGCCGACAATGCTTCCGCGAGGCGAGTGACCTGCTCCCGTCCCTTCTCGTTGAGAGTGATCCCTGGCAACTGGCCAGGGAGTTTCTGTTCGGCATTCCACGTGGTCTGCCCATGTCGAATCAAAAGCAGGGTTTGTTTCATACCCGTGTGTGTACTTTCCACTATGTGAAGTTGTTGGAGCCAGAGCCGTATACGCCAGCGCCAGAAGCGACAGCCTACGCTCAGGTAAATCCACAACACATACATCCAGCTATATGCAACGCTGGTTAATCTTCTAAAGTACTTTCTCATGAGCAACTATCAGTCTGTCTATGCAATCGACTCGTCGCCCGCTGCACATGAGTCTATTCTATGGTTTTGTTGGTAGAGGTAACTTCTGTGCGGTGTACCCCGCCAATCAATGTGCTTTTAATTGTATCAGCGGGGACCTTAGAGGTGCAAATA
>WNGQ01007441.1_pt1 | contig 10510 bp, 5 predicted proteins | sample 5407661 | NCBI WGS metagenome assembly WNGQ01 (sample SAMN13153382, study PRJNA577476) | soil metagenome | isolation source: 60 cm soil or saprolite under Garry oak tree replicate 2 | place: USA:California | collected 2016-06-15 | reverse complement strand
CGCTGTACGGGGCGCATCGGGAGGCCGGCGCGCGGTTCATCGAGTTCGGCGGATGGGAGATGCCGCTGCAGTACGCCGGCATCGTGGAGGAGCACCTCACGGTCCGCGGAGCCGCCGGACTCTTCGACGTCAGCCACATGGGAAAGCTCTTCGTCGAGGGCGAGGGCGCGCACGAAGCGCTCGACCGGCTCAGCGCGAACGCCCTCCCGACGACGCCGGGACGGGCGCGGTACACGCATCTCCTGCGGGACGACGGCACGATCCTCGACGACGTCATCGTGACGTGCCTCGCCCCGGACCGGTTCTTCGTCGTGTGCAACGCGGGGCCTCGACCGGCGGTCGTGGAGTGGCTGCGGGCGCACTTGTCCGGCGTGAGGCTCGAGGACCGCACCGAGCGGATCCTGTGCCTCGCCCTCCAGGGCCCCCGCGCCCCGAATCTGCTGCAGCGCTTCACCTCGGTCGACCTCGCGGCGATCCGGCCGTTCGGGGCCGCCTCGATCGACTTCGTGCCGCCGGCGCCGTGGGGGTCCCGGCCCCGCGCGGTTCCACCGGAAATCGAGGGGTGGGGGGCGGGGCCGTCCGACGGCCCCGCCGACGGGCCCCAAGGGGACCCGTCCGCTTCCGATGGACGGACTTCGTTCCTCGTGACGCGGACGGGCTACACGGGCGAGGCGGGGTTCGAGCTCTTCCCGACCGCCCCCGAGGGCGTGTGGGTCTGGTCGTCCCTCCTGGCCGCCGGGGCCGACGTCGGCCTGAAGCCGATCGGCCTGGGCGCGCGGGACACGCTGCGGCTCGAGAAGGGCTACCTGCTCTCGGGGCAGGACTTCGACGGGCATCAGACGCCGCTCGAGGAGAACAGCGCGTGGCTCGTGAAGTGGGACCGGCCGTTCGTGGGCCGCGAGGCGCTGGAGGCGCAGCGGGCGCGGGACGACTATCCGCGGCTCGTCGGCGTGCGCGTGGAGGACCGCGGGATCCCCCGGCACGGATGCGCCGTCCTGTCCAGTGGGACGCCGATTGGCCGGGTCACGAGCGGCACGATGTCCCCGAGCCTGCGCGTCGGCATCGCCCTCGCCTTCGTCAATCGCGAACACGCGGCGCCACAAACCCGCGTCGAGGTCGATATCCGCGGGACGTCGCATCCGGCGAGGGTCGTACCCCTCCCCTTCCTGTGAAGCCATCGCCTCGCGGTCGTAGTTTCACGCGCCTCGGCGCCATCTTCATGCCTGGCCGACCCGTACGGCCGGTGGGTGTGGTAACAGACATGGTAACAGCCGATGGCGCTGCTGGTAACATACGTGGTTCAAAAAGTAATATACCCGGTGACCGGGTTGGCTGCGCTCACCCCCGGGGATGGCATCACCGCCCACGCTATGTGGCACCTGATTCCCTCGGGAGAGGGTTCATTCCATGGAACAGATGAGAGTTGCTGATTCGAAGGCTATCCAGATTGTCGAGCATGAGCCGGATCCGAAGCTGACCGACAACGCGCTCCGCGTGCTGGGGAAGCGGTATCTCAAGAAGGACGACCGCGGCCGCGTCATCGAGACGCCGAAGGAGCTGTTCGCCCGCGTCGCTTGGAACCTCGCGCAGGCGGAACGGAACTACGGGGCCGACGACGCCCAGGTCGAGGAGACCGCGCTGCGGTTCTACCGCATCATCGCGAACCTCGACTTCCTGCCGAACAGCCCCACGCTGATGAACGCGGGGCTTGAGCTGCAATTGCTCTCGGCTTGCTTCGTGATTCCGGTGGACGACAGTCTCGTCGGAATCTTTGACGCGTTGAAGCAGCAAGCTCTGATCCACCAAGGAGGCGGAGGCACTGGGTTTGCCTTTTCCCGGTTGCGACCGAAAGGCGACTTCGTGAAATCGACGATGGGTGTGGCCTCAGGACCCGTTTCGTTCATGAAAATCTTCGATGCTTCGACCCAGACAGTCAAGCAGGGCGGTTGCATCTCGACCGCGAGTCTCCTGCGGACGACGAACGGACTAAAGCCGCTCGGGCGGCTGCTGAACAGCCCGCCTCTCGGGGAGAACTTCACGCGGGAGCAGGTGCACGACGGCTCGGGATACTCCCATGCACTCGTCGCGCAGGACAACGGACCGGCCGAGGTTCTGAGAATCGAAACGGATCTGGGTTTGACGCTCGATGCGACGTACAATCACGCAATCGCAATCGTTGACAATTCTGGCCAGGTATCGTGGCGAGAGGCGTCGGAGCTTCGACCGGGCGACTGGATCCTTGTGGTTAAGGGCGGGCACGTCGGGAGAGACATCTCGCTCCCGCCCCCCGGCTCGCAACACTGGAACGCCACGCCGCTTCGCGTTCCGGAACGGATGAACGCCGATCTGTCAGAAATTCTCGGTCTGTACATGGCCGATGGCTGCACGAGCTCGGGAGGTCGATTCATCTTCACCGTCGGGACCATCGACCTCGAAGTCGCCGATCGGATTCGAGTCGCGATGCAACGCTGCTTCGGGCTTACCCCCAACCGGATTACGCCGGGCCGTGGCGGAGGAGGGTACGTCGACATCCAGTTCCAGTCGAGAGATCTCGTTCGCTGGTTGGAACGCCTCGGTTGGATCAAAGGTTCCTCGCCGAACGCTTTCGTCCCCTCGGAAGTCCTCGGGGGATCCGCAGAGACGGCTCGCGCATTTGTTCGAGGGTTATTCGAAGGCGACGGCCACGTTCACAGCGGCAGCGGTTACCCGTGTCTCTCAACAACCTCTCCGAGACTCGCAAACGAGGTGCAACAACTTCTCCTGGCTCTCGGCATGGTCGCCCGGCGGACGAAGATCGATGCACGTGCACGGGCGCTCGGTCACAAGCCGGTCCATGTCCTCACAATCGTCGACGAGGACAGCGTTCGTAGATTCGCAGGCGACATCGGGTTCATTGGCGATCGAAAACAAGACCGCCTGGAAAATGGCCCGAGACCTCGGGTGAATACGTCCGATGTCGTCCCGAACCAGGCGGAAATCCTCCGATCCACGTATTCCTTCGTTGGCCGCGGGAGCGGGCCCGGTCGATCGCGCCGCGGAGCGAATCGGGTCTTATACCGCGCGTTGATGCACTACGTCAGCGCCAAGCATCCTCGTCAACTTCCACGCCAACGCCTTCAGCAACTGATCCGACAGTTTCCCGAGGTTGCTTCGAACGAGCATCTCCGCGCGATGGCGGATCCGTCGCGGGTGTACGCGCGCGTCACGACGATCGGTTCGGGAAAGACACAGACTGCCGACCTCGAGGTCCCCGGACCCTCGAGCTTCGTCGCGAATGGAATCCTGGTGCACAACAAGCGGCGTGGGGCGAACATGGGCATCCTCCGCGTGGACCATCCGGACATCCTTGAGTTCATCACGTGCAAGGACAAGACGACCGAGGTCACGAACTTCAACATCTCGGTCGCAATCACGGACAAGTTCATGGAGGCCGTGAAGGCGGGCACGGCCTATAACCTCGTGAACCCACGAAACCACGAGGTCGTCGGCCGCCTTGAGGGCCGAGAAGTCCTTGATAAGATCGCGTATCAAGCCTGGAAGAACGGTGAACCTGGCCTCTTCTTCATCGATGAGAACAACCGCCGCCAGCCCACACCAAATGTCGGAGACATGGAGGCGACGAATCCCTGCGTCACGGGCGACACGCTCGTTTCGACGGAGCTTGGACTGATCTCGATTGCGGAGCTCGCCGAACGCTACCCGAACGGTGGAATCTCGCTTGTCACCGATCGGCGCGTGCCCGCAGAGGTCGTTACAGAATCGAACGGCATGCTCCTGGCGAGCCGGGATCAGGCGGACCGGGGCACCCGGCTCGGGCCCTTGGTGGCCGCATGGGAGACCGGCGTTAAGCCCGTCTGGCGGATCGCGACGAAATCCGGGTTCGACCTCACGGCGACAGCGGATCACAAGGTCCTCACGACGGAGGGCTGGCTTCCGGTCGAGGACTTGGTGCCGGGAGTCCACAAACTGTTGATTCAATCAGGGGAAGGAAAGTTCTCCGAAGATCGGACGCTTCCCTTCCGGCCATCGAACGTCTACATCGGGGAAAATGGAAAAACGACGGTTCTCAACCTGCCGGCCGAATGGTCCCGCGAACTCGGCTTGGCTCTCGGTTGGCTCGTGGGCGATGGCTGGCTGCGCTCGGGCGATGAGAATTGCCGGGTTGGGTTCACGTTCGCCAAGAACGACGCCCCCATCTTCGCGACGCTCCGACCGATTCTGAATCGTTGGTACGGACGGAACATTCGCGGCGTCCAGCGGGCGAACGGCGTCTACCATCTCTCCTACCATTCGAGGTTTTTCGTCGAGTTCTTTGAGCGGCTCGGCGTCAAATCCGTCAACGCCGGAGAAAAGGAAGTTCCGCGAACTTTGTTCACCGCGCCACGCGAAGCGGTCGTCGGCTTCCTGCAGGCTCTGTTTACCGCAGATGGGACGATGAGGGATCACCGCAATTGCAACAGCTCCGGAGTAGCATTAACATCGAAAAGCCGCAAGCTGCTCCAAGGCGTGCAACTCCTCCTCCTGAATATCGGAATCCGTTCTCGAATACTTGACCGAAGTCGCGCTTCGCGGCGGGGATTGTTTGAATACGTGACGAAAGCTGGGGAACGTCGAACATATGGCTCTGATGGTATACTCTATGAACTTTTCATCTTCGGCGAGTCACGGCACCGTTTCGAACGCGATGTCGGGTTTCTCGATGAAAAGCAGGCCGAACTTTCTCACGTTCGGTATCCTCGGTTCTACAAGACAAGATTCGAGGATCCTTTGAATAGCGTAGAGCCGGTCGGCGATTGCGAAGTCTTTGATCTCACTGAAGCTGCATCGCACTCGATGGTGTGCAATGGCATTGTCGTGCGACAGTGCGGCGAACAACCGCTCTTACCGTACGAGTCTTGCAACCTCGGTTCGATCGATCTCGCGCGGCACATGGAGCGAAACGCGGCAGGTCGCTGGGATATCGATTGGAAGAAACTCGAAGGGACGATTCGCGCGACTGTTCGCATGCTCGATGACGTCATCGACATGAACGCCTACCCTGTCAAGGAAATCGAAGAGATGACTCGGGCCACCCGCAAAATCGGCCTCGGGGTCATGGGCTTCGCGCGGACGCTGTTCATGCTCGAAGTCCCGTACGATTCCAAGGATGGAGTCGAATGGGGCCGCAAGATCATGCAATTTATTCAGGAAACCGGATATAATGAGAGCTCGAAGCTCGCGGAGGACCGCGGCGTGTACCCGGCGTGGGAGGGAAGCCGCCACCAGGAGAAGGGGCTGCGACTCCGCAATTCGTACGTGACGACCGTCGCGCCGACCGGCACGCTCTCGATGATCGCCGACACCTCCGGCGGCTGCGAGCCAGAGTTCAGCCTAATCTGGTACAAGCGCGTCATGGACGGCGAAGAGCTCCCGTACTTCCTCGACTATTTCGAGGAGGTCGCGAAGCGCGAGGGGTTCTGGCGGGAGGACTTGGTGCAGAAGATCCTCGACAACCACGGATCCCCCCGTGGCCTCAAGGGGATCCCGGAGAAGTGGCAGCGGGTCTTCGCAACGGCCCACGACGTCGCCCCGGAGTGGCACGTTCGCATGCAGGCCGCCTTTCAGGACTATTGTGATGCGGCAGTGAGCAAAACAATCAACATGCCGCGGGAGGCGTCCGTCGATGACGTCAAGAAGGCGTATCTCTTGGCCCACGAGCTGCACTGCAAAGGCATCACCGTATACCGCGACGGCTCGCGCGAGGACCAGGTCCTGAACATCGGCGTCGCGGAGGCGGAGAAGCCGAAGGCGGTCCGCGTCGAGGTCCCGGCGGAGCCCGTCGCCCTGCGGCCCCGCGCACGCCCCGACGTGATCACGGGCCGCACGCAGAAGATCCTGACCGGATACGGCGCGCTGTACGTCACGGTCAACGAGGACGAGAAGGGCCTGTTCGAGGTCTTCGCGCAGATCGGCCGCGGCGGCGGCTACACCGCCTCGTTCACGGAAGGGATCGCGCGTCTCGTCTCCCTGTGCCTCCGGTCCGGCGTACCCGTCGACGAGATCATCGACCAGCTCGAGGGCATCCGCAGCCCGCGGATCGCGGTCGACCACGGCGAGCGCGTGTACTCGATCCCCGACGCGATCGCGAAGGCGATCAAGCGGCACATCGGGATGCAGAAGACCGGGATCCAGCCGCCCGTCGAGACCTATGACGAGCTCGGCGGCGCCGTCGAGACGGACGTCGAGATGGAGAAGGAGTCGCGCGACGCCGCGGAGTTGCTGAGGAAAGGCCTGAACCCCGAGTGCCCGGAGTGCGGCAAGCCCCTCGTCTTCGAGGAGGGCTGCGTGAAGTGCCACTCGTGCGGGTATTCGGAGTGCTGACGTAGCCGGCGTCGAAAGGCCCAAGTCCTCCGGAGGCCTGGGGTGGCCCGATGCCGCGGGTCCTGTTCACCTCCCCGATGGACGCGGAGCGCCGCGATGTCGCCGGCCGCAAGGCCCTAGGCGCATTCGAGCCCGTGATGCTCGAGGATCTCCCCGAAGGCGAGCGGGAGGCGGCCTGGGCGACAGCGGATGTCGTCGTGTCGATGGGCTTCCCCCGGGAGTTCCCGCGGGACTTCCGGACGAAGGCGGCGCAGGTGCGGCTGATCCAGTCGCTCGTCGCCGGCGTCGATCACCTGCCGTTCGAGCGCTTCCCGCCGGACGCCATCGTCTGCGGCAACGCCGGGGCATACAACGTCTCGGTCGCGGAGCACGCGATGGCCCTCCTGCTCGCGGCGGCGAAGGACATCCCCGCCCGGACGGACGAGATCCGGCGGGGCATCTTCCGTCAGGGCGTCACGAACAAAGGCCTCGCCGGCTCGACGGTCCTGATCCTCGGGATGGGCGGGATCGGCACCGAGATCGCGCGGCGCTGCAAGGCCTTCGACATGCGTGTGGTCGGGGTCACGCGAACGCGCCACTCGGACCCCGGCGCGGCGGACGCGACGGTGGCGATCGAAGGACTCTCGAACGAACTGCCCGCCGCGGACGTCGTCGTCCTCGCCTTGCCCCTAACCCGCGCGACGCACGGCCTTGTGGATCGCCGCTTCCTTGCATCGATGAAGGGGGACGCGATCCTCGTGAACATCGCCCGGGGCAAACTCATCGTCGAGGACGACCTCTTCAATCACCTCAAGTCCCATCCGGCGTTCCGCGCGGCCCTCGACACGTGGTGGACGTACCCGTCGACGAAGGAGGGCCGGCCGTTCCACCGTCCGTTCCAGGACCTGCCGAACGTCGTGATGACGCCGCACGTCGCGCCGATGGTCCCGGGGCAGCGCGCCGCCGCGATGGAGGCGGCGCTCGACAACGTCCTGCGGTTCCTGCGGGGCGATACGCCGCGACACGTCATCGATCCCCGCGACTACGCGGACGTCGGCCGGTGAGTCGGCGTGGGAATCGCCCACGGATTCTCCGGCCACAATGTTTAAAAGCGGTCGTCCCTACTCGCGGCCACCTTCGATATCCGTCGCATATCGGGAGGCGGTTCGCATGGCGAAAGCGAAGGAAACGCTGAATCCTTTTGAGATCGCCCGAGAGCAGATCGACCGGGCCGGCAAGAAGCTGAACTTGGACTCGGGCATGCTCGAGGTCCTGAAGAATCCGCGTCGCGAGCTCACGGTGCACTTCCCCGTCAAGATGGACGACGGCCACATCCGGGTGTTCACCGGCTACCGCGTGCAGTACAACGACGCGATCGGGCCGTTCAAGGGCGGGATCCGGTACCACTGGAACGTCTCCCTCGACGAGGTCCGCGCCCTCTCCTGCTGGATGACGTGGAAGTGCGCGGTCATGGGCATCCCGTACGGCGGCGCGAAAGGCGGCGTCATCTGCAATCCGAAGGAGATGTCGAAGGACGAGCTCGAGCGCATGACGCGCCGGTACGCTTCCGAGATCTCGATCATCATCGGGCCGGAGAAGGACATCCCCGCGCCCGACGTGTACACGGACAGCCAGACGATGGCGTGGATCATGGACACGATCTCGATGAACAAGGGGTTCGCGATGCCCGGGGTCGTGACGGGCAAGCCGCTCGTGATCGGCGGCTCCCTCGGCCGCGACGAAGCGACGTCGCGAGGCATGATGTACGCCACCCGCGAGGCCGGCAAGAAGGTGAAGCTGAACCTGCGAGGCGCGAGCGTCGCGGTCCAAGGGTTCGGGAACGTCGGGTCGCACTACGCCCGTCTGATGCACGACGAGCAAGGCGCGAAGATCGTCGCGGTCTCCGACTCAAAGGGCGGCATCTACAGCGACAAGGGGTTCGACCCGAAGGAGGTCCTCGCGTTCAAGGAGAAGACCGGGAGCGTCGTCGGATTCCCGGGGACGCGGGAGATCACGAACGAGGAACTCATCGAGCTCCCCGTCGACATCGTCGCCCCGTGCGCGCTGGAAGGCATCCTGACGTCGGAGAACGCGCCCCGGATCAAGGGAAAGATCGTCGCGGAAGGGGCGAACGGCCCGACGACGCCCGAGGCGGACGACATCTTGCACAAGCGGGGCATCCTCGTGATCCCGGACATCCTCGCCAACGGCGGCGGCGTGACCGTGTCGTACTTCGAGTGGGTGCAGAACCTGTCCGAATTCTTCTGGACGAAAAAAGACGTCGATGAGAAGCTCGAAGGCATCATGGTGAGCGCCTTCAACCGCGTCTGGGACATGCGAGAGACGAACAAGGTCGACATGCGCCAGGCCGCGTACATGGTCGCGATCGCCCGCGTCGTCGAAGCGTACAAGTGGCGTGGGATTTTCCCCTAGGGGCCCGCGACGAATCGCCGCGGTCACGCCTGCGGGGACGGCATCCGACGGAGCGCGTCGTCCCACCGTAACGGGAGTTCGTGTCCCTTGACGCTCCAGCGGAAGAACGCGGCGTCCCCCATGTACGGCCCAAGCACCTTCATCCCGTCGAGGTGCGGAGCCTTCCCGACGAACGCCGTGAGCGCCGCTTCGTCCTCCCACGCGGAGAGCGTCCAGAATCGATGGCGGAGGAGTTTCGCCCGGAACGTGAACCCGATGAGACCCGGCGTGGACGCGAGCTGACGGGAGACGGCCCTCGACCGACGCATGAGGGTCAGCATCCTGCGATACCCTTTCAGCGGAAGGTACGACAGCAGGACCAGGTACTCCCGCGCCGAATCGGCCCTCCCGACGGACTTCCAGGGGGAATCAACGATCGATCTCACCCCGCCATTGCGGCACCCCATGGTTTCGTCCGGCAAAGGTGTTTCTGAATGCAAGGTGCAGTCGGTTCTCCCATCCTTTGGGGAAGCTTGAAATAGCGTCCGTTTCCTCCTCGCGTCCGCCGTGCCGCTGAACGTCGTCGTGTGCCTCAAGCAGATCCCGAATCCGGACCTGCAATTCCAGATCGCCGCGGACGGGAAGGACATTCGGCGGGACGCGCTGAACTACAAGATCAACGGCGCGGACGAGTACGCCCTCGAGGAAGCGGTGCGGCTCAAGGAGAAGCAAGGCGGCCGGGTGGTCGCCCTCACCGCCGGCCCGAAGCGGACCGAGCAGATGTTGCGCGAAGCGCTGGCGAAGGGGGCCGACGAGGCAGTCCGCGTCCCGATGGACGATGCCGGGTACGACGTCGGAACGGTCGCCCGGATCCTCGCCGCCGCGATCCGCACGATCCCGCACGACCTCGTGCTGACCGGCGTCCAGTCGGACGACCAGGGGAACTCGGCGACGGGCGGCCTGATCGCCGGGCTCCTCGGGATGCCGCATGCGAGCGTCGTCACCCGCGTCGAGGCGAAGGACGGCGGGCTCGTCGTGGCGACGGAGCTCGAAGGCGGACTGCAGCGCGTCTACGCCGTCACCCTCCCCGCCCTCCTGACGATCCAGTTCGGCGCGAACACGCCGCGCTACGCGCCTCTGCCCGCGATCATGAAGGCGGCGCGCCAGCCGATCCGGGAGATCGCGCCCGCGCCTCTCACGCCGCCGTACACCTTTGCAGTCCGCGCCCTGTCACCGCCCGTCGCGAAGGGCCACGCGGAGATGGTGACGGGATCGATTGAAGAGCAGGCGAAGAAGCTCGCGCAGCTCCTGCGGGACAAGGGATTCGTCCGGAGGTGATCCGACGTCGGGGGATATCCTGATCGTCGCCGAGCACCTCGAAGCACGGCTCGCACCGGCGACGTTCGAACTCGTGGCCGCGGGTCGAGCCCTCGCGGCACAGTCCGGCGGCTCCGCCCGGGTCGCCGTCTTCGGCCGAGACGTTCGCGCCCTCGCCGACGCCCTCGCCAAACTCGGGGTGGAGGTCCTCCTGGCGGAGGACCCGGCCCTGGCGGAGTACACGGGCGACGGATACGCGCAGGCGGTGCGGGCCCTGCTCGAGTCCACGAAGCCCCGACTCCTGCTCGTAGCCCATACGGCCCAGGGATACGATCTCGCGCCCGCGGTCGCGGGGGCCCTCGATCTTCCGCTCGTGACCAACGCGGTGGGCCTGCGTCTCGACGGTGATCGACTGGTCGTCACGCGCCGCCTCCTGAACGAG
>WNGQ01021079.1_pt1 | contig 10511 bp, 9 predicted proteins | sample 5407661 | NCBI WGS metagenome assembly WNGQ01 (sample SAMN13153382, study PRJNA577476) | soil metagenome | isolation source: 60 cm soil or saprolite under Garry oak tree replicate 2 | place: USA:California | collected 2016-06-15 | reverse complement strand
GTACTTCATCGTCTCGATCTGGAAGATGAACGTGCCGACGCCGTGCAGCATCGCCTTGCCGTGATAGACTTCCACCGCCATCGGCGATTGCGGTCCATGCGCGACGAAAATGTCGGCGCCGGCATCGATGCATTTGCGGCCATATTCGAGCGCGTAATCGGCGATGTCCTCGATGTCGCTGCGGCGTTTGGCGGCGAGCAAGCTGTCGCCGCCCTGTTCATGGCCGTGGAGGCTTGCGATCACGCGGTCGGCCATGCTGCGCGCATATCTCACCTGCCGGACGTTTTCGCGCAGATCGAGAGCGTTCGGCTCGGTCTTGATCGCGAATTTGTTGCCGAGGCGGAATGTCTTGCCCAGGAAATTATAGGTCTCCGTCATGCCGCTCTTTTCGGGGTCGCCCTGGTTGCTGCGACGTCCGAGCTCGGCCTCCCAGCCGATGCGCTTGCCGATTTCGCGCAATTCGGCGAGCGTCGCGGAATCGACCTCGTAGATTTGCCTGTGGCGGAAGCCGTTGACGCCCGGATGTCCCAAAGTGTCGTAGCGCTGGTCGCCGGCGCGCGCGCTGCCCCTGAACTGGCCGGTCGCCGCCACCAGCGCGATGCGGCCGGTCGCGGTTTCAAGAAAGGCAGGGGCGCGCGCTTCCGCCAGATGGCGGCCTGAGCCCGCATGCACGATGCCGGCCTCGTCGAGGTAGCGCATCGTGTCGAAAATGCCCTTCACCCCGTAGTCGTCCGCATGGCCGCTTCCCGATGCGACCATGTTCACGCCCAGCCATTTAAGGTCCTTCAACAAGAAAGGCTCGGTCGTTACATAGCTGCCGCCCTCATTGCGCTGCTGGTGCGCATCATCGAGATAGGGATGCGCGCAGGACTCGAAATTGGCGAACACCGCGTCGGCAGCATTCAGCAGCTCGCGCATCTGCAGATATTCGGGCTCGCGAAAGACCGAAACAGATCGCGTCATCATGATATCGCCAAGCAGCGCAATCGTCTGCTTCGTGTCGTCAGACATGCGAGCGACTCCTTTTCTGGCCGGCATGGCTGGGGTTAGCCGCGGGGGCCGCTCGCGTCACCCGCCCTGGCGCGCGTCCCGCACCGCAGCCTCGACTCCCGACCACGGCGAGCGGCTCGTGAACCGCGCGCGCAGGAACCTCACCAGCGCGGCCATCTCCGCCTCCGACATCTGCGGACCGAACGCCGGCATGGAGCGGCCAAGCGCGCCTTGCGGCGGCTTGATGCCGCTCCAAATCACGCGAGCCACGCTGTCGGGGAGGGGCGCGTTGACCGAGGTTTCGAGCGCCAGCGGGACGGTTGCGCCGCTGCTGTGATGGCACTGGGCACAGCGCGCCTGGAACACGCGGGCGCCTTCGCCAAGCTCGTTCGGCACCGGCGGCGCGTCCGGATTTCCCCATTCCAGCTTGAGGGCGGCGGTCTTGGCGGCGGCCTCCTCGACCGGCTTCGCCGCGCCGCGTAGCGTCGCGACATAGGCGGCGATCGCGAACACGTCGATCTCGTTCTGCTTGTGCAATGCGTTCACCACCGGCGTCATCGGCCCGGCCGCCATGCCGTGTTGCGCCTGCCAGCCATCCATCAAATAAAGGACGTACTGCGTCTTGGTCCAGGGCTGCTGCGAGAGCGAATCCATGTTGAGTGGCGGCGCGTACCACCCCTCCGCGCTGCCGCCCCCATAGGCCGGGCTCGTCTCCGCGCCCATGAAATTGCGCGGCGTGTGGCAGGCGCCGCAATGCCCGAGCCCCTCGACAAGGTAGGCGCCTTCGTTCCATTCCGCGTCCTTCGACGGATCGGGCTTGAAAGGAGTCTTGTCGAGGAACAGGGCCTTCCAGACATAGAGCGTCGCGCGGATGTTGAACGGGAAGCCGAGCTCGTTGGCGCGCGTCACCTCCTTCACCGGTTCCACGGCGCTCATCAGGTAGGCGTAGATTGCCTCAATATCGTCGTCCTTGACCTTGGTGAAATGGTCATACGGGAAGGCCGGGTAGAGATGATTGCCCTCGCGGTCGACGCCGTCCTTCAAGGCGCGGCGGAACGCGTCCTTGGACCAGGTGCCGATGCCGGTGTCACGGTCCGGGGTGATGTTGGAGGTGTAGATGGTTCCGAACGGCGTCCGCAGCGGGTAATTGCCGGCGAAGGGCGCTCCGTCCTCGCGCGAGTGACATGCCGTGCAGTCGCCAAACCCGGCGAGCACCCGGCCGCGTTCGACCAGCTTCTTGTCGAAGGATGCCGGATCGGGGCGCGCGATCGGCGCCAGCTCCGCCTGGCGCGAGGCAAGGCCGAGCCCGGCGACCACGAGCACCCCCAAGCCCACGGCCATCCACAGAACGGTTCGCCTTCTTTTCATGGACCTTCCCCCGGCCGGCGTACCGGCCGCCCTGGAAGTCGGCTGGGCCGGTCACTTGACCCTTAATATAGGCGCGCCTACCTTCCAACTGGCAAGGACCGCCGGGAACGCCGGTCCCTTGTTGCTTGGTGAGCTGCCTTGTGAAAGGAAACCGCACCGATGGAAATCGCCCTCACAGTCAACGGCAAGTCCCACAAGGTGGATGTCGAGCCCGAGACGCCGCTGCTCTGGGTTTTACGCGACAATATCGGGCTCACTGGCACCAAATACGGTTGCGGCATCGCGCGCTGCGGCGCTTGCACCATCCACGTCGACGGGCAGGCGATGAAGGCGTGCCAGGTCCCAGCTTCGGCCGCCGTTGGCAGGCAGATCATGACGATCGAAGGCCTGTCGCCCGACTCCTCCCACCCGGTCCAGCAGGCCTGGGTCGAGATCGGCGTGCCGCAGTGCGGCTACTGCCAGTCGGGCCAAATCATGGCGGCGGCGGCGCTGCTCGCCAAGCGCAAAAGCCCCTCCGACGCTGAAATCGAGGCGGCGATGGCTGACAATCTTTGCCGTTGCGGCACCTATCTGCGGATCGTGAAGGCGATTCACCGCGCCTCGCAGATCGCGCAAAGCTGAGGGAGGCCGCCATGTCGAACAAGACGCTCACGCGCCGTACCTTCATCCACACCTCGGTCGCAGCCGGCGGCGGAATGCTGCTCGGCTTCCATATCCCGACCGCTCTCGCCGCGAAGATCGAGCCCACGCCGTGGAAGACCCCGACAGGCGGCGTCGAGGTCAACGCCTGGCTCGCCATCGATAGGGACAATACCGTCACCATCCGCATCCCGCACACCGAGATGGGCCAGGGCGGGCTCACCTCTGTGGCGCTGCTGATTGCGGAGGAGCTCGACGTCGAATGGTCGAAGATCCAGACCGTGTTCGCCGACGCCAACCGTCACCTGCGGAACAACAAGGAATACATCGACATGTCGACGCACGGCTCGATGCTCGTGCGTTTTCGTCATCCCCATCTGATGCAAGCCGGCGCCTCGGCGCGCGAGCGCCTGAAGCAGGCGGCCGCCGCAGCCTGGGGCGTCGATCGCTCCCAGGTCGAGGCCAAGCAGGGCGTGCTGCGGGCCGGCAACCGCACCGCAACCTACGGCGAGCTCGCGGAAGCCGCCGCCAAGGTGAAGCTGGACAAGGAGCCCGAGATCAAGCGCGATCCGAGCCAGTGGTGGCTGCTCGGCAAACCCGACATCCAGCGCCTCGACATTCCGAACAAGGTGAACGGCAGCGCGCAATACGCGATCGACACGCGCCTGCCCGGCATGGTCTACGCCGCCGTGAAGGCGAGCCCGGTCCCGTGGGGCAAGCTCAAGAGCTACAATTTCGACGCCATCAGAAGCCGGCCCGGCGTGATCGCCGCGGTGGAGCTCAAGGCAGTCGAGGGCAAGCGCGGCCAGCCGGACATGCAGAACGGCGTCGCCGTGGTGGCGGATACCTGGTACCGCGCCAAGACGGCGCTCGAGCTGATGCCCATCGAATGGGATTTCGGCGCCAGCGCGCGCGACAGCTCGGCCGCTTATTTCGAGCAGGGCCACAAGCTGCTCGACCAGAAGGGGCTGATGACCAAGGAGGAGCCGAAGGCGCTCGAGGTCATCGCCGCGTCCAAGAAGGTGGTGACCGCGGACTATGAGCGGCCGTTCGAGACCCATGCCCGTATGGAGCCGATCAACGCCACCGTCCACGTTCAGGACGACCGCGTCGATGTTTGGTCGCCGACCCAGGACCAATCCGTCGCGCTCCTGCTCGTCGCCGAGCAGACCGGCCGCGACGTGAAGGACGTCTATGGGCACACCATGTTCCTCGGCGGGGGGTTCGGCGGCAACGGCGCCGGCGGCACCGGGGTGACGCGGCAGGCGGCCGAGATCTCCAAGCAGCTCAAGAAGCCCGTGAAAGTGTTGTGGACCCGCGAGGAGGACCTGGCGCAGGACAAGCAGCGGCCGCTCGCCGTTGCGCGGCTGAGCGCCTCGCTCGGCGCGGACGGGCTGCCGGAGGCGCTGGTGACCCGCGCGGTGTGGTTCTCCCAGGATGGGATGAACCAGATCGGCGGCGCCATCGCGGATTACGGCATCTCCAGCATGCCTTACAAGGTCCCGCTGCGGCATCATGAGCGGCACAACGCCAAGACCCACGTGCCGTCCTCGACGCATCGTGCGCCGGGCGCCAACCAGCTCGGCTTCATGGCCGAATCCTTCGTCGACGAGATGGCGATCGCGGGCGGGTGGGACCCGCTCGACTGGCGCATCAAGATGACCGAGGGCATGGACGACTGGCAGCGCGTGCTCAAGACCCTGAAGGAGAAGGCCGCCTTCCGCACCGATCTGCCGAAGGGACAGGGCATGGGCGTCGCGGCCGTGGAATCGCACGGCACCATCGCGGCCACCTGCGCCACGGTGAACGTCAGCCGCCGTGGCCGGCTCGAGATCGTGAAAGTCGTCGTCGTGCTGGACCCCGGCCACTGCATCAACCCGAACGGCGCGACCGAGCAGGCCGAAGGCTCCGTGTGCTGGGGGATGTCGCACGCCTGGATGGGCGGGCACGAGCTCCAGGAGGGCCGCTTCGTCACCACCAATTTCGACAGCTACAACCTTTTGCGCATCGACCAGATGCCGGAGGTCGAGGTTCACTTCGCGCTGTCGGGCGGCAAGAAGTGGGGCGGCCTCGGCGAGCCGGCGGGTCCGCCGGTCCCGCCCGCAGTCGCCAACGCGATCTGGTACGCGACCGGCAAGCGCATCCGCTCGACCCCATTCCGGATGCACGATTTGAGCTGGGCGTAGGCGCTAAGCGATCCGGCCGTGGCAATGCTTGTATTTCTGGCCGGAGCCGCACGGGCAAGGCTCGTTGCGTCCTGCCGTGCCCAGGCCTGAGGGAGCATCGGGGCGCTCGACGGGGCGCGCGGTGGATCCAACGGCGGCGCTGAGGGGCGGTGGCGGGGCCGATTGGGCAAGCAGCTCGGCCGCCATTTGGGCGACCTTCGGATCAAGCTGATACATGTGCTGATACCGAATCATCTGCTTGGCGATCAGATGAAGACGCGCCTCGAACGACAGCATATGAAGCGGGTCCATCAGAGGAGCGTTGAATGGGGGCACGTCCGCGCGCTGGAGCTCCAACGATATGCTGACACGGGATTCCGTCGCCCACGGCGAGGTCTTGCTGCCCCAGTGATAAAGCGCCTGGTTCCACATGAAGAAATCGCCCGGATTGCCGGGCAGCGCGCGGATGCTCTGAGGCTCGAATTTCATGGCGGCCTCGTCCGCCTTGGCATAGGTCGGATCGTGCTGCGCCGGCACCACATACATGCAGCCGTTCAGCGGCGTGGCGGGCGAGAAGGGTATCCACGTCGTGAGGGATTTCGGCGTGCCGTCCTCGAACAGCGCGGGATCGACGTTCCAGATCCAGAAATTCGGCAACAGGCAATACTTGCCGCCGAGCAAGGCGGCGTAAAGAGGGTGCAACTTGAAAAACGGATACCAGAATTCGTCGTAGAGAAAGGCGAACAGCGGAGACAGGCTCGCAGCGGACAAGGACCGGACGGTCTCGGCCATCAATTTGGCATCCAGGCCCCAGTCGGCGGATCCCTGCAAATATCCCTCATGCCGAAACTGAGCCGTCAAGCCTTCATGCTCGGCCGGGGATAATTCAACATATGCGACGTCCTCGAAAAGAGAGCGGTCCTCGATATGAAGCCCCGGAGCAAACGAGCGCCAAAACTCTCGCTTGCTGAATTGGTCGGCTTCCATGACCGATGGTCCCCGATCGTCGATCGTCAAAAAACAGCTCTGGAAATTCTCCACCCGACCGTCGATATTACAGAATCGCGGCGGCAATTCCCCAGCTCGACCAAGCTTCAAAATAAGGCTACGGACCGCGCTCGCCGGACAAGCAAAATTCTCGTAACCAATGCGGAATGATCTTGTAAAAAAATAACAGGCCCGCGTCGGGCATTGCGATGCTCCTGATCCAATAGTGGTCGCCAAAGCAAGGTTTGAAGCCTCAACATGCTGATCATCGATAACGAGCTGGTCGCGAGATTGCTGACCATGGAGGACTGCATTCGCGTGCAGGAAGAAGCATTCAGGAAGCTGCCGACCGGAGAAGCGATCCACCGGCCGCGCATCGACATGTATTTTCCCTGCGAACGCGAGGACGGCTACTTCCGCTGGGGCACCATGGAGGGCGCCAGTGACGGCTATTTCGCCATCCGCATGAAATCCGACGTCGTCACCTGGCCGAGAGGCGCGGACGGCAACTGGACCGAGGAAAAATACTGCCGCGAGCCCGGCAGCTATTGCGGCATCATCTTCCTCGTTTCCACGCGCAATGCCGAGCCGCTCGCTTTCATCAATGATGGGGTGCTCCAGCACATGCGGGTCGGCGGCGGAGCCGGCATCGGCGTCAAATACCTGGCACGCGAGGATTCGCATGTGGTCGGCATGCTCGGCTCGGGCGGCATGGCGCGCACGTTCCTGCAAGCGTTCAAATGCGCTCGCGACGTTCGCTTGTGCAAGGTCTACAGCCCGACGCCCGCGCACCGCGAGGCGTTCGCGCAGGAAATGTCGAAACGCCTCGACATCGAGGTGCGCGCCGTCGACGATCCGCGCGAAGCCGTGCGCGGCGCGGACATCCTGTCCTCGTGCACCGACAGCATGCAGCCGGTCTACGATGCAGACTGGATCGAGAACGGCATGCACGTGACTAATCTCGGCCGGCGCGAGATGCCGGACGCCGCCATCAACAGGTTCGACCTGGTGGTGCGGCAGGGAACCGCGGGCCTGCAGATGAAGCAGAGCGAGCGATTCCAGGCGGAGCGCGGTCTGTCGCCGGCCGCCTTCATCGGCGGCAGCGTCGAGGACATGAAACGCATCCCGGAGCGGAACCCGCAACCCGGCTTCGGGGGCGACAGCCCCGAATTCACGGATCGCGGCAAAGGCGGCGACAAGCCTGAGTTCGCCGATCTGGTGACCGGCAAATGCAAGGGACGCACCAGCCGCGACCAGATCAGCTTCTATCGGAACGTCGGCAATCAGGGACTGCAGTTCTCGGCGGTCGGCGGCTTCGTCTACGCGCAGGCGGTGAAGGCCGGCATGGGCCGCAAAATTCCGACCGAGTGGTTTCTGCAGAACATTCGCGATTAGGCCGCGCACCCCTGGGCAGGACCTCGATGCATCTTCTCAGCCGCGCCTTCAGCGCCATTTCGGCAGGCTTTTTGCTTCTCCCGGCCGCAGGGGTTGCGGTCGCGCAGGCACCGGCCGAATTCTTCAAGGGCAAGCACGTCAATCTGCTGATCGGGTTCGGGGTGGGCGGCGACGACGACCTGTGGGGCCGTGTCATCGCCAAGCACATGGGCCGCCATATTCCGGGCCGCCCGATCGTGCTGCCGCAGAACGTGACCGGCGCCGCCGGTCTGTTGGTGGCCAATCGGCTCTACAACACGGCGCCGAAGGATGGCACCGTCATCGGCATCATCAACCGCGGCATTCCATTCGAACCCTTGCTCGGCGGTCAAGGCGCTCAGTTCGACGCCCTCAAGATGGGCTGGATCGGCAGTCCCAATCGCGACACCACGGTCTGCGCGGCGCGCAAGGACGCGGCGGTCCAGACCATGCAGGATCTGCTCAGCCGGGAGCTGGCGGTCGGCGCCACCGGCTCGGGCGCCGATACGACGACCTATCCGGAATTCCTTTCAGCGATCGCGGGCATGAAATTCAAGGTGGTTCGCGGCTATCAGGGATCGCATGAAATTCAGCTTGCCATGGAGCGCAATGAGATTCAGGGCATCTGCCTCGCCTATGATTCGCTTGCGCGCGGCGCTTTGTTCCGCGCCAGCCGGCTCAATGTTCTCCTGCAGGCCGCGCTCGATCCCGACCCGCGTCTCAAGGGCGTGCCTTCCGGGCTCGACTTCGCGCTTTCGGACGATGAGCGCCAAGCCTCGGAGCTGTTTTTTGCGCGCGCCAGGATCGGCCGACCCTTCGTGGCGCCGCCGAGATTGCCGGCAGGCCGGCTCCTGGCGCTGCAGCAGGCCTTCGACGCGACGCTGCGCGATCCCGCCTTCCTGGCGGACGCCAAAACCCAGAAGCTCAACGTCGATCCCCTGACCGGCGAGCAGCTGGCCGAAATCGTCGCGAAAGCCTACGAGGCGGCGCCATCGATCGTGAAGCGAACCATGCGGGCCATGGGGCGAACGAGCTGACGACCCCGGCCCGGGATCGGATGAAAGTCAGGGCTTTCGCGCGACCGGATGGCCCGCTCCGGCTCGCGTTCAGCCGACGACGAGCGCGGCATGCTCGCTCTGTCCTTCGCTCAGGCCGCGGGCTTTCATCCAGTCATAGGCGCGGCCGAACAGCGCCGGATCATAATAGTCGACATGCTTGTAGCGGACGAAGGCCCTGAGCAGCTCATGCGGAGCGAGCGCGCCCTTGGCATGGGCGGCGACATGGTGCGCATATTTGTAGAAGTCGGCATTGATCAGATCGACCGCCATGTTCTCGGCGTCGTAATAAGCCTTGCGCCCGTCGGCTGTGAGATCGGACGAGATGACCTCGCCGCCGCGATAGAACGAGGCCGCGACGATATGCGCGCCCTCCTTGAGACCAAGACTGACGAAGGGCTCCATCACCGTGATCGCCCGGTAGCTGCCGTCCTTCAGCCCGGCCCAGCGCATTTGCGGGAGACCGCCGGGCTCGATCTTGACATGCTCGGGACCGATGGCGCTTTCGAGCATCTGCAGCGTCGTGTAGTGGGAGCCGGTGAGCTCCTGGACCACGATCGGAACATCCGCCATGTCGCGCGGAACCTGCAGGGTATCGTCGAACGTCAGGATGGCCTGGGCGGCGACCGCCGCCCGCAGCGCCGCGATGTTGCCGACGCGTTTTCCGCGTTCCAGCCGGTCGATGCTGGCCCATTCGCAGACATTGTAGCTGTCGGCCGAGCCGCAATCGAAATGCTGCTCCTTGAGCCGGGACATGATCGGGCCCTGCGCGCTGTCCCGCTCACGGTCCGCATAGGTGGCGGAGAAACGCACATCGAGGCCGGCCTTGGCGAACAGCCCTTCCTCGATGGATTATTGGGCGCGATCTTGACGACGGGCGGTTCTTGAGCCGACGGCATCTTCTTTCTCCTCTAATGCACTGTCCGCTTGAGGTCGGCGTAGATTTCCTCCACCAGCTGGTCGGGACGGATCGGCCCATTGGCCCAGCGCGCATCGAAGTCCTTGGTCGGCTTCGCCGCGATGGCTTGCTCAAGCGTCTTCCCGTCCCTGATCAGCCTGGTGATCCGGTCGCGCAGCGTCACCATCACCTGGCGGTATTCGACGAGATCCCTCTTGGTCCCGACCGGTCCGCGCCCCGGAACCACCTTCACCAAGTCGTCGAGCGTGTGCAAGAGCTTATCATAAGCCGCGATCATTCCATCGAGGCTGCCGCCACGGAGATCGACGCGGGTATAATCGGTGTTGTTGAAGAGGTCGGCCGCGAACAACACATCGGCCCTGCGGAAGAGCACGACCACATCGCCGTCAGTGTGTCCATTCGGGAAATGCATCAATTCGACATCGTCGCCATTGACGAACAGGCTGAGCGAATCCTTGAAGGTGACCGTGGGCCAAAAGCCGGCCGGGAAGGCGCGCTGCGCGGCCCCGGTGAGCGGGTTGACCTGCTTCGTCATCAGGCGCGTTCGGGTGTTTTCCTGGGCAATGATGACGGCGCCCTCTTTGGCGAAAGTGGCATTCGCGCCGACGTGATCGAAATGCCAGTGGGAATCGATGACGTAGCGCACCGGCTTATCGCTGATCTGGGCGATGCGGGCGATCAGTCGCGGCACGGCGGGCTCGTCCTGGGCATCGACGAGGAGCAGACCGTCCTCGCCGACCGAGACCCCGACATTGAGCCCCATATTTCCCCAATTGTTCCCCCAGGTCACATTGTAGATGCCGGGAGCGACCTGCACGGTATGGTCGTCCGCTCCGGCCGGAGCCTGCGCGGCCGAAGGCGCCGCCACCGAAATCAGCGCCGCGCACAAACAAGCGACGTGTTTCATCATTTCTCGACCCGGGTTTCAAGTCTCGGACAGACCAAAGGCTAATTGCTCCCTCCTGGCCTTGGCAA
>WNGQ01013786.1_pt1 | contig 10511 bp, 12 predicted proteins | sample 5407661 | NCBI WGS metagenome assembly WNGQ01 (sample SAMN13153382, study PRJNA577476) | soil metagenome | isolation source: 60 cm soil or saprolite under Garry oak tree replicate 2 | place: USA:California | collected 2016-06-15 | reverse complement strand
GAGCCCATGATGCTCGGCAATGCTGCGCAGGGCGTGATAGATGTGCGGGAGATGATTGACGGCCACGTCGCGGATGAAGGCGCGTTCGATGGCGGCGTTGCGCAAACGCCGATGCAGCCAGCGAAAGAAAACACAGAGCTGCGTGACGAGCGTAAAGGCAACGATCAGCCAATAAGGATTCATGCGCGTGGCCCGCAAACGAGTTTTGCTTCGCGCCCTTGAAAGGGAGAGCGGATCCAAGTAACGATACAGGACATGCCCATTACAGAAGATCAGGTGAGAAATATTTTTGCCGCGTTGCCGTCAGGCCAGCCCGAAAAGTTTTTGAACACGTGGCCGATAACGTGAACTGGCGCGTCGTTTCTTAAAAGGGGGCACGCATCCGCTGGGCGGCACCGCCGGTTGAAGGCGCCGGCGGCGATGTGCTAGCTTCGCGGCATGCGATATGCGTTGATTTCGGCGCTGGCGCTCTGCGCGCTCGCCGCGCAGGCCCTGCCGCAAGCAACGGCACAGCGCAAAATCCCCTGCAAGACGCCAGAAATCGCCGCGTCCTGCTATTGGACTCATGGCCGTCTCAATTTCGCCAATGGCGCTCCGTCATATCGGATTTGGAAAATCGGCACGAAGCGTATCTTAGGCGTCTACAGTGGGCCATCGAGGTACCCTCCACGGACGGACAAGGACAGCGAACTGCCTGAATTCCCAGCGGAAATTGATAAAGTTTTCAGGCCACCCAACAACACCGTCTACGCGGATTTTGAAATCTGCCCGCTGGAGCCGGAGCGAAAAGGTGAGATGCAGGCTGTCTGTATCGAGTCGGCCAAAAATGTCGTCGTAGAAGGGCTTAAATCAGCACACCGGTAATGGTTCCTTAAAGCATCCGCCTACTTATCCCAATAGGTGTTTAGCCACGCAGTGCGGGACGGCACTCGCTTATTGGGAAACGAATTATTGTAAGGACCGGATTGGGTACTGATCGGCACTCCCTGCGGCCTACCGTTGGGAAATTCTGCATGTTTCTTCCTCACAGAGTGGCGCTCTGGAATCGAACCGAAAGAGTGATCGGTTGAGCTGGCGGCCAAGGATGTGCTAGCGTTCGCGGCATGCGATACGCGCTGATTGCGGCGCTGGCCTTTTGCGCTGTCGCGGCACAGGCCATCCCGCAGGCAACGCCGAAGCGCAAAATCCCCTGCAAGACACCAGAGAACGCCGCCTCCTGTTACTGGACCCACGGCCGCCTGGGCGTATATAACGGCAATCCGTCGCTCCGAGTGTGGAGGATTGGCACCACTAAAATTGTGGGAATCCACAGTGGTCCCGGCGCTCAGCGCCGCGATCCGGAAGATGGTGAACACCCCGAGTTCCCGCCCAATATCGAAAGATTAATGGATGGAATGGTCAATGGTCACCGCATCTTCGCGGACTTCGAGATCTGCCCATTTGCGCCGGAGGTCCGAGGAGAAATGCAATTCGGCTGCATCGAATCCGCGAAGAATATCGTTGTGGAGAAGTAGGTCCTCGGCACTGCTAATCCTCATAGGTATTGAGCCATACGACGGAGGACGGTGTGTCCCCTCTGGTATAAGAATTATTGTAAGGGCCCGAATGTGTTTTTATCCGCTTGCCGGGTCCGGTCATGCCCTTAGGCTTCCAGTTATACTGCCCCGGATCGACGCGGGCGTTAAGGTGGAGCGCGCCACTGGTCGGATCTTTCCACCCGAGAAATGCCTCTCGGGCCGCCTTCATGGAGGATTGATAGGCCGCTAATGTGGCCGGGTCGCGTAATTCCCGGTCCGAAGGCTCGATGGGCAAAGCAGTGCTAGCATGCTTCTGCCGATCAAAGCCCCATTTCTGATCGCCATTCATGATGACCCAGGCCATTTTCTCGCGGGCGGCATCAAGCGGCTCGTTTGAATCCTGACCATCTGAGTAAGACTTGGTTTCCTGAAATATCCGCAGTCCCACATCGTGGACTGAACCCAAAGGATCGCTAACGTGGCCCTGCTCGACGGATTTCTCCCAGGCTCTTTGATCCACGGGCGGCGGCTGCGGCGCTGGCGGAGGGGGCACCTGTTTTCGCGATAAGCCGGCAATGAGGTCGTCCCACCACGACGTATCATCAGGCCCGTTGGGTCTCTGGAGAGTGCTCCTCTAAACGCCATATCCTGCGCTCGCGTTGCTGCGCACGGCGCATGGATTGAAAATGCCGCGGGCGGTGTGCTAGTTTCGCGGCATGCGCTACGCGTTGATTTCGGCCCTGGCGCTGTGCGCGCTGGCGGCGCAGGCCCTTCCACAGGCAACGGCGAAGCGCAAAATTCCCTGCAAGACGCTGGGGAACGCATCATCTTGTTACTGGACTCGGGGCCGCCTTGCTGTATACAACGGCAGGCCGCCGCTACGCTTGTGGAAGATTGGCACGAAACGCGTACTCGCCATTTACAGTGGGCCCTCCATCAAGCGCGGCGATGAACAGGATATGATGAACCCCGAATTGCCGCCGAATGTAGAGAAGGCCTTCACATCGTCAGACGACCAAATCTTCGGTGACTTTGAGATTTGTCCCCTCGATGCCGATCGTCCCGGCGAAATGCAAGCCGCCTGCATCGAATCAGCGAAGAGGATATTCGTCCAGAAGTTAACCCTTCCATCTCGCTAGCGCGATATCGGGCGCCCAACTCGTAACGCTCATTCGTATGTATTGAGGTAGACGTTGTGCGAGGGCACGTCACGGTTGACAAAAGAATTGTTATAAGGCCCAGCACGAGTCTTGATGCCATAGCCCGGCGGGTTATACGGTTTGGGCAAGAAGTTTTCTTGAGTGGGAGTGGTTGGAAAGTACATGTGGATGCCGCCGTTGGTGGGGTCCGTGGGACTCAGATATGCCCTTCGGGCAGCCCTCATTGAGGATTCGTAGGCTGCCCGAACAGCCGGGTTTCGGAGCTCCTCGTCTGAAGGCTCGATGGCTCCTGCAGTTCTGGGTCGGGCATATCCCTGTTTTAGATCCCCATTGATTACAGCGTGCGCCAGTTCTTCGCGGGCGACATCGAGTGAACGACTTGGTTTCCTGGAAGACGATAAGCCCGACGTCGTGATTGGTTAAGGTTCGGTTGCGGCTCTGATCAACGGATTGTTCGAGGGCATCCTGGTTGACTCCAGGTGCTTGCGGCGCGGGCGGAGGCGGCACCTGGTTTCGGGATGATCCGCCAATGAGTTCGTCCCACCAGGAAGTATCGTCCTGGGTGCTTTGGCTCTGGCTTTGCGGTCTACCGCCCTGCAGTGGATCTGGCGATACGCGCTGCGGCTGACTGAAGTAGTTGATCGCATGATTGACCCAGGACTCGTCGCCATCGGTGGCATTCACCGGGCGGGTGCCAGCGAACGCCTCGGCTAGGCGCGCACGCTCCAGGGCTCGGCCGTAGCCCGGATTCATGTAATACCGGCCATTGATCATCGACATAAATCGCTCCCATTTTGACAATTCCGTATTCGGCTGCGAATCAAGGCAGGCGCTTCAGACCGTACCCGGGAAGTACGGCACCCAGGAAGCCGCCAAAGGCCTGTCCTAAGGTCGAGCCGAAGCCGGGAGCGTTCGCGAGCGCCGTGCGCGTATTCAGGAGCTGGCTGGGGATTCCCAGAGTGCGCCCGAGCAGCGAAGTATTCACGCCGTAAAGTCCCGAGAGCCCTTGCAGCGCCGCGAGCTGATCCTGCCTGGCCTGATTGGCGAAGCCAAACTGATTTTGTTGGGCGACGGAAGCCGTCTGCCGTCCCTGCTCGCGCGCCAGCTCGTCGAGCAGATCGCCGTACCCGGCGGAATTGCGCGTACGCCCCATACGATTGGCCGCGCTCTGCGCCAGCGCGCCGAAAGCGCTCGACAGCGCGCCCATGGATTGATTCGTGATAGCGGATTGCTGCGCCGGCGTATAGCCGGGATTTGCCAGCAAAGATTGGTAGCCGCCCGCCGCCGTATTGGAAAGCGACTGGCCCTGGTTGTAGAGCGCCCGATTCATGGCGTTCTGACTGGCAAGTTGCTGATCGGTCATCTGCATCGTTTGCGTTTGCGCACCGCGTCCCATGGAGCACCTCACGAGAAAACGAGTCTAGAGTTCCAAGTTGAAAGTTAAGAGTTCAACGCCTGAGGTTCACAGCAGGAAAAGCTAATTCGGAGCTGAGTCTCGAAGGTTCAAACCGGAAAAGGTGCCGGCAGGATGCCGGCGCTACGAAAAGAAGCCAGAGGTTCGCGCCCTGTCTTCAGCCGCGGGCCCTTCGACTCGCTTCGCGCTCCTCAGGGCAAGCCGGCGGCGAGCTCGACGGGTTTGCCGTGGGGTGTGCGGCGATAGGCTTCCGCCCAGGCTTCCTTGCGCGCGACAAGCGCGGCCGGATCGGTCAAACCTTTTTCCGCTACCAGGCGCTCGAGAGTGGCGAGCCAGTGATCATAGTAGCGCGAGCCATCGTCGGGCTCACCGCGATCGGCTGCCGCTTTGAGTTCGGCGGCCAGCGCGGCGGCCCATTCTTTCCACGTGAAATGACCTTGTTCGGAAAGCCTCACGGCCAGAGCAAAGGCTTGCGCCTGCCAGGGTTCGGCAAACACGGGGCCGCCCTCGTCGCGGGGCAGGCGCGGCAATCCGGCGATTCGCTCTGCGGCGGCTGTGGGATCAGGCTGGCTCAAGGTGATCGTCCCAAAGATTGACGTAGACGGCATCGCGTGGCGCGGCCGCGTCGCCCCAAAGCTCGCGGGCGGCAAAACGCACGGAGTAGAGGTGCTGGGGCTTCTCGCCCAGGAAATGCGCGTTGGTGTCGGGAAAGACAAAGACGCCGTGGTCGCGCTCCACCGTGCCGAGTTTGCCGCGTGCGTAGCGGGGCAGGCGCGTGTGCCCGATTGGATTGATGTTGCGAGCGCGAACACGCTGACGCGCTTTGAAGCGCGCGGCTACGGGCACGTCCCGGTCGACGGATTTGCCCTGGGCGAGCATCTGGGGCACCGTCTCCGCCGTGACCGGCGGGGTAGCTTTCGGCGAACCCGCCGCGGGCCTGCCGCTTTCGATTTCGGCTGGCGTAACCAATTCTCTTTTCACCAGAAGTCCGGTGACGTAGGCGAGCCATCTTTCGTAGTAGCTCATGCGCAAGTACTCGGCCGGCGGGATGATCTCCTGCTCGTACCGCGTCGCGTCTATATTCCACTTGCGCCAGGCAAACATGGCCTGCGCCAGCGCGAAAACCCGGCCTTCCCACGGCGCGTGGAAAACGGGTTCGTTATTTTCGCGCTGCACCGGACCCATGTCTTGCATGCCGCCCATGTCGTGAACGCCATTCATGCGCGGACTCCCGGATTCGCCAGCGTCACCTTGGCCACTCCGATCATGGCGTCGCGGGTCACCAGCGCGGCAAGCTCTTCTTCCTTCAATTTCTCGCTGCCGGCGGGCCGTTCAGGAAGCACCAGATAGCGCAGCTCCGCAGTGCTGTCATGGACGTGGATCTCCACGTCTTCGGGCAGCTCCAATCCAAATTCGCGCAGCACGCCGCGCGGATCGATGACGGCCCGAGAACGATACGCGGCGGACTTATACCAGACCGGCGGCAAACCCAAAACCGCCCAGGGGTAACAGGAGCACAACGTGCACACGATCAGGTTATGAACCTGCGGCGTATTTTCCACCACGACGAGGTAATCGCCGCCCCAGCCTCTAAAACCGAACTCCGCTATGGCCGCAGTGCCGTTGGCGAGCAAACGCTTTTTGTACGCGGGATCCACCCAGGCTCGGGCCACCACTTGCGCGCCGTTGCGCGGCCCAATTTTACGTTCGTAGGCGTCGATCAGCGTATCGAGCGCGGCGGGATCGACCAGGCCCTTTTCCACCAGCAGCGATTCCAGCGATTTGACCCGCAGCGCAGGGTCGGAAGGAACCACGGAATGATCGTGCTCGTGTTCGGGCTCTTGCGCGTGAGCAAGATCATGCATGGCTGCGGCCGCCGCCCCGGCATTCGCTATGAAGTCGCGTCGAGACGTTTTCATCGGAGGCACCTCTCGGCGGTGCGGCCATTATAGCAAACCCGCTAGCCTCATCTCTGCCCCGAAAATTCGAGTAGTGGGCTCTTTTCGGTTTGGCTTAAAAAGCTAACGAAAAAATCTGTGGCTCGCCATTGTAGATAAAAATGCAACGGCTGAGTACATCGCGTCCGATCAAAGCGTGGATCCCCTGTTTCAGAAATAATTCACATGCGGCTACCCTTAGGTTAGCCATCGAGAGAGGGGGATCGTTTGGTCCCGCGTAAAGAGCAAAGTCTATGTCGTAAGTTTCCGTGGTGTGTACGTTTTGCCCAGTACTCGGCGTGACGATATCAATTGTCCCTGTAGGCGTAAGTCCTAGTTCCTGAAGAACTGATGGTTCGACGGAGGTAAAACTAGCTCCAGTATCTATGAGAGCCCGAATGGCTTTGCCTCCAGGTATAGCTAACCCTTGTGCTTGAAGGGCCGTCCGCCGTCCCTCGCTGACCTGTACGAGCGCATTGACGATGGGACCGCCGGGGTCGATGTTCAATGTAAAATGCGGCACCGACTAGGAGGCTTTACGGACCGCACTAATCGGCCGTGTAAAGTGGAAGACTGGTTCGACAGTTAGAATTTGCTTGACGAGAAAAGGGGTAAGCCCAAAGCGTTTGTAACCCTCTTTGAGCGCATCATCATACGAGGAGAACGTGTCTACCACGTTTTCCCCCTGAATCAGGACATACTTCCCCTCATGAGCCTTGAGTTCTGGAAGCTTGCTCCTATAGGTTTCTAGCTCTTTTTCGAGGGCCATTTTTGCACCAGATGTCGTCATAATCTAATACCTCAGATGCACGAAGGGGACGCGGGGATAATACATGCGGGGTTCCAATAACGCAATAATCTTCGCAATACACCTGCCTTCCTGCCACGCCTAGCCAAATTATAGCAGACTACGCCGCTATCTGGGCCTTCTCTACCGAAATTCGTCACTCGCACACCAAAGTTGCATTTGCCTCGGGCGATTCAGGTGGTAGAATCCCGCCCGGCCCTTCCCCAGCGAGTCCGATGCGCGCTCAATTAGCCATCACCTACGTGGTGCAAAAAGGCAAGGAAGCCGGCGTCCTGCTCGTGCCGCATCGCTATCGCGACGGCAAATTCCTCGTCAGCAAATGCAAGCAGGGGCCGCATTTTCGCGTGGGCTCGACCGAGGAGTTGCTGAGCCACATGGTCAGCGGCCACTATATCCGCATGAGCAATCCCGAAACCCGCCACCATCGCACGCCGCGCTTGATCCGTCCCCAATCGATCCGCGTCGAATGGGTTTCCTAGCGCGGCTGGGAAAGCCTCGCTGTCATCGGAAGAACTCGTGCTGTCATTCCGAGGAAGCCAGGTCCGCGTCCATAGCGGACCAGGAGACGAGGAATCTGCTGTTTTTGTCGGCAAAAAGGCAGATCCCTCACTCCGTTCGGGATGACAGCGGAAACTCACAGCATAAGTCCTACACCAACCGCGTGTAGCAGCTCCACGGATCGCGGTGCCAGCCGAGCGAGCCGAGGCGCCGGCCGAACGCGTGCGCCACGCGCGGCGGCAAAAACGCCTGCACGTCGGCGAGGCCCCGCGCCGCAGCCTCTTGCCGCACGGCTTCATGCAGCGCCAGCAGCCAGCGCCAGCGCTGGCGAGGCGAGCCTTCGTCGGGATCGGCGAGCAGATAGGCCTCCGCGGTGAGCCGCAGAAATGCGGCCATGCGCGGCCGGCCTTCTTCTTCCACGACGCTGCGAACCAGAAACAGCGGATCGCCGAGATCGGGCAAGGCGTAACCGAATCCCTGCGCCGCGTGCATCGCGCGCAGCGCTTCGAGATCGGCGCCGGTGTACGCGCGTACTCGCATCAATTGATTGTGAGCAGCCGCCTGGAAGCAGCCTAAAGCTGGTTTGCTCTTGTGGCGGCCGCCTTTAGGCAGCCGTGATTTTCTCCTGCCGCCCTAAAGGGCGCCGCTACAAACCAACTTCAAATCACCGATCGCAACAAGCTCTGGGGCGGCTATACCGTTGTGGCGTTCGTCACCAGCGTGAGCGCGGTGCCGAATCCGCTGCCGCCCTGCTGCCCGGTAGCGGTTCCGCTGCCGGAAGAAGGCTGCAGCGTCGGACCAGCAGATCCGCCGCCCGCCACCGCGGTGGGTGGCGAGCCAAACGTGACCGGCGCCGAGGGCGCCGAGCCGATGTATTGGCTATAGCCCCGCCAGTAAAGTGTGAGGTTGCCGAGCGAAACCCTCAGGTTGCGCGACGACCCCATGAACCACACGCGCGGCGCGGTGAAGTTCGGCGAAACATCCGATTCCGCGAAATAATAAATCCCGCGATGCACGGCGGAATTATCGGTGATGGCGATATCGAAAATTCCGTTCGCCGCCAAGGCTGAGATGCCACCGATCCGATCGGGCTGCGCGATCGAACCTGACGGATCGACGCCGGTGGCGCGCCCGAGCGCATTGATCGCACTCACAATCTGTCGCAGCGATTCGTAGACGTACGGATCGCGCGCCTTCACCTGCGCCAGTTGCGCAATATTCAGCATGCTAATTTCCGCCGCGGATCGGAGACTTTGTTGACGCGCGAAAGCTCTTGATGTCCATGACTTTCGCGCGGGTAATCAATTTCCACCTCTCACCGGGCTCCAAGGATCGGGCGCGAGCGAAGCCACTAGCCGCGAAAGCCGGAACCACGACCCGGCCTGGTTCGTGCCCACCTGAAACGCGGCGCGTTCGGCAAGCAGGTTGATGGACAACTCGAGGTCCTTGCTCCCGGGCGAGCTGAGCCCGAGCGACGGCAGCGCCGCGGGGAATCCCTCGTTGTCGGCGAAAGAAGTCAGATTCAAATTCCCTGCCCCTTCGGCGTAGCAGGTCACATAAGAGAAAAGCTTGCGATGTGCGCGCACGCCGAGTTCGCCTTCCTGGTCCGCGCTGGGGAAGAAATACGTCGTGTAGTAACCGGCGATGGCTGCGCCGTCGTCGGAAAACTGCGTATCGCTGAGCTGATAAATTTTTCCAGTGCCCGTGCCATTGCCGATAAAGAACTGCGCCGTGCCGTCGCTGCGTTCGATAAGCGCGGCGGAATTGGCCGTGATCTTCCAGGGCGCCCACTTGCGCGCGCGGCTGACGGAGATCATGCGCCCCGTCATGGAACTTGTGTGCACCGAAGCGTAGGTCGCGATGTCCGCAGCCGTGGAGAGACTGCGATAATCGAGCACGAGCACGCGATTCGGCTGCGTGGCCGGCGCGAGGGGCACGCCCACCAGAATGCGCTTGGCGCGCGTATCCACGCGCACCCAGAGCGTATAGCCGTATTGCCAGTTGATGGTGTCCCAGAGCGGCTGAATCTCCTGTGATATTTTCACCGGCTCGCCGCCGTCGAAGATAAACAGGCCCGCACGATCGGCGATCACGGCCCAATCTTCGCCGGTATCCACGCCATCCACCGAAGGCGTCCCCACGCCATTGGAGACTTCGCTGAGCGTCCAATCGGCGGGCTCGTTGACGCCGTCATCGCGCGTGGAATAGATGGAGTGCTCCTTCACGAAATAGAGCTGATCGCGCAGGACGAACGCGGCCCGCACCGCCTGGCCGTTATTTTCCGCGACGGAGAGCAGGCCGTCGACGCCGTCGTAGCTTTCGGGGTCTTCGGCGCGGCTGGCGCGCCCGATACTGGCGTTATAGGGCTGCGCCGTGGGATAAATTTCGATATTGTCGAAGGTGACGCCGCAATTGTTGTTGAGGCCATCGGCATAAACGCGCAGCAGCACATCCGGCGGTGCCGGCGAAACAATCCCGCTGGTAAGCACGCCCGTGAATTCCTGAAATTTGGTGGTCAGTGAGGTGGCCGCGACGTCGAAGCCCACGTCGATGCTCTGCGAAGCGCTGTAGAGATGCACGTGCAGATTGCCCGAAGTGGGCGGCGAACTCGCCGGATCGTTTATCGCGCGCAGGCGCGCGGAATAGCCCGTATTCGGCTGAATGATGGGCACGCCATTGGAGTCGACGTAGGCGCTCTGCGTGATCATGCCCTTGTCGTTGGCCACGTTATCGCCAACGATCTCCCACGCGCCGCCCCAGAGCGCGCTGAAGGCGCTGCCTCCCGCGCCGCCGTAAGTATTGTCGGAAGTCCATCCGAGCGGCGGCCGCACACCCGCGCCGCTACCGACGAATCCGCCGTCGAAGCTCAGATTGCGAAAATTCTCTACCTTATTGCGTTCGCCCCACCAGAAAAGCCGCGAAGCATAACCGATGACGCCCGCACATTCGCCCAGCTCCACTAACCGGAAGAGCGGATCGGCCAGCGTTCCGCCCAGCAAAGCGGCGTCGGAGAAATCCAGTGTCATGTTCGTGGTCGTGGTATCCGCGATAACCATCTGCGGCGCGTTATTGAGCCCGCTGGTGTAATAAAAGGATCCTCCGCCCGCGGGAGTGAACGCCAGGATGCGCGCCACAACATTGGCGTCGTTGAGTGGCAGCGGAATTCCCGTCAATTGC